>WNFE01005530.1_pt1 | contig 11435 bp, 9 predicted proteins | sample 5400451 | NCBI WGS metagenome assembly WNFE01 (sample SAMN13153344, study PRJNA577476) | soil metagenome | isolation source: 200 cm saprolite under Douglas fir tree site 2 hole 2 | place: USA:California | collected 2015-04-18
AGTTTGCGTGTCATGATTTGGTTGATCGCGCAATCGGTTACGGATTCGAAGGCTACACTGTCGACGGAACCGATCTTGCAAATTGCCTAGATGTAATCGGCGGCGCGGTCAAGCGCGCCCGAGCGGGTCGCCCGCCACAGTTGGTCGTCGCTTCCATCCTTCGGCTGTCTGGCCATGGCGAACATGACGATGCGAGTTACGTGACAGACGAGATCAAACGCGAGCCGTTTGCACGCGATTGTCTGAAAGTCACTGAGCAGACGATTGTCGACCTTAAATTAGTCGACGCGGAGACACTGGTGGAGTGGCGTCGACATGCAGCCGCGCAGGTGGACGAGGCAATTTCTACAGCGCAAAAAGAAGCCGCACCCGACGCTGACGAAGAAGATTGGTGCGCGATCTCGACGCGCGACCTTGTCGATTCTCTGGAATGAGCATCACGTATCTGGAGGCGATCCGCGAGGCGCAGGCGAAATTGCTTCGCGACAACGAACGTGTTTTTATCTACGGGCAGGATGTCGGCGGAACATTTGGCGGCGCCTTTAAAGCAACGAAAGGTCTCGCTAAAGAATTTCCCGGGCGCGTGTTGAACACGCCGATCAGCGAAGACGCGATGGTTGGGACTGCGATCGGGGCCGCGATGCATGGGATGCGGCCGATTGTCGAAATGCAATTTGCCGACTTTTCCAGCACCGCGCTCAATCAAATCTTAAACAACGCCGGGACGCATTATTGGCGGACGGATGTTCCAATCCCCATCACGGTACGTTTGCCCTCTGGCGGCACAAAAGGGAGCGGACCGTTTCACAGTCAGTCGATGGAATCGATCTACGCGCATTATCCGGGGCTCATCGTAATGACGCCGGCGACCGTAGAAGACGCCTACACCATGCTCATTGAAGCGGTGGCGATCGATGATCCGGTCATATACTGCGAACACAAATATCTCTATTATCACCTTAAAGCAGAGAAACTGCCGACCGAAGGCTTGCCCACAGGCAAAGCGCGCATCGCGCGGGAAGGGCGCGACCTGACCATTGCCACCTACAGCGCGATGCTGCACGAAGCACTCGCGGTCGCGGAACAATTGGCCTGCGAAGGTTTTGAAACTGAAGTTATCGATCTTCGTTCCGTTAAGCCGCTTGATACCAATACTGTTCTCGCGTCAGTTGCGCGCACGGGTCGCTTGCTTTGCGTCGGAGAATCATTTCCGTGGGGCAGCGCAACGGCTGAGATTATTGCACGTGTCACAGCAGAAGGCTTTCATCTGCTAGATGCGGCACCGCAGCGCCTGAACGCGAAAGATACACCCATCCCTTATCATCCGAATCTCTGGTCGGCGCATCGCCCGAACGCAAAAGAGATCGCGAGAAAGGCCCGCGCTCTCCTCCGAGAATAGAAATTTATGGCGCAGGTTCCGATCATCATGCCGCAGCTCGGCGAATCGATCGCCGAAGCCACCATCGTCGATATCAAAGTGAAGTCCGGCGACGAAGTCGCGGTCGATCAGGAAATTATCGATGTCGAAACGAACAAGGCCGTCATGGGCGTGACTACGCCGTGCAAAGGCAAGATCGACAAAATTACTGTGCAATTGAAGGAAACATATCCAGTCGGCGCGGTGCTCGGCTACGTGGAAGCAAGCGAGGCAGACGCAGCAAGATTCAAGAAAGCGATCCCGGAACCTCCAAAGGGAACTGTGTCAATGGAAATTCCCGGGCGCGAAGAACAGGCTGCCGTCACAGCGCGCCAGAGGGATGGTGAAGGCGTAAGACGCACTGGCGGGCTGCCCGTTCCTGCCGTCGCAAAAGGCGCCGGATTTTTGTCCCCGCGGGTGCGTGCGCGCATGGAGGAGTTGCAGCTAACCAACGCTGATCTTGCCGGAATTCCTCCGACCGGCGCGGGAAATCGCGTCACAATCAAAGATCTCGAAAATTTTCTGCACAAGATCGAGAACCAACAGACGGAAGAGGCTTCCGCGATGCGGGCAGGCGTCGCTGATGCGATGCGGCGGAGTTGGACGCGGCCGCTCTCAACGATTGGTTCGTCAGTGAATCTCGATCCGGTATTACGGGATCGACAATCGCGCGATTCAAAGCCCGGCCCCGGGCTTTACGCTTTGCGCGCGCTTGCTCTCGCCCTTGCCGAAAATCCAAGCGCAGCCGCAAAATTAATCGGCAGCCGCGTTGTGCAATCGAACTCCATCGACGTGGGCATCGCCGTCGAAGCCGAGGATGGAATTATGGTGCCGGTCATTCGTTCCGCTGACAAGACGTCTCTTGCCGATCTTACGGCGAGATACAAGGAACTTGTCGATCTTGCGCGGCAGCGACGAATTTCGCCCGACATGCAAGTTGACGGCATCGCGACTGTTTCAAACTTCGGCACCTTCGGAATGGAATGGGGCACCCCAATTCCATTACCCGATCAAACATTGTTGCTCGGCCTCGGCGTGGGAAAGAAAGTTCCTTCGTGGGATGAAGATAAAAAAGAGTTTGTTCCCGAGACCGAGGCGCAGATCACGTTAAGTTTCGATCATCGCAGCATCGACGGCGGCGGCGCAGGTCGTTTGCTCAAACGTGTAATCGAGCTGCTGCAAGATCCAAAAAAACTATGATTGATTTTCTAGTGGGGCGAGACTCAGCTTGCCTTGAGCCTGCCGAACGGGAGCCGATGATTGATCGCCCAACCTGCGCTGAGAAATCGCAGCGAAAAAGCTAAGCACACCACCAGAATGGACGCGATGGCTGCTCCGGTTGCCCAAATCAGCCAATATGGTCGATAGGTGAGAATGAGCTGCCCATGCGCGCCGGCTGGGACTTCGACAACAGGAAATAATCCGCGATAAGAAGTCACGCCGAGCTTCTGATTGCCTAATTGCGCCTCATATCCGCGAAAATACGGCCGCGAGAAAGTCAGCAAGGCAGGCCGATCCCCCTTTGGAACATCGACATCTACTTCGACGCGATTTCGCAAATCATTGATTCGTGAAATCGTAGCGGAAGCAAATTGCTCGCTAGACCGCGAAGGAATTGACGCAACCGAGCGCACGCGCGCGAACGGCGCGCCGCGTCGATGGAAGACGCGCCCTTCATTTGTTGAAATGACCAGCTGCCATTCAGAGGCCGGCTGAGGAGCGACATCCAGTTCTCGCGCCACAACGATCCCGTCCACACCAAGTCGTGCCAAGTCACCTCGTTGGCCAGCTTGGTTATGAAGTAGATACTTTCCCACTTCGGGATCAATCTCTCCGTGAACCGTCGTCCCGAATTTACGTGCTACACCCGCAGGCCGGATTGGGCTGTAACCGTTGATGAAACGAAGCTTTCCCCACATCGATGTGCTCCCCAATCGCACAATTTGTCCGACCGATTCCGGTTTTTTTCCCGTACGATATGTCTGCTCGGCCCATAGATAGAGGCTCAGATAAAGGCGGCGCGAATCAAGCGGTGACGACCTAATCAGTTCTTGCGACAGATTGTATTTCGGGACACCGCAGTTCGGCGGGATGCAAAAATATGTCGAAAGAAACGCGAGAAATGTGATCACCACCGGTACCCATCCGCCAAGTTCGGAATTGCGTAAAAGAAGCTCCAAAAAATACCAAAGCACCGCGAGCCCAAGCAAAATCCAGATCAACGGAAAAGCATAGGGGCCGCCCGTTTGAAAGATCGACATCATTAGGGCTATCAAGATAATGAGTGCGGGCGCTGTTGTAGCCGGTGTCAATGAGCCCGGCCATCGGAGAGTCGACCCCGTACCCCGCCAAGTTTGCAGCGCTTCTGCCGCGCAAATTGCGAGAATGAGATGGAAAAATGGAAGCCAGCGAAAACTCCACCGAAACAGCCCCGCGGCTGGTAGCATCGCGAGCACGAGCACAAGCACGAGCGAGGCCAGCTCCCATTTGATTCGCCTAACGAGCGTGCGATCGCGCCAGATGAATCCAGCAATGAGCGCAACGGGAGCAACCAAGCCGCCCGCCAATTCCGTTGCGGTATGCGGAATCAGACGTGAGGAAAAACTGGTCCATTTTACAGTCCAGCAGGGAAGAATTAATCCTGGTAGCGCCGCAGGCGGAACGAGCCATTGCCAGTGCTCTGAGGCCGGCTGCAACTCGCGCGCTGAACCTCGAACGTAATCAAGAATTGCCAACCATGCCGGCGCAGAAAGTCCGAATCCGAGAAGGGCGCCGAAAGCCAACGGCAAGATTGACAAGACGTTTCGCGTTTGAGCTAACGACTTGATCGATAACCAGACGAGCAACAGCGCGAGCATAACCACCGCGTAAGGAAAGCCGCCAGTAATGACGAGGTAAACAAAGGGTGCCGGCCAGAGAAATCTCCATTTCGTTCTTCGTACATCCAACGCGCGCTCCATTCCCCACCATGCCCATGGCAGCCACGCGAAAGCCCCGAGCGCGCCGAACCAATCAGTCGCGCCCCAGCAAATGATCCAGCCGTTCAAAGAGGCGACCAGAGCAACCAAGATTGAGAGTGCAATTGAAAATCGACGATCGCGTGCGAGCAAGAATGCGCCGATTGCCAGAACAAAAAGATGCGTGATGGAAAGAGCGGCTGCCTGTTGCGGAAATGTCAGCGGAAACTTCCAAATCAGGATGACGGCCGCATTCACAAAAACGGAGAACGTGCCGTACTGAAATTCCCCGGCGAGATTGCCACAGACCCAGGAGTAAGGACTCAGGAGCGGCCAATGGCCTTCGGACCAACTGCGCGCCACATCGGCGAACACGGGCAGCACTGATATTTCATAGTCGTCGTTCCAAAAAACGAGCGGATCATGCCAAAGCAGAATGAGGCAAAATCCGACGATTAGTAGACCGGCTCCGAGCGCGCCAAAGAAACTTAGCCACCGATTAACACAGATTTTCACAGATGGAGAAAGAGACAAAATCCCTCACCTTCATCCTCTTCCCCTGGGAAAGGAGAGAGGGTGGGACGAGAAATCGTTTCTCCTGATCTGTGTTTCATCCGTGTTCATCCGTGGCAAGAATGTTTTGAATTCACAGCACCACCGGCTTGCCCTCCGTCATGACGAGGACCTTTTCCTCGATGCCGTGTGTGCGCGCGCTTGCGAGCAATCGTTGTGGAGGCTCATGAAGCGGTTCAAAGCCGAGGCGAAAAGTCCCGTAATGCATCGGAATCAAGGTCTTGGCGCGAAGTTCGAGAAAAGCCTTCACCGCCTCCTCTGGGTTCATGTGAACTTCGCGACCGCTAGGCGCTTCGTAGGCGCCGATCGGAAGCAAGGCGACATCGATCCTGTAACGGTCGCCAATTTCCTTAAACCCCGGAAAGTACGCACTGTCACCACAGTGAAAAATGGTGCGGCCATCCACCGCTATGACAAATCCGCCGAAGTCGCGATGCAAGTCTGCAAGAAATCGCGCGCCCCAGTGGTGACATGGCGTGAGCGAAATCTTAAGCGGCCCGAGTCTCACCGTCTGCCAGTAATCAAGCTCATGCACAATGTGGAAACCAAGATCGTGCACCAAATTTCCGACGCCCACGGGCACGATAATCGGTTGATCCGCGGCGACGCGCCGCAAGGTACGTCGGTCGAGATGATCAAAGTGGGCATGGGTTACCAAGACGAAGTCAATCGAAGGCAGATGATGAATCTCGAAGCCTGGTTGTTTCAGTCTTTTGATCACCTTGAGCCATTTCGACCAGATTGGGTCGATCAGGACATTGACTTCGTGAGTCTGAATGAGAAACGAGGCGTGCCCGATCCAAGTGATACAAATCTCGCCTTCGCGGATTTTCGGAAATTGCGGCGGCGCGTAATGGCCAGAGCGTTTGATGAAAAGCGAAGGGATCAGGACACTGGTGAGAAAATTACGCTTGTGCCAGTCGGCTCGCGGACGCAAGCGGACGCGCGTGGAACGCTTCGTAGCGGCACCATCCCCCGACGTCTGGCGAACGATATTTCGTCGGCTCTTTCTCGAAAAACGAATCGGCACTCTCAGGAAAGCATATAAGCTTGCCTGAGTGAAGCAAAACCTTTCGTGGCGCTGAGCGACGGCGCCGCTCGAAACGAAGCGACCAGTTAATTTGCCGGCTCGACGGAGTATCGCCAATCAACCAATGCGGAATTGCAGGCGACGTATCTGCCATTACAACACTAGCTCCCTTACAACGTGGTTGGCTCCGAAAGCTTTCGCGGGTTGATTGAAGCTAAATTTCGCGTTGAGTTGTGCGCGATATGCGGAGTTGGAAGCTTTTTGTTCCGGTCTTGTTGATTTGTTCAGTCGCGTTCGCGTCCGAATCGCGGTTGCCATTTAGCACGGTTTTTAAGGGACAGGATCAATTTAATCGGCTGGTTGCGAAGGCCAAATCCGGGAACTGGAAAGCGCTGCCGATCGGCGAACGAACCGCGACGGTGGGAGAGGCACTGGTTGGGACGCGCTACAAACATTTCACCCTCGAAATTGACAACCGGATCGAGTCGCCCTCGGTGAATTTTCAGGGGATGGACTGCTGGACGTTCTTCGAGATCGCGCTCAGCTTCGCGCGAATGCTGAACGGGCCGGAAGCAAATTGGACTCCGGAGCAATTGCTGCATTACATCGAGCTAGACCGATATCGCGGCGGCGAATGCACGGGCGAATATCTTTCGCGTCTGCATTATTTGGAGGACTGGCTTTACGACAACGACCGCCGTGGCTTCGTGGATGATCTAACGCGCAGTCTCGGCGGCGTGAGCGTGGCGCATTCCGCTCGGGAAATGAGCGTGGGCTGGCGACATTACCGTTATCTTGCCGCCAATCGTTCACTGCTCGGGCCGCTCGCGCGAATGGAAGCGAGTGTTTCATCGCGCCCGCTTTATGAAATTCCAAAAAGCCGCGTCGCGGCAATTGAATCGAAATTACACAGCGGCGATATCATTGGAATTATTTCGCGCGACCGAAATGGACTTTTTTCGACTGCCCACGTCGGCCTGGCGTTGCGCACCAACGACGGCGTCTTGCATTTCATGCACGCATCTTCGCCCGGGAATTACGGACGCGTCATCGTGGACGCAGAGCTTTCGAAATATCTGTATCGCTACCGGTCGGACAGTGGAATCCTGGTCGCGCGGCCTTTGCGTTAGGCATTGTCTTTCTCGTGAAATTCTGCGAGCAGCTTCTCCAAGTCTTCAAGGGCCTCCTCCGCATCGACCCCGTGTGCTTCAAGTGTGGCGATTGCGCCACAATCAAGGTTAGCGCGGAGAATGTCGATGAGACTGGTGGCAGAATATCGTTTCCCATCTTTCACCACCCAGATTTCTGATCGAAAACTGTTTGCGCGTTTGACGAACCGTGCGGCCGGTCGCGCATGCAAACCGAGTTCGTTGCTAATTCGCACCTCCCGCTGGGCCGAGACGGGCGCCCGCTTTTCGCGAAGTGTCATGCCTGGCTCGTGCCCCATCGGCGATGGAGGAATGTTTCGATCGGCGAGAAAAAGATTTTGTCGGCGAGCAAACCGATGACAACGATCACAAGCATGATCGCGATGACTTGATCCATCGCACTCAACTCGCGGCCGTAGTGGAGAAGTTGGCCGAGGCCGAAGCCGGTAAGGATCGTCACAAAAATTTCCGCTGCCATGAGCGAGCGCCATGCGAAGGCCCAACCTTGTTTCATGCCACTGACGATGAAGGGAAGCGCGGCTGGCAGGATAACTTTGAACCACATGTGCAACCGTTTGGATCCCATGGTCAGCGCGGCGCGGCGGTAAATCGGCGGAACGTTGCGTACGCCGGTCTCGGTTGCGATGACCACCGACCAGAGCGTTCCCATGACAACCACGAAGAGCATGGCCGCCTCTGTTTGACCGAACCATAGGAGCGCAAGCGGGACCCAGCAGACGCTGGGCAGCGTTTGCAGGCCAAGCGCCATGGTGCCAATCGTATCGCGAAACAATTTCCAACGCGCGGTTAAGAGTCCGAGTGGGAGTCCCACGACAAGTCCGATGAGGTAACCGGCGAGCAAGCGGCGCATGGTGATCACCGTTGCCTTTGCCAGAGTTCCGTCCACAGCCGCGTTCTTCAAATAGCTCGCGACCTGCCACGGCGACGGCAACAGGACAGGCGACCAAATTCTGGCCCGAAACGCTGCTTCCCAAAGCAGGAGAAGAACAGCGAAAAATGCAGCCGCTAGAAGAAATCGTTTCATCTTGCGACAGTGACTTCGGCTTTACCGAGACTCTTCAGAGCCTTTGTGATTTGTGTGGCGTGCGCGGCAAGATCGACACTGTTAATGTCGCGCGGGCGGGGTAGCTCCACCGGAAATTCTTCCCGAATGCGGCCGGGATGTGGCGAAAAAAGCAGGACGCGATCGCCCAGACAAGCTGCTTCGCGAACATTATGCGTCACAAAGACAATGGTCTTGCGTCGCGCTTTCCAGATTTGCTGAATGTCGCCGTAAAGTTGCTCGCGGGTGAGCGCATCGAGCGCGGCGAATGGCTCGTCCATAAGAAGCACGCGCGGATTCGGCGCAAGTGCACGCGCCAGGGAGACGCGCTGCTTCATTCCACCGGAGAGCTCGTGAATGTTCGCGCGTTCAAACCGGCTCAGGCCCACCAATTCGAGATAATATTTCGCGACATCGTGTCGATTTTTTTTGCTCAAGTTCGGCTTTAGCTTGAGCCCGAAAAGCACATTCCCGAAAACATCGAGCCAGGGAAAAAGCGCCGGCTCCTGGAACATCACGAGACGCTCTCGCCCTGGGCTGGTCACCGGCTTCCCATCCGCGAGCACATTGCCGCCATCGGGCTTTTCCAATCCAGCAATGATGTTGAGCAGGGTTGATTTTCCGCACCCGCTCGCGCCGACAAGGCAGACGAATTCACCTTCGCCTACTTGCAGACTCACTCGATCCAACGCCTGTACGACGCCGGTGCCAGTTTTGAAACTCTTCGATACATCTTCGATCGCGAGTTTGCTCGGCGCTATTACTTGCAGCTCTTCGCTGACCGACGAGGTCGCTTTTGAACCCAAACGAATCGCACGAGTGACAAACATTTGGAAAATCGGTTTTGCTTAATCGAAAGCGAAAGTATCAGGGCGTTTCGACGAGTTTGGACGTGTCGGTCGAACCTTTATAAAATCCCGCGTCTTTGCCGTCCTGAACCGCCTTAGTCAGCAGTTCGTTCGAAATCTCGGTCGTAAACTTGATGCGTTTCCACGCCTGCGCGACCGCGTCCGGCGCGAAATCTGTTTTCGTTTCCTCTTTCAGCTCGGCGATCAAGAGTTTCTGTGCGTCATCGGGATGGGCTTGGATCCAATCGGTTAATTCCTTGTTTGCGCTTACGATTTTCTTGGCGAGGTCGCGGTGCGCATTCAGAAACTTCACGCTTGAAGCCAGCCAGGTCGTGATGACGTTCGTGTCCTCGAGAAACACTTTGCCTTTTGCTTCGCGCTCCAGTCGCGTGACCCACGGCTCCACGGTCCAAACGGCATCGACGCCGCCGCTCTGAAACAGCGCAAGCTGGTCGGGATTGTTCGTCGGCACGACAATGACATCGCCGCCGGTCTGCGTGACGTTGAACGTGACGTTGAAACCTTGGGCTTTCAACCATGCCCGACAGGAAATGTCCTGGGTATTGCCTAATTGTGGAGTGGCGATTTTTTTGCCGCGAAAGTCGGCCGCGGTCTTAATTGGGCCATCGGGCTTGATCACTAGCGCGGCGCCGGCATTGGCGGCGTCGGCAAGAACGCGAATCTCCTGGCCTTCCGATTTGAAATGCGCGTTGAGCGCCGGGCCTTGACCGACATATGTGACATCGAGCGATCCGGCAAAAATCGCCTCCATGGCAGACGGCCCGGCATTGTAAGTGAACCATTGGATCTCGACATTTGGACCGAGCCGTTCTTCAAACCACCCTTTGCCTTGGCGGGTCAGAGCGTGGGCGATGACACCTTGAGCATGGGTGATGTTCGGGAAATGTCCGAAACGAATCACCGTTTTCTCTTCCGGCGCCGAGGGTTTGCAGGAACAAAACGCAAGCGCTCCGATAACTGCTACCAATGTTTTTATCTTCATAGGTTTTTGTTTTCAGTAGGAGATGTCGTCATGAGACGGGAAGTCGGGATTGTCACCCGGGGCCGGTGTCGCTGAGATACGAGCTCGCCTTGATTCGTTCAAACTAAAACATCACCTGGACGCGCCCGAGGACTTGATCGAACTCATCCTGACCAAACTCAGGATTGGCTTGGCGGAAATCCGACCAGGTGTGAATATAATTCACCATCAGTTTGAGATCGTCCCCGTGGATGTAGTAATTGAGGCCGCCCAAGATCGAATAGAGGCCGTCGTCACCCTTTTGTCCGGGGTTTAAATCCTGCCACTGAACCACGGCTTGAAGCTTCTTCGGGATCAGGAAATAGCCTCCAGTTACATAGAATCCGTCCGTCGTAAAGTTGGCGAACCCTGGCGGCACTCCGTTCACGGTGCGGCCGTTCACTTTTTCCTGAAGGTATTCACCAATTAAATCAAACGGACCCACTTTGAGCCAGGCGTCCACGCTCCACGCCGTTCTTTCATCCGCACCTGGCAGGACGAACGGCGAAAGGGAGCCATCGGAGTTTACCAACAGGTTCAATGTTTGTGAGATATTTACGCCCTTATCGTCGCGGCTGTTGAGCACGTCGCCGCCAAGCTTGAGAAAGGATCCCTTACCGAAAACGTCTTTGAACACGGTCGACTCCAGCCGGCCGACATACATGAAGTTGTTGTTGTCGTTATTGTTAATGTTGCGGCCGTTGCCGTTGAAGATGCCCGCGTAATACGTCAGCAGATCCTTCTGATCAGGCCAAATGCTCGTAAAAGGCTTGCCCCAAAGTTGAACACCGATCTGCCGCTCAGGCGTGATCGCGCCGGTGGGCAAAGTGCGTTCGATAGTGAACAGGGAAGTGTCGGGAGTAAGCTGCTCCAGTCCGAACGGGGCCTTCCATTGGCCGGCCTTGACTTGCGCCGCTGGGAATTGATGCCAGTTGATAAAGATGTCTGTTCCCGAAAAATCGGTGCGGCCAGAGTTGATGCCATCGCTCTGCTCAAAGTCGCCTTCGATTTTGAAATCGAATTGCTCTGCAAAGTCTCCTGTTAGATTGATCCTTGCCCGGCGCAGGCGGAAACGGTCTTTCAACGCAGTCTGACCAAAGTTTCCCTGGAAAGCGAGGACATCGCCATCTTCAAAATTAACCTGAATGAATCCGCCCAGCACCAGCTTAATTTCCGATCCGCGCTGCTGGACATAAATGGGCGGTTTCTCTTCGACGACCTTTTCGACGTACGTTTTCCCTTCTGAGATGATCTTCGTTTTCATTTTGCCCTCAGGGACAACCGCAGCCTGCTGGGCTTTTAAGCTGCTGATTTCCGATTGCAGCTCGGCATTGCGTTTTTCCAACAGCTCGACCGAGCGCTCAAGCTTCTGAAGCCG
>WNFE01003651.1_pt1 | contig 11426 bp, 10 predicted proteins | sample 5400451 | NCBI WGS metagenome assembly WNFE01 (sample SAMN13153344, study PRJNA577476) | soil metagenome | isolation source: 200 cm saprolite under Douglas fir tree site 2 hole 2 | place: USA:California | collected 2015-04-18
CGGAAACGTTACTGACTATCCGGGGCCTGAAGCTGCGGCCCGGCGGGCCAGGTACGACGCCATCGAGGCAGCGGCTGTGGAGTGCGGCGCGACGGCGGTCATGCTCGGCCACACGATGGATGACCAGGCCGAGACCGTGCTGCTCGGACTAGCCCGCGGCTCGGGGGCCAGGTCGCTGGCCGGGATGCGGACGGTCTCAGGGCGCTACCTGCGCCCCCTGCTCGGCCTGCGGCGGGCTCAGGCCAGGGCGGCCTGCTCGGCGCTAGGCCTGGAGCCGTGGCATGACCCGCAGAATGCCGACCCGGCGTACGCCAGGACGCGGGTGCGGGAGCAGGTGCTGCCGCTGATGGAGGAACTGCTCGGCCCTGGCATCACCGAGGCGCTCGCCAGGACGGCCGACCAGCTCCGCGCGGACGCCGAGGCCCTGGACTCGATAGTCGACCAGGCAGCAGAGCGCCTGGTCTCCTCCGATGAGGGGCTCGAAATCGCGGCCCTCGCCGCTTTTCCCGACGCGATCAGGACACGGTTGCTCAAACGGGCGGCTATCGCCGCCGGCGTCCCCGCCGGATCGCTCAGTTCGCGCCATATTGCCCAACTTGACGCGCTCGTGACAGCCTGGCACGGTCAACGCTGGTCTGACCTGCCGGGCGGGATCCGTTGCCAGCGGCGGTATGGCAGGCTGCACTTCACGACCCGATCGTGAGCGGCCGCGCGGCTTTGGCCGACACGCTCGCTCCGGGAGACACTGAGCGGCAGCGTGGCGGCTTTGGCCGACACGCTCGCTCCGGGAGACACTGAGCGGCAGCGTGGCGGCTTTGGCCGACACGCTCGCTCCGGGAGACACCGAACGGAGACCGTGTTGGACGCCAGCGACATGGGTGCGGAGTTGCTCGAGGTGCTGATCACGCCCGAGCAGCTACAGGCCAGGATCACTGAGCTGGCCGCGCTGATCGACGCCGATTACGCTGGCCGCGAACTCATCCTGATCGGAGTGCTCAAGGGCGCGGTGATGGTGATGGCCGATCTCGCCCGCGCCATGCACCTTCCGGTCAGCATGGACTGGATGGCCATCTCGTCCTACGGCTCGGGCACAACGTCGTCGGGTGTGGTGCGGATTCTCAAGGATCTGGACGCTGACATTGGCGGCAGGCATGTGCTCGTCGTCGAGGACATCGTGGACTCCGGCCTCACGCTGTCCTACTTGGTACATAACCTGCAGTCGCGCGACCCGGCCTCGGTCAACGTGTGCGTCCTGCTGCGGAAGCGGGCTGCCGCGCAGATGGCGGTGGACGTCGCATACACGGGTTTCGAGATCGAGGACAAGTTCGTGATCGGCTACGGCCTTGATTATGCCGAGCGGTACAGGAACCTCCCGTTCATCGGAACCCTCGCGCCGCACGCCTACTCCGACAGCAGTTTGGTGGTTGTTGAGGGGAACACATCAGAAGTTGAATAGCGTTTACATGGGGTAGAGGCGGAGCATAGGGCACGCGGCTTCCTGAAGTGCCGCCTACGTGCCGGTGCGAGCCGGCGCGGAGTACCGTCGGTTCTCTCGCGTTACGCGCGTGAGATCGGGAATACCGCATGGCATGCTCGGACGGAACTGCGCTCCTGCCGGAAGGCGGCGGGACACGAGGCTCGGCAGGAGGTACCGGCCCGGCTCGCCGGGCCGCTAATCGATGGATCTGAAGCGCATCTTCCGCAGCTGGATGCTTGTCATCCTGCTGGTTTTCGTGCTCCTCGTCGTAGTGCTCAAGTTCACCGGCTCGAATCAGTACCGAGTGGTGCCCACCTCGCAGGTCATGGCGCTGGTCCAGAACGACAAGGTCAGGTCAGCGACCCTGACTGTGCCGACCCAGGTCGTCCAGGTCACCACCAAGGACGGCCGCAATCTCGAAGCCACCTGGGTCGGCACCCAGGACAACCAAATCACCAAGGCGCTGCAGAGTAACAGCACCTCCTACGACGTCAAGAACCCGCAGGGCAACTCGCTGCTGAACGTGCTGCTCGGCTGGCTGCCGTTCATCGTGATCTTCCTGCTGTTCTTCGTGTTCATGAACCAGATGCAGGGCGGCGGCTCGCGGGTCATGAACTTCGGCAAGTCCAGGGCGAAGCTGATCACCAAGGACACCCCGAAGACCACATTCGCTGACGTCGCCGGCGCGGACGAGGCGATCGAGGAACTCGAGGAGATCAAGGAGTTCCTGCAGACTCCCGCCAAGTTCCAGGCCATCGGCGCCAAGATTCCGAAGGGCGTCCTGCTCTACGGCCCGCCGGGAACTGGCAAGACCCTGCTCGCACGCGCTGTCGCCGGTGAGGCTGGCGTGCCGTTCTACTCGATTTCGGGTTCTGACTTCGTCGAGATGTTCGTCGGTGTCGGTGCTTCCCGGGTTCGCGACCTGTTTGAGCAGGCTAAGGCCAACGCCCCAGCGATCGTGTTTGTCGACGAGATCGACGCGGTCGGCCGTCACCGCGGGGCGGGCTTCGGCGGCGGGCACGACGAGCGCGAGCAGACCCTGAACCAGCTGCTGGTCGAGCTCGACGGCTTCGACACCAAGGGCGGCGTGATCGTGATCGCCGCCACAAACCGTCCGGACATCCTTGACCCCGCGCTGCTGCGGCCAGGCAGGTTCGACCGCCAGATCGTGGTCGCCCAGCCTGACCTGGCGGGCCGCAAGGGCATCCTGCGGGTGCACGCGAGGGGCAAGCCGTTCGCGCCGGACGTTGAGCTCGACGTGATCGCCCGTCGAACGCCCGGCTTCACCGGCGCTGACCTGGCGAACGTGATCAACGAGGGCGCCCTGCTGACGGCCCGCGCTAACCAGACCCAGATCACGATGTACTCCCTTGAGGAGGCCATCGACCGGGTCACCGCCGGGCCTAAGCGGAAGAGCGTGCTGCTGTCTGAGAAGGAGCGGAAGATCATCGCCTACCACGAGGGCGGTCACGCGCTCGTGGGCCACGCGATGCCCAACGCTGACCCGGTACACAAGATCACGATTATTCCGCGCGGCCGGGCCCTCGGGTACACGGCTGCCGCACCGTCGGAAGACAAGTTCCTGGTCAGCCGGGCCGAGATGATGGACCAGCTGGCGATGCTGCTCGGCGGGCGTACCGCGGAGGAGCTCGTGTTCCACGAGCCGACCACCGGCGCGGCCAACGACATCGAGAAGGCCTCGCAGATCGCGCGCGGCATGGTCACCGAATACGGCATGAGCGAGCGGCTCGGCGCCCGCAAGTTCGGCACCGGTGACGCGGAGCCGTTCCTCGGCCGGGAGATGTCGCACTCGCGCGACTACTCAGAGGAGATCGCCTCGGCGATCGACGATGAGGTGCGGCGCCTGATCGAGGCCGCGCACGACGAGGCGTGGGACGTCCTCGATCAGTACCGGGATGTGCTTGACACGCTCGTGCTGCAGTTGATGGAGCACGAGACGCTGTCCAGGAAGCAGGTCCTTGAAATCTTCGCGCCGGTGCAGGAACGGCCGTCCCGCGGCTCTTACACCGGATACGGCAAGCGGATGCCGTCGGACCGGCCGCCGGTCCTGACGCCCAAGGAACTCGCGCTGACCGCGGCGAGCGACGGTAAGGAGCTTCCGCTCGGCGGCAACGGCCAGGCACCGAACTTGAGCAAGGGCGGCTATCCCGGCAGCATGCCGTCGATGTCCGACCGGTTCGGCCTGGAGCCGGGCGCTGAGGGTCCGTCCGGCAACTCGCGCTGAGCCAGCCAGTTCAGTGAACGAGTCAATTGACCTCGAGCGCATCGAGCGGGCAGTACGCGAAATACTGCTGGCGATCGGCGAGGATCCAGACAGGGAAGGAATCAGGGACACCCCAGTCCGGGTGGCGCGGGCGTACGCCGAGCAGTTCTCCGGGCTGAGCCAGCATCCAAAGGACGTCCTCACGACAGTTTTCGATGCCGACCACGATGAAATGGTGCTTGTTCGCGATATCGAGCTTTTCTCGACATGCGAGCATCACCTGGCGCCATTCTTCGGACATGCCCACGTCGGGTACATTCCGAACGAAAACGGTCAGATTACGGGCCTGTCCAAGCTGGCCAGGCTGGTCGACGTTTACGCTCGGCGACCGCAAGTGCAAGAACGGATGACCAGCCAGATCGCCGACTCGCTGATGGAAGTGCTTGAGCCGAGGGGCGTTATCGTTGTAGTGGAAGCTGAGCACTTGTGCATGGCCATGCGCGGCGTGCGCAAACCAGGATCTAAGACCGTCACCTCCGCGGTCCGTGGCTGTTTCCGCAGTTCGGATGGCACGAGAGCGGAGGCCATGAGCTTGCTAATGGCCCGTCGCTAGAACCTAGAACGGATTCGTCCGCAAACGCGGCCGTTTGTTACTACGCTGTGCCCGTGAGCCGGGGCCGCACAGACATCTCGGAGATGACCGACCTTAACGGGCCAGGACCGGCAGAGCCCAGAACCGGATCGAAGCAGCGGCCATGCGGGCCGGCTGCGGTCGAGCCAGCCTCTGGTCGCGCCGACGGAGGTCGGCCCGTAGATCGCCGGCAGCACCGCCGCTGGGTCCCGGTCACCGCGGGCTGGATGATGCGGCTTGTCGGCCTGGCCGACATCGTCCTTGGCGTGACAGCCCCGACCAACGACCTGCATGCCAGGCTCCAGCGACTGCCGGTGGTGGTGCCCGGCACCGTGGCCGCCTTGACGAGGACGGCCGATATCATCATCGGGCTGATGTTGCTGATGCTGTCGCACGGGCTGAGGAGGCGCAAGCACCGGGCCTGGCAGGAGGTCATGGCCCTGCTGATGATCAGCGCGCTGATTGGCCTGGCTCACGCGACCTACCTGGTCCGCCATCATCGCGACATGGCGTTCGGCGTCGGTATCGGCTTCGTGGTGCTCGTGCTGCTCATCGCCGCTGGTGCCTACTTCCGCAGCGAGTTCTATGCCGTCGGCGATCCGCGCACCCGCTGGCGGGCGCTCACCGTCCTGATCTGGCTGCTCGCAGCCGACCTGCTGATAGGCCTTGGCTACCTGGCCGCACCGGCCGACGTGCCCGGGGGCTACTCGTTCGCCGCGCGGCTGGAAACCGTGGTGAATGGCCTGGTGGGCGTCGGCGGGCCGGTGGCATTCAGCCCGCACGACGCGCGCGGCGACTTCTTCTACCTCCTGATGGGCGCGCTCGGATTCGTCACCGTGATCGTCACGGCCCACCTGTTTCTGCGGCCAGCCAAGGCGCAGGGCAGGCTAGACGCGAACGATGCCGGCAAGATCAGGGCGCTCCTCTGCCGGTACGGCGCGGCGGACTCCCTTGGCTATTTCGCGCTCCGGCACGACAAGAGCGTGATCTGGTCGGCCACGAAGAAGTCCTGCATCGGTTACCGGGTGCTCTCCGGCGTCATGCTGGCCAGCGGCGACCCGATCGGCGACAGGGAAGCCTGGCCGGGGGCGATCCAAGCGTTCCTCGACGTGGCGGCCAGGCACGCGTGGGTTCCCGCTGTCGTCGGCTGCAGCGAGCAGGGCGCCGAGACCTGGTGCCGGAACGGCGACCTGACGGCGCTCGAGTTCGGCGACGAGGCCGTCGTGAAGGTCGCCGACTTCTCGCTCGAGGGCCGGGCGATGCGGAATGTCAGGCAGATGGTGACCAGGGTCTGCCGCGCGGGCTATGTAGCTGAGGTTCGCAGGGTGGGCGACGTGCCGGCCGACGAGATCGCCCGCCTGGTGAGGCAGGCCGACACGTGGCGGGGAAACCCGACCGAACGCGGCTTCTCGATGGCGCTGGGCCGGATTGGCGGCAGAGGCGATGACCAGTGCGTAATCGCGACCGCGACTCAGAGCGGGGTGCTCAGGGCACTGCTGCACTTCGTGCCCTGGGGCGACGACGGCCTGTCACTTGACCTGATGCGCCGGGACAGGTCGGCGCAGCCTGGCCTCAACGATTTCATGATCGCCGAGACCATCAAAGCGGCGCCCGATCTTGGCGTGACGCACATCTCGCTGAACTTCGCCGCCTTCAGGGCTGCGCTCGAGCGCGGCGAGCGTATCGGGGCCGGCCCGGTCACGCGCGCCTGGCGCAGCGTCCTCATCTTCATGTCCAAGTGGTTCCAGATCGAGTCGCTCTACAAGTTCAACGCGAAGTTCGCGCCCGAATGGGTACCCAGGTTCATGGTCTTCACCTCGACCAAGGACGCGATCAGGGTCGGACTCGCGGCGCTGGAGGCCGAGGCTTTCCTGGTCTGGCCGAAGGTCGAGGCGCGCAGGATCATGCAGATGTTGCGCAACGCCGTCAAGCAGCCGCGCCAGCCACCTGCGTAGCAGCAGGCTGCCCAGGACTGATCGGCATCGGCAGGGGCTTGTAGATTACGCCCATGGCCGGTCCTGTACACAGTCCCCCGGGTCTGCCTGCTGCCGCGAGATGCCTGGTCATGGGCGTGATCAACGTCACCCCCGATTCGTTCTCCGACGGCGGGAAGTGGTTCGGGCCAGAAGACGCGATCGCGCGCGGCCTCGAACTCGCCGCCGCCGGCGCGGACATCGTGGATGTCGGGGGCGAATCGACCAGGCCAGGGGCGTTGCGGATCAGCGAGGACGAGGAACTGCGGCGGGTCGGCCCGGTCGTGACCGCGCTGGCCGAAGCGGGCGTGGTCGTCAGCATCGACACCATGCGCGTCCGCGTCGCCGAGCGGGCGCTCGGCGCCGGCGCGCGGCTGGTCAACGACGTGAGCGGCGGCCTCGCCGATCCAGGCATGGCCGGGCTGATCGCCGATGCACGGGTGCCCTACGTGGTCATGCACTGGCGCGGCCACAGCGTCGACATGCAGGACAGGGCCATCTACGCCGATGTCGTCAAGGAAGTGACGGCCGAACTGTCCGCGCGGGTCACCGCGCTGACCGCGGCGGGAATCGATCCGGCGCAGCTAATCATCGACCCGGGGCTGGGTTTCGCCAAGCTCCCCGCGCACAGCTGGACGCTGCTGACCAGGCTACCCGAGATCGCCTGCCTCGATCATCCTGCAGCGCCATTCCCCGTGCTGGTAGGCGCCTCGCGGAAGGGCTTCATTGCCCGGCTGCTTGGGGCCGGCCCTGACGCGCCGCGGCCTTTCGCCGGATGCGACGACGCCACGGTCGCGCTGACGACCTATGCAGCGCTGGCCGGGGCCTGGTGCGTTCGGGTGCACTCAGTGCCTGGCAACGCGGACGCCGTCAGGATTGCCGCGCGGCTGGGCGAGGAGCGCCAGTTGTGAGCTACCTGGACCGGATCAGCCTGGTCGGCTTGCGGGCCTACGGCTACCACGGCGTGCTGCCCGCCGAGCGCGCGCAGGGCCAGGAGTTCGTCGCCGACGCCGTCCTCTGGTTCGACACCAGCCCGGCGGCCGCGGCCGACGACCTGTCGCTGACCGTCGACTACGCGGCGCTGGCCGGCCGGCTGGCCGAAATCATCTCGGGCGAGGCCGTCGCGCTGATCGAAACGCTCGCCCAGCGGCTCGCGGCAGCATGCCTGGCAGACGAACGGGTGCAGCACGCGGAGATCACCGTGCACAAGCCAGATGCCCGGTCGGCGTGCCCCTGCGGGACGTGACCGTCACCATCAGGCGGAGCCGCGGATGAACCCGCGCCTGGTAGTCCTTGCGCTTGGCAGCAACCTCGGCGACCGGCTTGCCAACCTGCAGGCAGGCATCGACGGCCTCGCGGCCACGCCGGGGATCACGCCCACCGCGGTCTCAGCGGTCTTCGAGACGAGCCCGGTCGGCGGACCCGACCAGCCCGACTACCTAAACGCTGTCCTGCTCGCGAGCAGTGACCTGCCAGCGGCGGAGATCCTCAGCCGCTGCCAGTCGGCCGAGCAGGCACGAGGCAGGGAACGGCGCGTGCGGTGGGGACCGCGCACCCTCGACATCGACATCATCGCCTGCGGCGACGAGATCAGCGATGATCCCCAGCTCACGCTGCCGCACCCGCGTGCCCACGAGCGAGCCTTCGTCCTCGTGCCCTGGCATGACGTGGATCCCGATGCCAGCCTGCCCGGATTCGGCCCGGTCACGGGCCTCGTCGCCAGGCTCGGTACCATCGCCGGCCCCGCCGGCACTGAAGCTGACACCGTCCGGCGGCGTAGCGACCTTAGGCTGACTGTGAGGCCGCAGACAATAGCGAACCTGGGCGGGTGAGTCAGTCAGATGCAGCCGACGAAACCGTGGTCGCTGCTGGCAATCGCGGCGGTGAGCGCGGCCCTGGGCTGGATCGTGGTCAAGTTCACCTTCGCCAGCCTGGCGCCGCTGCCGTGGACGGCAGTGCCCGCGCTTATCCTGCTGGCGATCGGTGAATACATGTTCGGCCGGAACCTCGGTCCCCGCTTGCATGGCCAGCCGGGGGCCAAGCCGATCCAGCCGATGGCGGTTCCGCGGGTGGTAGCACTGGCCAAGGCGAGTTCTGCCGCCGGCGCGACCATCGGCGGGCTCGCGCTCGGCTTCCTGATTTACACGATCCCCTCGCTCGCTAAGCCGGTGCCCGGTCACGACGCGATCGTCTCGGCCGTGACCATGCTGGCCGCGATCGCGCTCGTGCTGGCCGCGCTGTATCTGGAACGAGCCTGCCGGGCGCCCGAGCCGCCAGGCGATTCCGACGATCTGCCATTCTCCAACGGCCAGCGCGGGCGCAGGTCCTGAGGTGGTGCCAGGTGCAGATGCAAGATGACAGCAAGCAGCCCGCGGACCGCGGCGCCGATCGCGACCTGCCGCACCCGGCGCAACTCGGGGTCGGCGTCGTGGGCGCCGGGCGGGCAGGTACCGCGATGGCGGTCGCGCTGGCCCGGGCAGGCCACCGCGTCGTCGCAGCGTCGGCGGTGTCCGAGACTTCGCTCAGCCGGATCGCCAGGAGCCTGCCGCAGGCCCGGGTAGCCCGGCCTGAGGAGGTCGTGGCGGCGGCCGATCTCGTCCTGCTCACGGTGCCCGACGACGTGCTGCCTGGCCTGGTCCGAGGGCTGGCTGAGACCGGCGTCCCGATGGCCGGGCGGCTGATCGCGCACGCCAGCGGCAGGCATGGCCTGGCTGTCCTCGATCCCGGTGTCCGCGCGGGAGCGCTGCCGCTCGCCCTCCACCCCGTGATGACCTTCACCGGGCGGGCCGACGACGCCGACAAGATGGCGGGCATTTCGTTCGGTGTGACGGCCCCTCCGCAGCTCAGGCCAGTCGCTGAGGCGCTCGTGGTCGAGATGGGCGGCGAGCCCGTGTTCATCGCCGAGGACAAGCGCGGCCTCTATCACGCGGGCCTGGCCAGCGCGGCGAACCATCTTGTCACGCTGGTCGCGGCTTCCAGCGACCTGCTCAGGGAAGCTGGCGTGGAAGATCCCGGGAGGATGCTAGGCCCGCTGCTCAGCGCGGCTCTAGAGAACGCGCTCGCCCTCGGCGATCTCGCCCTGACCGGACCGGTGGCGCGCGGCGACGCGGAGACGGTGGCGGCCCATGTCAAGGTCATCGCCGCCGCGGCGCCTGAGGCGCTTGGCGCTTACCTGGCGCTCGCCCGGCTGACCGCCGACCGGGCCCTGGCCGCGGGCACCCTCACCTCCGCCGATGCGCAGCGGCTGCTCGGCGTGCTGTCCGGGTCAGCCGCGTGATCCCCATGCTGGCCAGGACTAAGGCCGGCCTGGCCGCCTGCCGCGCGACGCTGAGGCCGCCGGTGGTTCTCGTTCCGACCATGGGCGCCTTGCATGACGGGCACCGCGCGCTGCTCAGGCGAGCCAGGCAGATTTCGGGCCGCAACGGATCGCTTGTGGTGTCCGTATTTGTCAACCCGCTGCAGTTCGGCGCCGGTGAGGACCTTGACCGCTACCCGCGGACCCTGCCCGACGACATCGCGATCTGTGCACAGGAGAGGGTGGACGTCGTCTTCGCCCCCGCCCACGAGCAGATTTACCCAGTCGAGCAGATGATCACGGTGAGTCCCGGCCCGCTGGGCGAGGTGCTCGAGGGAGCCTTCAGGCCAGGCTTCCTCGACGGCGTGCTCACAGTGGTGCTTAAGCTGTTCAATCTGGTCAAGCCAGATGTCGCGGTCTTCGGGGAGAAGGACGCTCAGCAGCTGGCCGTGGTTCGGAGGATGGTGACCGACTTGAATCTCCCGGTCACGATCGACTCGGTCCCCATCGTCCGTGACCCGGACGGGCTGGCGATCTCGAGCAGGAACCGCTACCTGTCGTCATCCGAACGCGACACGGCGCTGGCCCTGTCCCGCGCGCTGCAGGCGGGAGTGGCGGCCGCCGGGGACGGCCCCATGGCTGTGCTCGCAGCGGCCCGGGCCGAACTCAGCGCCGCGAGCAAGGCAGAGCCGCCGCTTGCTACCGACTACCTGGCCCTAGCCGACCCAGAGAGGTTCACCGTGATCGAGACCGGCCACACGGGTGCCGCGCTGCTGCTGGTCGCTGCCACGGTCGGAAAGACGAGGCTGATCGACAATATGCCGCTGAGCGTTCGGTCGCACAGCGGGCCAGAGTCGTGATCGCGCGCCGGCTGCTCGCGCCGCCGCCGGGCTGGGTCAGGCGAGCCGATGTTGTCGTGATCGGCTCGGGGGTCGCCGGCGTGACGGCCGCGCTCAGCACGCACAGCGCCCTGCCCGACAGCAACGTCCTGCTCGTCACAAAGTCACTGCTGGACGACGGCTCTACCAGGTGGGCGCAGGGCGGGATCGCCGCGGCCCTCGGGCCCGGCGACACGCCCGAGCAGCACTTGACCGACACGCTGGTCGCCGGCGCCGGAATCTGCGACATCGAGGCGGTACGCGCGCTCGTTACAGACGGCCCTGGAGCGGTGCGCAGGCTGATCGCGCTCGGCGCCAGCTTCGATGCCGATGCCGGCGGCGTGCTCGAGCTGACCAGGGAAGGCGGTCATCTGCGGCGCAGGATCGCCCACGCCGGCGGCGACGCGACGGGCGCCGAAGTATCCCGCGCGCTGCTGTTCGCGCTCGCGGAGGCAGGCGCGGGCGCCGAGGATGGCGTTGGCATCGACGTCATCGAGCACGCCATCTCACTGGACCTGCTGCTGACGGCTGACGGCCGCGTGGCCGGCATCACGCTGCACGTCATCGGCGAGGGTCAGCACGATGGCGTCGGAGCGGTGCACGCCCCGGCGGTCGTGCTGGCGACCGGCGGGTTCGGCCAGGTCTACGCCGCGACGACGAACCCACCCGTCTCCACCGGCGACGGCGTCGCGCTCGCACTGCGGGCCGGCGCCGAGGCCGCTGACCTGGAGTTCGTGCAGTTCCACCCGACAGTGCTGTGGCTCGGCACCGGCGCGCGCGGGCGCCAGCCGCTCATTTCCGAGGCCGTGCGCGGTGAGGGCGCGTTCCTGATCGACTCCTCAGGCCGCCGGTTCATGAACGGCGCTCACCCGCTCGCCGACCTTGCCCCGCGTGACGTGGTCGCAAAGGCGATCATGAACGTGATGGCCGAGACCGGCACCGACCACG
>WNFE01003654.1_pt1 | contig 11421 bp, 21 predicted proteins | sample 5400451 | NCBI WGS metagenome assembly WNFE01 (sample SAMN13153344, study PRJNA577476) | soil metagenome | isolation source: 200 cm saprolite under Douglas fir tree site 2 hole 2 | place: USA:California | collected 2015-04-18
AGATTCAACGCTTCCTTTCACAGCCGTTCCACGTTGCCGAAGCCTTTACCGGCTCGCCCGGTAAGTACGTGAAGCTCAAAGACACGGTGCGAAGCTTCAAGGAAATTCTCGATGGCAAGTATGACCATCTCCCGGAACAGGCGTTCTACATGGTCGGCCCGATCGAGGAAGTGATTGCGAAAGCCGAGAAAATGGGAGTGAAAGTTTAAAAGAGCGTAAGGGGTAAGGCGTGAGGGGTAAAGGGGTTCAAGATTGAATCCTTCGCCTGACGCCTCACGTTTCACGCCTCACGAGGAGATATGGCAGGAAAGTTATTGTTAGAGGTTGTGACGCCGGATAAGTTGCTCTTGAGCCAGCAGGTGGATGAGGTCATCGCACCAGGCTCAGAGGGTGAGTTCGGCGTGTTGCCGGGACACTGTCATTTCCTTTCTACGTTGCGCATCGGCGAGCTTCGCTATCGCGTCGGAGATCAGACCAACCACATGGCGGTCCTCTGGGGCTATGCCGAAGTCACGCCGACCAAAGTGACCATCATGGCCGAGATCGCCGAGAAGGCCGAAGATATTGATGTGGAGGGTGCTCAGGCTGCGGTCGAAAAGGCCGAGCAGCATCTCAAGGCTGGTGGCCTGCCCTCCGAAGTCAAAGAAGCTGAAATCAGTCTTGAAAAAGCCCGCCTCCGCAAGAAGATCGCCGACCGCGCTCGCAAGACCGGGCACTCCTAATTCTCTCACCATCCACACACGATCAGCATTTCGAACGACGCCTGTGCTGATCCCTTGCTCCCGGCGCGCACGGTCTATCCAGCACTCCCACCAATCAAAAATATCGCACCGTCATTGCCGAATCCTACCAGTCGCCCGCCATTCCCTCCGGGCATACGCGCGCCTTCGGGAGAAGTCGATACGACACGGCTTCATCCTTAAGATCGGGCTCGTCGGAGTGTAGCATCGTAAACTCAATCTTTTCGTCCGCGAACGTTTCGTCGCCGGTTCGCAGTACACTCTCCCGGTTCAAAATCTTCATGGCGTTGATGCGAGATACTTTGAGTGGAAACGTCCCGAACTGGTCCGCTGACAAAAAAGGCACCTGGACGATCACCCGACCATGATCCACATAAAGAAACTTACGCAATTTCTCGTCGATGGGAGTCTGCAAGATGAGAACCGCTGAGGCCATCGGTGCGATGGTCTGAAGAGCAATCACATACGTGGGCAGAGCATCATTAGCCGTCGCTTCCAACGTCCCTGTGGCTTCCACATTCGGTGTAGTAAACAGTTGTGTGGTGGGACGCAGGAGAGGAGACCTGATGTCCATACGAAGTTTCGTGATGCTCTGGTCCAACACATTTTCAAGGAGAAACTTGATCAAGACCCAGGACTGCGGATCAGGGGTCTTGGCACGGCCTTTCGGCATTGTCTGTTCGATTCGCCGGAGACTGCATTCGGACACCAGGTTCCGTTTTTCATAAAAATATGTCTTCGTGTTCCCCTCCAGTAGGAAGGCACGCTCGTAGATGTAGAAGGCTACGCCTACATGGATAGGGGGTGGCTTGAACCAGGACACTACCAACGGGACGAGAAACATCACCAAAGCGGATGAAAATCCAACGATGACAACCTTGTTGAGCCGACTTTGCCGTCCAAACCACCCCCACCATCCCTTCAGCAGCGTCATGCCCGTTCACTCATGGAGAACCTCGACCGAGTTGTTCACCAATCGCCGCATGTAATGAATCAATCGAGCCTGTGTATGTTTCGGAATCTCAACCGTCTCGATCCCAAATTCCTGCCCTCTCGACCACCGGACGACCGCTTCAGGCACTTCTATCCGTTGCTCATTCGGGAGTGTGACAATGAGTGAGAGGGTTTCCCCTGATCGCATGGGCAGATCACCGGAGAGACGCCAGCCGGTACACGAGAGGTTCCAGACCATGCCGTGGCCTTGGAATGGGCCAGAGTGGTACGTGACGGAGCATGGCACAGGGAAGCGACGGAAAGGACGGAGCACGAAGGGCATGGGAGCCTCGCAGCGTAGCCTATTCTAGGAGGGGGATTGAGGAAACCGCAAGGCAGGGGAACTAAGCATTGCTTGTATCGATCGGCAGGAAATTGTGGAGGTTGTAGAGGGGGATGGAGCCTGATGATCTTCTGTGCTCGCGCAACGCGCGGTCGCAGACTCCCCTCGTTGGACGCGCGCAGTGGAAGATCAATCAGCCCCCATCCCTGAAGGGATAACGAGCGAGCTTGGAAGGATCATCTAGATGGATGACGGTCGCTCGATGCGTGCAGTAAAGGGCAGCCTCGGCCACTCCCCTAAAGTGAGGTATAGAGAATCGGAAGGGCCTCGTTCGACGCGCGCACTCAAGGATCAACCAGGCCGCCCTATGAAGAGAGACACAAGCGAGCGTGGAAGCACGATTCTATGTGCGCAGACAGAAAAGTGGCTGGCAGACGCCTCAAGAAATGGAGAATGTCCCAGTTTCGGGTCTTTGACGCTGCCTTGGTCCGGTTTTCCGGGCCACGGCATCCATTTGTCCCGCTCACAGCATTTGACGAGCAGTTGACCAGCCTCCCTTCTCTGCTAGACTTTACCCACACTATGTATCATGTCCTGATTGCAGCGTTCTTGCTCTTGACTGTCACGGAGCCCGCCCACGCGGGCCAGCGACAAGACATCTTCCGCCACGCCAAAGCTGCGACCGTGCTCATCGTCGGTGTCAACGATGCCGCTCATAGCATCTCCCTGGGAAGCGGGTTCTTCGTGGATGCCAGTGGCTTACTGGTCACGAATGCCCATGTGATCGAAGAGAGTGCCCGTCTGTACGTGTATGTCCTCGATCGAGAGATCTATGCTGACCCGGACGTGGTGGCCGTAGACCCTGATTTGGATCTGGCAGTCCTCCGCATCCCGAATACATGGGCCGACCCCCTCGCGCTGGCAGCGGACCCTACACCCGAAGGGACCGAAGTGATCGCCGTCGGCTATCCCCGGATCACGGATATCCTCCAATTGGGCTTTGCGCTGCATGCCTCGACCATCCCGGCGATGGTCAGCGGCCTCGTTCAAGGACCGTCGAGGACCAACGGGCGAGTCGTCGACTTTCTTCAAACCGCAGGTCTTCTGAACTCCGGGAACAGCGGGGGTCCGCTTGTGCGGACAGACTCCGGCGAGGTGGCTGCCATGGTGGTCACGACCGTACCCTACCTGGAACGAGCGAAGGACCCTGATGGCGTCGCGATCGGAAGCGTCATGATGAAATCGGGCATCAGTTACTCGATCCCGGCTCCAGCGATCCGGCAATGGCTGGCCACGAATCACCTGTCGCCATCGCCGTTTCCGCTGGCCCAAGCCCAACAGCCTCTTTCCAACATGGCTGAGTCCGAGGCCAACCGTTCCTTCGCCACCGGCTATCTGTTGCAGACCATCGCGATGGCGCTTCATGGGGATGCCGATCTCTTGAAGCTTGCCATCCGCCACTACTGTGTGGCAGCCGAACTCCGGCCGGATGCCCCGTCGATCGTCCGGAACCTCGGCCTAGCCTACGCATCTCTGGAGCAATGGGATAAGGCACTTCAAGCCTACAGCAAGGCGCTGGCGCTGGCCCCGGACGACCCGGAACTACTCACCGACGCGGCCGTTGCACAACAGCGATCAGGCCGGGCAGAAGGAGCTGCGGCGTTGTACCAAGCGGCCCTCAATACGGTTGATTCCGCAGCGGAGAAGGAACGCGTGCACAGTAAGATGCGGGGCGCGATCACCCACCTCAAGTCCGCAATCCCCGTGGACCAGGTCGGAAGACCGAACTCCGATTCTGCAAAGTAAACGGGATTGAGCCAGTCCGAAGACTGGCTCAATCCGTGTAGGACCTCTACTTTGGCATTCCAGAATCTGCACCGGCTGGTCTGATGGACAGCGCGTGGCCCTTATCCGACGCCTGGGCCTCGATCTTGTCGCCGGCCTTGAAGGTGCCTTCCAGCTTAGAGGTTCCGTCTACATGCAAGCGGACTTCCTTGCCGGACGTATCCTTCACCACATAAAACTCCCCGTCAATCCTCAACAGGTCCCCTTTGATAGCCTGGGAGCCAGGCGCCGCCATCTCTCCAGGCGCTGCCATTGCCATCCCAACACTGAGGATCGCTGCGAACGCTAGCAAACCGATAAGTCTCTTCATGGGAAAACCTCCTTGTGAATGGTTGTGTGGCACTCGGTAAATCTACTTTAGTCGCTCGAACGGACATGAGCAATACCTTTCTCAAGGATAGGAGCGTAGCACAGTGAGGAAGCGACCTTCGATCTGGCTTAGGAAAAATAATGCACGTATTTAGTCACCGCGAGCAGTTCAGCGACTGGAAGGATGGGGAAGAGCGGCCAGGTGCCCTTCTTGCTCGCAGAGCAGAGGAGAGGATGGAGCCTGATGATCTTCTGTGCTCGCGCAACGCGCGGTCGCAGACTCCCCTCGCTGGACGCGCGCAGTGGAAGATCAATGGGTGGAGGGTTAGATCTCGAATCCACGAGCCGCGGCAAGTTATGTCCCGCGTCATCCAGCCTTGGGCAGATGAAACTCAGCGGTTACAGGCAATTGGAACGTCTCCCCCTTGGCGACACGGGAAGAGAAGAAGAGGATTTCGAGATTTTCAAGATCGTGCGTCTGTGGATTGAGTCGAGCAACGACCCCATAATCCAACTCCTCGGAGTCCTGCTCCGGGTAGGCTTTGGTTTTACCGAGGTACAAAATATCGCCGACTTTATCATATTCAACCGTCAGGGACGTTTCCATGTCACAGTTCCTCCTGAGAGTTGCCGAGCCACATACGCGGTCACGATCCAATGCCGACCTGCGGGAGGCGGATCGGCGACCACCACCACGACAACAAATTTACCGCCTTTCACGTCAGGAAACCAGTGGGAAAATAATAAACTGTTTGGGAACCTGGTATCCCTCCGTACCTCGTCAGGATCGGCCAGGGTTTGGTTTATGTAATCCCGGTACTAGGGTAAGAGTTCCGGGTGCTTCTCTCGGATATGCGTTTCGCGCTCTTCTGTTAATTCTACGTGAGTCTTCAGGTACGGACAGCGCAAGTTCATCAAAGTCTCCCCTGATATTCGTGGTGACGAACAAAAGCATCGGGATCATAGCCACAGGAACAGCTGGCTGCAGGATACATTGGCATCAACACTTTGGGAAGCGCCTCTTAGCGCGAGGAACGCGGCGAGGAGTTAAGCGGCCGGAACGGCGTGGTGGGGTTGTATTCGTTGAGGGGGTTCAGTGGGTTCTTGGGATTGAATTGGTTGAGGGGATTGTAGGGGTTGCTCGGGTTGTACTGGTTCATCGGATTCGTGGGGTTGCCGGGATCATACTGATTGAGGGGATTCAACGGATTCTTCGGATCGTAGGCGTTGATCGGATTCAGCGGATTATCGGCACGGTACTGATTGAGAGGGTTGAAGATATTCGAGTCGCGCTCGTATTTCTCGGAGAAGCCTGGTTCGGCGAGTGCCGGTGTGACGGAAAAGAGCGGTGCCAGGAGAAGGATGAAGAGAGTACGCATGGCGAGTCTCCGGGGAGCGGAACAGCAAGTGCACTCAGCCTGCTTTCCGCTTGGAGGACGGCGCAAGGGCGTCTGACACCATTTCATAGCCTCGCCAGCCGAGCAATACTCAACGGGGTGCTTGCATCTATGCCATATGTGGCATAATATGACCGAGGCTGGATTGGGAGATGAATGAAACCGGTTCATTTCGTCGGGACATCACGAGAGGATCTTCGCGAGCTTCCCGACAGTGCGCAGGAGACGGCAGGCTTTCAGCTATTCAAAGTCCAACAAGGGAAAGAGCCGGATGATTGGAAGCCTATGCCGAGCGTCGGAGCTGGAGTCCAGGAAATCCGGGTGCGAGATGAACGCGGAGCGTATCGAGTCTTCTATGTGGCCAAGTTCGAAGAAGCGGTGTATGTACTCCATGTGTTCCAGAAGCGTTCACAGAAAACAGCACAGCCCGATCTAGACCTCGGCAAGAGCCGATATGCCGATCTGCTCAAGTGGAGAAGGGAGGAAGGCCAATGAAACGCGCGACAGTGACCAAAGGCAGTGGGAATATTTTTCGAGATCTTGGATTTTCTGAAGAAAAGTCGGCTGAACTGATTCTGAAAAGCAGTTTGTTGCAGGCGCTCCAGGACACGATCAGGAGTCGTGCGTGGAAGCAGGTGGAGACGGCTGCTCGACTCGGAATCGATCAGGCGAAAGTGTCCAAGCTGCTTGCCGGACAGATGGCCGGGTTCTCGGTGGAGCGTCTTGTTCATTTTCTGTCCTTGTTGGGACAGGATGTAGAAGTGACCGTGCGCCAAGCTCCTCGCGGGCGACGATATGGAACCGTCCGCTCCAGGCTAGCCAAACAACTCGTCAAAACTCCGCGATAAACGGCAGCGCAGCGCTCGCCCATCGATGTAGGACTGCAAGCCCGAACCCCTCTATCCTGCTGTAGAGAAAAGCAGAAGGTACCCGTTTTTTGCCCCCGGAACAGCGGTAGAGCCGGTGTGTCACTCAGGCAGATAGCGGTTGACCGTGCGGCGAGAAAACGTCCCCGTCCCCTGTTCCATCCGCCAAGGAAAAAGGATACATCTGTTGCAACCGGAAGCGCAGGGGTTCCCGGCCTAACGAATGGCGTCCTGGCTTTCCTCATTCATCGCCTTCCCCTGATCATGTTTGATGACTTTCTTGGTGGAATCTTTCTTACCCGTCTCCTGCTTTGCCGCGGAAGGATCGCTGGAGGTCACGCAGCCGGTCACGACGAGCAAGAGCATGGAGAGGACTGCCGCCGTCACAATGGGCATGGGACCTCTTTGATCCTAAGTGTTCTTGGCATAGCGAAATAATCTCATTCCGAAATTGCTGAACACTCTTTGTCCTGTGCAGCCAGGGGGAAGGAAGCGCGCATCAGGTCACTTTCTCTGAAGTGTCACTGCCTAAGTCATTCGCAATCAGTCGAAATTGTTCTAGGGCGGATTCGAGGTCGTCGACGATTTCTTGAGCGGTGATGTCAGGTACGATCTATGGGAAATGGTTTCAGACACCTTTATTTCCTCCGGCGTTCGCTTGCGATAGCCGCCAGGTTGTCCGGCAAACTAGGCAGCTGCTTCGCCCGCATGTCCCGCCCCGCCACCCTGCGGGACAACCGTACCCTTAGTCAGAGTGGCCTCGATAGTCTGTTCGAAGTTCCTTTCGGAGATGTCTACCATCGATTCACCTCCAAGGTCCGCCTGCAGGCCACTGAGTATCAAACGCTTTGCCGTTGGCAGCAGCGGTCGTTGGCGGCATCAGAAAGCGCTGGAGCACAGGAAGAACTTCGAAGAGCGAGACTCCCTGTGCATCCACCCCAGTTCTCTTCAAGAAAGCCGTCCACTGAGCCTGCTTGTTTCGGTCGCGTGAGAAGTCAGACGTGAAACAGACGGGATTAACGGTCGGAAGTGAGGTTCGCCGACGCTCAAACGTGGCGCGGATTGCGCCAGTAAGTCGAGCCCCATCGAATGAAAAGGTTCGGGACAGCGTCCACAGGTCGAAGAAATCTTTCATGCGGCTGTTAGCAATACCGAGTTCAACCATGGACTGGAACTTCTCAGCGACAACGGTCTCACGAGGATAAGCCAAGAGTCGCGGGGCCTGAAAGTTCAGCAGCGTGGGATAATCCAACGGTTCCGGCTGCGGGATTACGGCATCACCAAAACCAATGTCCACTTGGATGGGGATCTTTGCCACGCCGAGTCGCGCTTCGAACGAGAGGCGAACGCCCTCATACTCTTCTCCGTCCCGAATCTCCTCGCCTGCCATGACGTCACCCAGAAATACCACGCCATCATCCTCAACCGAGGTCCGGCAAATCTCTTGGAAGGTCGTGACAAGGGCAGACACGTCATGGTCACCATACCCAAGCAAGTCCAGATCGCGTGTGGCACGATGAGGCGTCTCACTCCAGACAGAGAACAACATGGCGCCTTTCAGCACGAACCGATCGCGATGAGGTGAACGGCTCAACCGGTACATCAGGCGTTCCAATCCGTAGTAAATGAGAGTGAGTTGAAAGTCCTCGCCCCGTTCGTGTGAGCGGCTCAGCAGGCGCTGGCGGACGGAAGCCGCCACATCTTTCAGTTGTTTCTCACTCACGCCAGCGCCTCCAGATATGGACGCATCACCGCCGTCACCCGGCACACCTTGGCGAAACGCCAGAGTTCATCCATACCTGACCGGTGTTTCCGTCGGTAGTCACGAAGGGCTTCCAGTACCACGTCCAGCCCGATCTTGTTTCTGAATTTGAAGCAATCGGCCACAGTCTTCGCTGGACTGAAGACCCGAACCGGCACACCCTCAATGCGATGTTCCTCCACCCCACTGGTCAGAGCGTGACCGGAAAGATGCATCAGGCGAAGTCGTACCCCCTCTCCCTTGGGCCGCCACGCCTTGTGAGGGATAGCCATCCAGACTTCGAATGGATTCTGCGTGGTCAGGTTGTGAAAGCGAAGAGCCGACAGGAGGCAGATGACGCCCCGTGGCACACGGCTGCACGCTTCCGCGAGACTGCGATGTTCGGAAATGTCTGCCCCCGGCAGTGAATAAAGTCCGACTCCGATGCGCTGGAGCTGCCCCCGTTGCAGAAGACGGCGGAGATGCTCTCGTGTGACCCCTTCCCGAGTCAGCGCGCGCGCGCGAATGACGCCTGTCCGGCGGACCAGAGCAACAGCCTTTTCACTTGGGGTTTTCATGGGTCACCGTTACGAAACCTCGGCAAATGAAATTATTTGCCGAGGAAGTGTAACAGTGGCTTGGTTGGATTACAAGGGCTTCAACCCTACCGAGGATGGCCAGGACTGGATAAAAACGTTGACACATCTTGAGAAGTGCAAACCGTTTTATCCAACCATAGGTATAGGCATGACTTCACCCCGCACATCGATCTTGCCGGTCACGGTGAGCAAGAGTATGGAGAAGACTACCGCCGTCACAATGGACATGGGACCTCCTTGATCCTGAGTGTTCTTGGCATACCGAAATAATCTCCTCTCGAAATTGCTGAACACTCTTTGTCCTGTGCAGCCGGGGGGAGGAAGCGCGCATCAGGTCACTTTCTCTGAAGCGTCACTACCAAGGTCATTCGCGATCAACCGGAATTGTTCGAGCGCGGCTTCGAAGTCGTCGACGATTTCTTGGGCGATGGTGTCGGGTACGATCTATGGGATATGGCTCCTGACACCTTTATTTCTTCGGATACCGCTCCTCAGCCATGGGCCGAAAGAGGTACGTGCGCATGGCCCCACTGGACGTAAGGATATCAACCGACTCGGTATCTTTTATAATCATCCCGTCCTCCTATGTAGTGGATGGAATCGAGCGACATATAGCTCGCAGACGTCGGGGGCTATCTAGGGGAAATGGCTCCTGACACCTTTATTTCTTTCGGAACTGGTGGTTTAATGAATTGCAGGGAGCCCGCTCCCGCACCATAGATTAGGAGGTGCCTTATGGATCTATTTGATAAGTCTAGAAAGGACATGGAGGCCGAAGTCAAGAAATCGTTGAAGTGGGTCGTGGGAACCGCCATCCTCGGGCTCGTGTTGGTGACGTTTTATGTCATGGTCACGTGAGCCCGCTGAATGTTAACCAGCGTGTAGTCTGGTTAGCTTCAGTAGATCTGTCGTTTTGCCCTTTGATCCAGTACAGGAGTTGTTTTTCAACTCGCATAGTTCCAGGAAAACGAGCCTGGAAGTTTTTTCCTGCCACCATTTCATTCTTGCTCGCGGTCGGCCCCGTAAGGCTCACAACAAAGTAGCCTCTCCAATTTTTCCTACCGCGAACCTATCGACCTTCAATTCGCAGGCCACGGCCATAGGGATTGGTGGGACTACTGGGGCTGTAGGGATTCCCGGCGCCGTAGGGATTCTTGATCGAGTCCGGCGAGAACGGAGAACCGTAGCGGCCGTAGGGGTTACTGGTCGAATCAGGATCATAGGGGTTCGCGCTCAGCTTCCCGCGATAGTTTCCCTGCTGGTCGTAGAGACGCGGAGCGTCAGTCGCATAGGGATTCGTTGCCGATTGATTGCTGAATGGACTGCCGTAGGGACTGAAGGGATTGTTCAGGCCGTTTGGTTTGAAAGGGCTTCCGGCTCCGTAGGGATTGGCCGTGGAATCAGAATTGTAAGGATTCGCGCTCAGTTCGCCGAGGTCTTCCGCGTGGACGGAGAGAGGTAGTGGCAGGAGCAAAAGGAGGAAGAGAGCCCACATTGCGAGCCTCCACAAGCGGGACAACCAGTGGGCTCAGCCTACTCCCCGTCTGTATAGAAGCGCAAGGCGGCTAAAAATGGTTCCTGACACCATTTCCTTCTCGCGAGGTCGTCGACGATTTCTTGGGCGATGATGTCGGGTATGATCTATAGAAAATGGCACCTGACACATTTATTTCCGCCCCCCCGAATCAGTAGCTCCATGTCTCATGGGCTAACGGCGCATAATTCAATTCATTTCGATGCGCGCGCCAGCTTGGCAGGAATTGATCCATTAGCGCGATGTAGCGGTCATTGTGCTTCCGTTCGATCAGATGCACCATTTCGTGAACGACAATGTACTCAAGACAGTGAATAGGTTTCTTGGCTAGCTCAAGATTTAACCAGATTCGTCGGTCAGCGCTGTTGCAACTCCCCCACTTTGTTTTCATCCTTCTTACGCCCCAATTCTCAACCTTCACGCCTATCTTGGCTTCCCATTTCTCGATTAAAGGCGGGATCAGTGCTTTAAGATTCTTCCGATACCAGGAAAGTAGGATTTGCTCACGCCTATGCCTACTGGCCCATTTGGGGACCAGAAGCTCAAGAATCTTATTGCCCCGCCTAGAAACTCGTGAAGGCCCGTCATGCTCAATCACATTCAGCAAATACCGGCGGCCAAGGAAGTAGTGGCTCTCACGCGACACGTATTCGCGAGCTGACTGGCGCTCTTGAGAATGAAAGCGCCTCCGCTGTCGCTTGATCCAGCTTAACCTTGAGATGACGGCCAGCCGCACTGCTTCATCACGGACTCTCACGGGAGCGGCTACTCGCACACGACCATTCGGCGGGTAGACACCAAGGTGAAGGTTCTTGATAGCCTTTCGAACAATCTCTACCGGTAAGCCGCTTACCGTAATTCGGCTTCGTTCAATATTCATCTTGGTTCTTCACCAATGTGAGGACTCGCTCTACCAGGGCCTCTATCGATTCTGCAGACTTCGCCTCATAGCCAGCCGGATGTTCTGCCTTCGGACTGGAAGTGGGATCGGCAGATGCGCTGATTCCATGAAGGAGGCTTTGCTCAAGAGCTGCCTTAATCGCTAATTTTACCTTCTTCACCTTGAACGGATTACTGCGCCAATCGTCCTGTCTGCTTGATCGAACGGCGCTAT
>WNFE01003656.1_pt1 | contig 11418 bp, 6 predicted proteins | sample 5400451 | NCBI WGS metagenome assembly WNFE01 (sample SAMN13153344, study PRJNA577476) | soil metagenome | isolation source: 200 cm saprolite under Douglas fir tree site 2 hole 2 | place: USA:California | collected 2015-04-18
GTTCCTACAACCATCGTGAGCATGAAGTTTGCTTTCTTGCCGAATACGTCCGCAACAAAGCGGTCCCGTACCGTCAGGGGAGTCGAGCCGTATCCCAGAGAGAACGCGGCCAGGTTCACCCGGCCGGCGACGATTCCTGCCTCGACCTGCGCCGCGCGATAGCCGCGAGCTCCTAGCGCCGGCAACAGTTCATCAAGATCTGCACACTCGTATAGCGAGTACGCTGCATCGTCGCCCCAAAACGCTATGAGCGGCTGCGTCTCGGCGCGGACGGTCGCAGAATCTTCGGCGCGGCTCATCCTCAACTCTCCGCCGCTCCACTCGTAGAAGCCGGACTCTGTGGCCTCGACGTCGTAGACGGCCAGGTGGTAATTCAAGAGAGTCGCCTCCGACGCCGCGAAGTCTCCTGGGATCGGCCTCGTCGCGATCGACATGACCCATCTGAGAACCTCGAGCGGGACGGTTTGGCGTCTCATCATCCTCGTGGAACCGCGGCGCAGAATGAGGCTTTCGATGATCTCGTTAGAGGTCTGCTCCGGAGCCGCGATCGTTCGCGTCGTTGCTGGGGAACCGACCTTCGCGGCGGCTTCACGCCAAGAACCCACGTCGGACTGATCAAGATCCCCAGCTGCCTGGGTCTCAATAACCAGTGGAAAGACGACGGGTCGTGCGGCGACGGGAGTTGTCGACATCGCGAGAGGGGGAATGGCGGTCTCGGCACGCTCAGCTCGATCCGATCCCGGCGCCCGAATTGCCACCACGACGAGTGGGACCTCGAACTGGTCTTGGAGGCCGAGGAGAGCGGTAACGTGCGAGTCGGAAAACGCCAAGCGAACCGAAGCCTTCCATCCCGACGCGTCCACCATGGCGAGCGTGTTGGCGAGCATCGTCCCGGCGTCCCAAAAGACGTGCCGATAACCGCGTTCCGTGTATTTCCACGCGGTACGGAACGGGATCCCGGTGAGGATAAGAAACGCCGACGCCTCGAGCGCGGCTTCGTCATCGATCGCCGAGGCCAAAAACGACCGGAAGTCCCCAAGGCGGAGCTCTTCCAAGGAAAAGGGCAACGGCGTGAAGTGGTAGACGCCAGCGGCCAACCCAGGACGATCATCCGAGACCACGTAGAGTTCGATCGGGTGGAGCGCCCCTGCAGAAGCGCAGGCCCGGAGGTATCGCGACCTGCCTCCGCTCTTGGGAGTAAACACACGCGTTACCCCCGCTGAGAAGAAGAGCAGTCGCGCGAGCGACTCGAGACTGAATGGCGTCGGAATGCATTCGACCGAGCCGGATAGGAGGTCAACCGCGCGGACCGATGTCTCCGCAAAGTCGGTAGGAAGGGCAATCTCCGCTGCGCCGAGGAAGCGCTTGAACGGATCGGGCTCGTTGTCCGGATCAAGCTCCTTGAAGCCCGACAGCAGGAGCGGGTCTTTCCGTGGGATCTCGCTCCCATCCTCGCGGTACAAAACTGTGGTGAGCTCATGAAATCGGCGAGCGGCCTCCTCGCTTCTCGAGAAGCGCGCGGTTGTGCCCATGATGCGACGATCTCCCGGGGCTATTGTGGCTGCACGTACAACAAACCAGAAAGAGAAAAGCGGAGTCAATCGACGTCTGTCCAGTGAGACGGATCATGTGCTGTACGAATGTGGGTCGCCTGGGCTCCTTGGCCGAAGGTACACAGGACTCCAGACGAACCTAGCGCCAACGCTGGGGCTTGTTCCGGCAACTTCTCCAGTCGACGGATTTGAGTATGACACTCCTTCTTGACGGCCGACCAATCACGATCGAGGACGTCGTCGCCGTCGCCCGGGACGGCGACGAGGTTCACGTGCCGGGCAGCGCGTCCTCGCGAATGTGGCCTGCGCGACGCGTGGTAGAAGCCGCCGTCGCCGACGGGCGCATCGTCTACGGGATAACTACAGGCTTCGGGGCGCTCGCGAACGTCCGAATCGAACCTCAAGCTGTTGCAGAGCTCCAGCTCTCGATCGTCCGTTCGCACGCCGCTGGAATCGGCGAGCCGATGCCAGATGAGATCGTGCGGGCGATGATGCTTCTTCGAGCGCGTACGCTCGCTGCTGGCCATGCGGGCGTCCGCCCCGTGCTCGTCGAACGCATCGCCGATCTCTTGAACCAAGGAATCCATCCGGTCGTCCCGTCGCACGGGTCGGTCGGAGCGTCCGGCGATCTGGCGCCCCTCGCGCATTGCGCCCTCGCGCTCGTCGGAGAGGGCGAAGTTGCTGTCGACGGGAGGCGTATGAGGGGGGCCGACGCGTTGCGAAGCGCGGGGATCGACCCCGTTGTCCTCGAAGCGAAGGAAGGCCTCGCACTCGTCAACGGGACCGAAGGCATGCTTGCGATGGCCTGCCTCGCGATCCACGACTTCCATCGGGTTCTGCGCACCGCCGACGTCGCGTGTGCGATGAGCGTCGAGGCGCTGTTTGCGACTGACCGGCCGTTTGCGGAGGCGATCCACGAGCTCCGCCCCCATCCTGGGCAGGTGGACTCGGCCGAGAACCTCCGGAGGCTGACGTCGGGCTCGAACATCATCGCGTCGCACCGAACCGTTGCTCACGCGGTGCAGGACGCGTATTCGCTTCGATGCGCGCCCCAGGTGCACGGCGCATGCCGGGATGCCCTGACGTTCGCCCGTCAAGTCGTCGAGCGAGAACTATCGAGCGAGGTCGACAACCCGGTCGTCTTTCCGGAGACCGGCGCGGTCGAGAGCACCGGGAACTTCCACGGAGAGCCGCTCGCATTCGCGCTCGATTTCATCGCAATCGCGGCGAGCGAGATCGCGTCGATCTCCGAGCGCCGCACCGACCGGATGCTCGACCAGGCGCATTCGAACGGGCTTCCGGCGTTCCTCGCGCCCGAGGCCGGCGCGAATTCGGGCTTCATGCTCGCGCAGTACACGCAGGCCGCGCTCGTCGCTGAGTGCAAACGCCTCGCGGTCCCGGCGTCGGTCGATTCCATTCCGACCTCCGGAACGACCGAGGATCACGTCAGCATGGGATGGAGCGCGGGACGGAAGGCGCTGAGCGCCGTTGAGAACGCAGAAGCAGTCGTTGCTATCGAGGCGCTCTTGGCGGTGCAGGCCCTCGACATGCGAGCGCCGCTCGAGCCTTCTGCCGCAGCCGCCAGCGTTCGCGCGGCAATTCGCGAACGCGTCCCGTTCATGGGCCAAGACCGAATCCTCGCTCCTGACATCGAAGCAAGCCGCGAGCTGGCACGAACGGGCGTACTTGTCGCAGCGGCCGAACGCGCCGTAGGAAAGCTGTTCTGAGCGGAAGTTATGGCCGAAGTGAGACTGCGTCAGGCGCTCGCCTCTATCATCTCGACGACGCGTTGTGTGTGCTCGCCGACGTCGTGGTGGCGAATCCTGACGGCAACGAGATCTACGTTATTCCAACTCTCGTGATGTTCCAGACGTGGGCGACTAGACATCCCACGTGCTAGAGCGGCCGGCCGCGGATCTGGCGCGCGAACTCGATCTGGGTCTTAATGTCGTTCGGATATGCCGCCCCGTCGTCGGTCCAGACGACGTTCACCATCCCCCGCCGATCGATCGCGATCGCGAGAAGGTCGAACAAGGTCGCGCTCGCGTTTGCTTCCGACTCGACGTACACGACGTGTCGACTGACAGTCGCGTACGTGAAGTTCGTTCCGGCGTCGCGACTGACGGCAACATCAGTTGTCCAGCGCCGCACGCTGTCGAGGGCGTCGCTCGCGGTTGAGTGGTAGTAGGCGACGGCGAGGTGACCGTCCCCGGTGGCGCGCACGGAAGGCTCCATCGCGCTGCCCCCCAAGGGGTCGATGCGCATCGGCTTACTCCACGATCCACCACGAGCCGACGTCAGCAGGAAAGCGCCGACCCCACGGTCGCCGATCGGCGCGTCCTACGCGAGGTACTCGTGTCCGCGACGATCGGAGGTGAGCGACGGGACACTGAGAACGCCCTGTCCGGGCGGGACGGCGGCCGCGGTCTCGGTGGTCCAGGTAGCGCCGTGGTCCTTCGGCCGGGCGACGCCGATAATGTTCAGCGAACCGCCTCCTTCGATGTTGCTGATGAAATCAGAGGAGCTGAACGCGTAACTCAGCACGAGTTCGTGGCGATCGACATCGACGGTCGGCTCACCGTTGAGACTCAACACGGCTTCCGGCGGGAGCAGCATCACGGGTTGCGCGTGACCCCACGTTTGTCCCTGGTCGCTCGAGCGGACGACGAAGATGTTGCCCGGGACCGTCGTGAACGAGATGAGCAGGTTCTTCTCGTATTCGGCGACGATGAACGGCCGATCCTGCACACACCTGCTTGTCCGCGTCGACCTGGTGGGTCCACGTTACGCCGTTGTCGGTGCTTCGCGACAGCGATAGCCCGGGCGCACCAACGCCGGTCCCGATATTGCTCATATACGCCTCGAGCAGCGTCCCGCTGACCGGCGTTTGAGCGAGGCTCACGTCGTCGCCGTTCTGGCAGCAGTCACCGCCGATGATGTGGAAGGTCCGTCCGCTCTCGCCCGACACCCATACACATGCTCGATGCTCGTCGGTTCCGAAGTCTTGGTACGTGACGCCGGTGGTGGCAAGGGGCCGGCGGGTGCGGCAGTCCCACATCTCGAATTGCGCTGCGACCAGGATCCGACCGTCCTTGGCGCTGAGCATCTGCGGCTCGGACTGCGGCTCAGGCTTTCCGGATCCAGTGGTCGTGCCCGGATACGGGATCGCGACGACAGGCTGGCCGAACGTGATCGAAGCCGCCGCGCCGCTTGGACTCACGGCAACGGTTGCCACTAGAAGGACGGCTCTAGGAAGAGACTGGAGTCGATCATCGCACCACCCTGGCATCCCTTAGTGTGTTGTAGCCGCTATCTCCGCCTGGTCACTTGGCCTCACTCACTGAACTCATGTTCCAGGACTCGACCCGAATAGGTGGCACCCTGGTCAAGGCCAGGTAATTGAACTCTCGTCCCAGCGCGTCCTCAGACTCTCCAATTTCAATCGTCTGCCTCAGCATGTCGACTGGACTCATGTTGAACCGGAAATTGTTGGCTGCACCTCGTATCTTGCCATCTGCGATAAGGAATACTCCGTCGCGCGTTAAGCCTGTCAAGAGAAGATTCTGTGGATCCACCATGCGGATATACCAAAGACAAGTGACAAGGAGTCCTCGCTCGGTGCCTGCCACCATTTCCTCAACATGGGGACCAGCCGATGGAACGATGAGATTGCCCACTTCGGGTGCCGGCTTGGTTCCGGATTCGGCACCCCAATGCCTCGTCGTGATGAGACGCTGCAATACACCGTCCTCAGCCCACCTCTGCGGCGAAATCGTGAGGCCGTTGTCGAAGATCGACGACGCCTTGTCCGATGCGTGAGTCACAACGAAAGGCGCGGTTTCAAGCGCCGGCTCGAGAGGGTCGGAATACAAGGATACGCCGTCTGCGAAGACCTTTTCCCCTATACGACTTCCGCCGCCCGGTCTACTAAAGACGCTCCGGCCCTCGTCCGCATCTCGAGCCGACATCGACCCGTACATGTAGATCAGCATGTCGGCTACCGCCGAGGGCTCGAGGATCACCTCGTAACGTTCGGGAGGAAGACCAATTTCACGCCTCGATCGCCCGATCCTCTCTTCGAGCGTCGAATAGATAGCCGCCAGATCGACGTCGTCGAAGGATTTGGTCGCTCGACCGATCCAAGCCGAACGACTGTAATCGAGCGACTTCGCTGTGATCTCGGCCTTTCCGCGCCGCTGCTGGAATCGCCGTCGAACACCGCCCGAAGTCGCCATGTAGACCGTCGATACCCGGTGCTCTGCATAGCCGAATAGAGAAAGATCCGCGCTTTCCGCTTGCTTGAAGGCGTGACCCAGATCGCGCGCGAATCCTTCTAAGACGTTCATGTTCGTTGGACTTTGCTCTGCAGACCAGTCACTCGGATAGCCCGCGCCTTCAACGAGAGGAGCAACATCCTGAGCCCGAGGCCTGCCCATGCACGCAGCCTCCGACTCTTTGACCAAGGATCCGAGACGATCCGTCGGAAAATAGCTGCGCGTCACGCTTCCAACGCGCTCGTCGATGATCGAGATGATCGAGATCTGTTCGTCGTCTCCAACGCCGTTGGTAGTCGATGTGTTATTCGCCCAGCGGAGGTTCGTCGAAGAGGTCGCCGTCACGATCACGATGCAGGCATCAGCTCGGGAGAGGCTGACTACCTTTTCGAGCACGTCCGGAAGCCGACTCACGTCGACCCCTCCATCGCGGTGTTGAGGACGTTGACGTTCCTGAATAACGCTGCGGGAGACCCATGGCTGACGGGTGCGGTTTGTCCTGGTTGGCCCTTCCCGCACCCGAAGGTTCCGGCGAGCACGTACGTGGAGGGACCTCCGACGGCCTCGAGGGAGTTCCAAAAGTCGGTAGTCTTCGATTGATAAGCGACATCCTTCAACTGCTGCCCGAGCTTGCCCCCTCGTATCTCATAGAAACGTTGGCCGGTGAACTGGAAGTTGTAGCGCTGCATGTCGATCGACCAGCTCCCGCTGCCCACGATGTAGATTCCCCGATCGACGCCGCCGATCAAGTCGTTCAGGGTGATGTCCTCTTCAGCCGGCTTCAAGGAAACGTTCGGCATCCGCTGAAGCGGAACGTGTGAAGGGCCGTCCGCGAAAGCACACCCGTTCGATCGCCCGAATCCGACCTCTCGGGCCATCTGTCTATTGAGTTGGTACCCGACAAGAACGCCGTCGCGGATGATGTCCCAGGATTGAGCTGCGACTCCCTCGTCATCGTGGCCGATCGTGGAGAGCCCGTGCGGAGCGATCCGGTCGCCGGTCACGTTCATCACAGCCGACCCGAAATGCAGGGTATTGAGCTTGTCCAACGTCGCGAACGAAGTTCCCGCATAGTTCGCTTCATGACCGAGCACTCGATCAAGTTCCGTGGAGTGACCGATCGATTCGTGAATGGTCAACGCCAGATTCTTGGGGTCGAGAACGAGATCGTAGCGACCAGGCTCAACTGATGATGCAGCAAGCTTCTCTTCAAGCATAGCGGGGAGCTCTACGGCTTCACGGCGGTAGTCGTATCCGTCGGTCAGGTACTCCCAGCCACGGCCAACCGCCGGGGCAATCGAGCTCATTGTTTGGAACTCGCCGGACCTTTCGTCGATCTTCAAGGCGTCGATTTCAGCGTCCACCCGAATCCTCTGCTGGGTGATGTGTGAACCGTCGAGGTTCGCGAAGAACTTGTTCTCAAGTCGTTGTCTTGCGTAGGAGTCTGCGCGGTCGACCTTTGCCGAGCTAAGGAGCGTGTCGTTGAGCGAAAGCACGAGATCAATTTTCTCTCCGTCGGGAACGTCGAAAGGATTGACTTCATACTCCGAGATGTAGGTCCCTCGATGAACAGGCTCGGCTGCCAATTCCACGGGCCTTTGGTTGAGCGACGCGAACGTGGTCGCAACCGAGATGGCCTTCGCGGCAACCTCCGCTGCGGGTTCGGGATCGAGCTCTAGTCCGTAGGCGAACCCCCATGATCCTTTGCGAATCACGCGTACGCAGTACCCGATCGTCTCGGCGTTGGACAGATTCTCCAGTTCCCGATCCCGGGCGGTGATGACCTGACCTTTTGATCGCTCTAACCGAAAATCCGCGTAGGTTGCGCCAAGTCCTCGCGCTCGATCTAGCGCCGCGTCCGCGAGGGCTTCTAACGGCAGCCTAAGGAACTCCGGATCGATCTCTTTCTTCTTCCGGGTGTAGGCCATGCGACCCTCTGATTGACGCCCTGTTTAGCCCCTATTCTCGGTGCCGAACTGCTGTCACGCACCTAACGATCATCCAGTAATTTTGAGGGATCGCTGCACACGCGCACAGCAGTTCGCGTGAAATCGACAAGCGGCATGCGTGCGAGATAAACCACTTGACGTTCGTCCAATGAAAAGATCACATATGAGCAGGTACTCTCAAGTCTCGAGAGCGCGGTTCGAGGGAGTGCCTACGAAGCCCTCCTGATCTTATTTGTGGTGTCGCGGCTGTTCTTTCGGGGGCGTGATGCAAGAACAAGAATCACCTGCGGTGGAGATGACCAGCGAAGTGCCTGTCTGGCCTGGGCTGAAGTATCCGATTGCCCAGCGGACTGACCAGGTCGACGACTACCACGGAATCCTGGTCGCGGACCCGTACCGCTGGCTGGAGGATGTGGAGTCGCCGGAGGTTCGGCACTGGATGCAAGCCGAGTCCGAACTGACCGAATCGGTTCTTTCGATGGCGCCCTGGCGCGATTGGATTCGCCGGCGTCTTACCGAGATTTGGTCGACGCCGCAGAAACAGGTCCCATTCCGCAAGGGCAGGCGATGGTTCCAGTTCCGCAACAACGGTCACCAGAACCAAGACGAGCTGTTCACGATGGACGCGGCCGACGCTGATGGTCAACCTCTCCTGGATCCGAACGAGATGGCCTCCGACTCGAGACTCGCCGTGCAGTTCGTCGAACCGAGTCCAGACGGAGCGCTGCTCGCCTGGTCGTCGATTGAGGCCGGATCCTCATGGATGACTTGGCATATCCGCGACGTTTCAACCGGGCGCGACTTGCCCGATGTGCTGCGCTGGTCAAAGTTCAGCGCCTCTTGGACCAAAGATGGTCGCGGCTTCTTCTATGTCGATTTCGAACCTCCGCCCGAAAGCGAAACCTTTAGTCGACTAAATCTTTTCCCCGGAATTCGATACCACCTATTGGGCGAACTTCAGGAGCAAGACCAGCTCGTTTACGAGCGGCCAGATCTCCCCGGCGCAACGTTCCTGTTCCGTGTGACCGACGACGGCCGCTATCTCGTCGTCGAGGTCCTGGAGGGTGGAAAACCCCAGCGCCGCGTCGTCTACCGAGACCTCGAAGGTTCAGACGAGTTCGTCACGCTCATCGGAGAGCCCGACGCTCACTACCTCTATCTCGCCAACGATGGCTTCATCTGGTACTTGCAGACCGATCATGCCGCACCAAATGGGCGCGTCGTGAGCGTCGACATCCGAGACCCCGAGCGCTCGCAGTGGCAAACGATCGTCCCCGAAGGCGAGACCGTGCTCCAGCCGTGGCTGCCGGGGTGTGTGGTTGGCAGAAACGTTGTGACGGTGGGAATGGTCGAGGGCGCGACCAAGGCCACCTTGACTGGGCTTGATGGAACGCCTCGAGGCGTCATTCAGCTTCCAGGGCCTGGAACGATTCGGCTAGGACACTCGAATCGGGACGACGACAGCCTCTATTTCCTCTTCACGTCGTTCCTTACTCGAGGAACCATCCTTCGCTACGACTTCGCATCCGGCAACACGACAACGCTTTTCGCTCCAGCCCAAGACGCCGATCCCGATGGGTACTCGAGCGAAACAGTGTCAGTCCCAAGCCTCGACGGCAGTGAGCGAATCCCGATGACTGTCATCCGGCGCAAGGATGTCATGCGTAGCGGTGACGTTCCGACTCTGATGATCGGCTATGGAGGATTCGGAATTCCGCACCTCCCCCAATTCGCGACGGCGAACCTCGTTTGGATGGAACTCGGCGGCGCCCTAGCGTGGACACAACTCAGGGGCGGCGGCGAATACGGAAGTCGCTGGCACGACGCGGGACGGCTCGCGAACAAACAAAACGTGTTCGACGACTTCATCTCATGTGCCGAGTGGCTAATCTCCTCGGGCTGGACCCGACCTGATCGCCTGGCGATGGAGGGAGGATCCAACGGTGGACTGCTCGTTGGAGCGACTCTGACGCAGCGGCCCGATCTTTTCGGTGCATGCATCTCCGAGGTCGGCGTGCTCGACATGCTCCGCTTCCACCGATGGACGTCGGGCGCCTGGTGGGTCGGCGACTACGGTTCTTCCGACGACCCTGAACAATTCGGTTGGCTCTACGCGTACTCTCCTGTTCATCGCGTCAAGGAGGGAGTCGCCTACCCGGCGACGCTAGTGATGGCCGGCGATCACGATGATCATGTGGTCCCAGGACATTCGCTCAAGTTTGCAGCTGCGCTTCAGGCCGCTCAATCGGGTTCGGCTCCCGTCCTGTTGCGAGTGGACTTCGATACCGGCCATGGGGCCGGAAAGCCGCTCGCAAAACAGATCGCCAGTCGAACCGACGCTTTGACGTTTCTGGTTCAAGCGCTCGAATTGGAGCCTTGCATTCTGGGTCGCCAGGAGGAAACGGTATGAGCTCCGAGCTCGATTACCCCGCCACCGAGCCGAACCCTCAACACTGCGTCGTCGGAAGTGTCGCTTACGACGATCCGTTTGAGTGGCTCGAGGCAGACACGGATGAGGTTCTCGAGTGGCAAGGAGCCCAAGACGCGCTTGCGAGGGAGTACCTTCGCGCAATTCCCGAGTGGGCTCGAACGGACGAAACCATAAAACACCTTCACGTCGACACCATCGGTTATCTCACAACGCGTCCTGCAGGAGACCGTTGGCTCCGTTACCGTGTCCCCGAAGGCGCAAGGCTGAACGTCTTGGAGGTCGCGCCTACTCGCGAAGGACAGGGTCGAACACTGGTCGACCTCAACGCCCTTGCGAACGGCCGTCAACTTACCCTTCTGCACTGGACGCCATCATTAGACGGCCGCTTCATCGTCTATGCGATCGCAGAGGGAAGCTCCGATGCGACTCAAGTGGTCGTCGTTGATGTCGATTCAGGCGAATCCTTGATCGAAGGACTCCCGCACGAGTCCGTCTATTACGTGACTTGGCTCTCCGATCATTCCGGCTTCTACTACTGGGCTCGTCAGATGGAGGGGGAAACTGGGATTTGGCTCCAACTCCTAGACGGATCGCATCCAACCAAGGAGGCCATCGATCTCGAGAAGCAGCGTGCCAATGTCCAGGCATCGCCTGATGGAGCGACCTTGCTGGCGTTCATCGATGAACGCCCGCGCTTCATGAGGCGCGACGGGAAATGGTCTCGGTTCCTAGCCGATAGCGACGCGAGGTTAAGGGGCAGCATCATCGGGGATACGTTCGTCGCCGTCATCGATGACACACCAAACGGGCGGGTCGTGGCGATCCCCTTGGACTCGCCGGACGATCGCGACACGTGGCGGGAGGTCGTTCCGGGCGGTGACGCAGTCATTCGCTCGGTCATGCCAGTCGGCCGGCGGCTCGTGCTGCTCGAACTCGCCGACGCCGCGACGCGTCTGAGGGTAGTAGACTTGGACGGCTCGGTTGTTGGGAACGTCCCGTTGCCCGAACCGGGTGTGGTTCTCGACGGACACGGCCGCGGCGAAACCTACGACTTCGTGTTTTCATCGCTCGTCCGCGCCCCTGCCTACTATCGCTGCTACCTCGGGTCCCTCAAGGTCGAGAGGCTCACCGAGCCGGCAGCCACGATCGAGAACGTGCGCTCGGAGTATGTCTCCACCCCAAGCAAGGACGGAACACCTGTTTACTACCGG
>WNFE01003660.1_pt1 | contig 11415 bp, 6 predicted proteins | sample 5400451 | NCBI WGS metagenome assembly WNFE01 (sample SAMN13153344, study PRJNA577476) | soil metagenome | isolation source: 200 cm saprolite under Douglas fir tree site 2 hole 2 | place: USA:California | collected 2015-04-18
AAGAGGGCGGCATAAATATCTTGAATGGTCGTCTCATTTTCTGACCGGCTCCAAGCGAAATTTGTGAACCTTGGGAAAACCTTATGCTGGAGTGGAGAAGACTCGGCAACCTTCTTCACACTTAAATGAAAACGAATCGGACCGCATTGCATATAAATGATAGGTTGGTGCCCATCTTTTCGAGTCGGTGTAGCCGTCAATCCCAGAACATATTTTGCTTTGACTTCGCGAAGGACCCGTTCAAAGGTAACCGCCGAAAGATGGTGGCACTCATCCACAATCACGTGGCCATAGTCGGCAACGAAATCTTCGACTGCCCCTTTATGCTGCAAACTTTGAATTACAGCAACATCAATCAAACCGGTTCTCTTGGTTTTTCCTCCGCCGAACTGCCCGATGTTCCCAATCGGCAAAGCCAGAAACGCCGCTAGTCGTTCGCGCCATTGATCCATTAGCTGACGCCGATGCACGAGAATCAACGTGTTGACCGCTCTGGCGCCGATTAAACTCGCCCCGACCACTGTCTTTCCGAACGCCGTTGGTGCACAGAGTATGCCTTGGTCGTGAGCAAGCACTTGCTCGATGACGTCTCGTTGTTCAGGTCGCAACTCACCATGAAACAAAACATCGATTTTCCGTCCCGTTGTTCGTTCATCCTGGATTTCCACCTTCACGGCATGCGACTTAAAAACACCGACCACCTCTTCCATGCATCCCCTTGGAAGACCAATGTGCTCGGGGAAGACCTCGCTGCAGGATATGACCCGCGGCTTACCGTAGGTCGAGAGCCGCATCGCTTGAGCTTTGTAGAATTCAGGGTTTTGGAAAGCAGCCACGCGAATCAGACAATCTGTCATAGCGGACGGCAGATCTTTCTTCTCGATATAGACAAGATTGCTCACCACCAAACGAACAGTCGATGGCAGCGGACCTATGATTTGCCTTTCTTTCCGTTTTCGGGAAGGACGCCAATGCCATGGAGCTTCGCCTTCGTCTCCATCGGATAAATTGAGATGCACTCCGACTGGATTTCCCTCTGGGGCTATCTCATGAATTGTTCTGGCGAGCTGATCGGTCGGGATTCTTTGGATTGACTCCAAAAATCTCCACTGATCAGCATGAGGCTGAAACAGTTCATCCAAGAATACGGTGTTCCCTTGTTCTCTGGGACGTTTCTGTAACGGCAACGCAATCAAATTTCCGAAGCCACCTTTGGGCATGGTGTCCTGGCTGGGAAAAAGCCGGTCGTATGAATCGAGGCCGATTTCGTGCCTCTTTTCCATGGTCCGTGTCAGCAGTGCACATCCCAACTTTCTCGCATCGACTGCGGATACCGGACGGTCAAAGAACATCCAGACGTGCGCGCCATTTCCCGACCGTGAGCGCTCAACAACTCCCGGAATCTGAAATCGCCGGCATGATGAAACGAACGCTGCCGCATCTGCCATCCAGGATTTTTTGTCGAAATCCACCGCAAGGAACCAGCAAGTTTCGTCCGGCAAAAGTGGATAGATGCCGATCGTTCGCTTTCCAGTTAGATGATTCCGAATCTCATCATCCGTCAGCGGTTGGAGTACCCGTGTCTTGCGCCCCACTCTCTTTCGATCTTCCGGTTTCGCAGCATGGATGGCACGCCAGTCCATGCTGCCTGCAGGCGAGTAGCCAGACTTGCCGCCGTCTCTGCTCCAATTGGGATCGTGCACAAACCTCCCTTCGTCTTGGGTTTGTCGAAGTGACCGTCGTACACCGTTTCAAGTACTCGAAGTAGTCGAGCCTTCAAATCGACACCTCCCCATCGAAGCGCGCGCAACTCACCGACTCTCAAGGCAATGAGGGGACCACAGTGACCGGAACCATCTGCGCGGATCAGAGGAAAAGCTTGAGGGCGAGTTGGATAGAGCGGGGCGGCCGATTTGGTACAGGGGGTTAAGGCCGCCGCTCTATCCGTCGGTGTCGAACTTCCCGCCACCATCTGCAACGACAGGCCGCCACCGGAGCGCAAGAGTAGCAGTCAGAGCTGTTTGAAATCTAATGCCGCCGATCGCCACTTTTGGCGCTTCAGGGAACCCATGGGAACTGTTATTGCACCCTATTGCACGCGGCTTTGATCTGCATTCTCCCGTTTCGATTGAAGCACACTCTCAGCGATTTCATCGTACAGGTGGCGCACCTGGCTACTGCCTCCAAGTTCCTTTCTCAACTTTTGTTCGAATTTCGCCGCCATTTGTCACAGTTTGGGTGACGCTGCGAGGACCCGACATCGCCATATTCTCTACTCCTGGCGTTGTGTGGTTCTCGTGCAGCTCTCTCCATGGTTTCGCCCCAACCCGCGGAGTTCAGCGAAGTTCTTGCTCCCGCCCGGATCGAATGGACTCCCGCGCCGCGTCCAGAATCTCCATTACCTGCACATTCATTCTCATTGATAGCGGATCTTCGATCGGTTTGTCGTGGCGGATGCGATCCACAAAATACGCGACGGGATTGCTCGTCGCTCCCTGCGGCGCGTTGAGCGCGACGGGCTCGCCTTCTAACCCCATCTTCTTTCCGTCATCGTCGGTGGGCCGATAGAACAGTTTGTTCGGAGTCGCAAGAAGGCTCCCTTTCGGGCCGAACACCTGCACCTGTCCCATGCTGTAGGGCCAATCCCAGGAAGCCTCGATAATCACCGTCGCATCGGGATATTCAAGGACAATCGTCGCGTCGTCGTCCACCTTGTTGTGCTGTGAAACCTTGAATTTCTGCGCGATTGCTTGCACCCGCTTTGGCCGGCCCTTCAACCACAGCGCCCATTCTGCTCCATAGCATCCAAAGTCCATGATCGCACCGCCGCCGTTCTTGACCGGATCGTAGAGCCAATTCGCGAAGTACTCGGAGACGCCAATTTCCTTGGGACCCGCGTGACCGTACTGCACGATAATTTTCTGCACCGTTCCCACCTGCCCATCTTGCACGCGGTGAAAAAGCTCGTGGCTCGGTGCTACCCATGCGTTCCAGTAGTTCACCATCAGCTTGATCCCCGCCCCATTTGCCAACCTTTCCATCTCGCGTGCGTCGGCGGCGTTTGTCGCTATGGGCTTTTCAGTCGAATAATGGATATGCCGCTTGGCGCATTCGCGCAGAATCTCCAGGTGCCGGTCATTGGCCGTGGTGACGATCACCGCTTCAGGTTTAACCTCGTCCAGCATCTTCACGTACTCGGAATAAAACTTCACGCTCGCAGGAACCTTCGACTCTGCCTCCTTCACTAGTGCAGGCTGGGCCTCCGCAATCGCCACAAGTTCTGCCTCGGGTTCAGTCTCAAGGTACTTCAGTAGTTCCCAGACGTGGTCGTGATCCAGACCGATGATTGCCAGTCGCGTTTTCTCAGCCATCGGTTCCCGTGCCGCATTGGCTACATTTGCTTCTAGAGCTTGCAACGCCATTAGACAGGCCACCGGAAACACAACTGCTCTCAAGAAGACACCTAGTCGCATGCCAAAACTCCCCTCTCACCGTAGCAGGAAGAAACTCGACGTGAGGGGGCAGTCTCCAGAACACATCATGGCCTTGTCAAGAGACTCGCACGTCATCTGCGTTGCCCCTCATATCCTGTTGATAGATCGAGCTTTACCCTCAGATATTCCCCGTGAAGCGTTTGTAGAGTCACGGCAGGAAGAGGTTGGGAGCTAAGGCACACTTCTGGCTCGATAGAAAGTTGGAGGCGAGCCCGATCAGCCTCTCAGTTCACCACGCCATGCGGAGGTCGGCTCCGGCCCGTCTGCAAGGCAGCAGACGCCTTCTGCGCAATTAGTTGAAAACCTCCGTTGGCCGCATCCTTCCGCAAGGCCTCGAGGTAGGCGCGGCCCACGCTTGAATCCGTGGTCCCCATCTCAATCTCCCCTTTCGCCAGGCGAGCCTCCAGCGCGATCTCTTCGAATCTCGTCGTGGAAGCGTCAGTGATCACCCGGTCGAGGCGCTGTAGAGAATCATCGGTTTCCGAAGAACTTCCAGACGCTGCACGAACACGAGCAGCCGTCAACGCGGCCGACAATTCCAGCTCCCGGTTATGCGTTGCGGCTGCAACGCCCTTGACCTGGTCTACAATCTTGCGGGCGTCAGCGATACGGCCATCGACCAGCAGCGTCCTGGCTAGCAGGAGGTTGGCAGATGCCTCGTCGCTCGTTCCCTTTGTCTTTTCAAATACGTCCGCCGCGCGCCGGGCGGATACAGCAGCCTGCTCGCTCTTGCCCTCATCCAGGAAGAGTTCGGCAAGGCGGAGGTCGATGTGCGCTACCTCCGTCTTGTCGCCAATCTCTGCGAAGATGGCTCGCGCTTCGGTCTCCTCCTTAAGCGCTTGAGCCAAATCCTGGTGGAGCCGGTGCACTCGCGCTTTCCCGGCCAGGGCTCCGGCTTGCCTGCCTCGATTGCCAATCCTGCTGCAGATATCGAGAGAGCCCTCGAACATCTCCATTGCTCTTCGATGATCGCCCAGGGCTAGAAACACGTCGCCGAGACCGTTTTTCGCCAGCGCCTCCCCGTTCTGGTCGCCAACCTCATGATAAATTGCTAGGGCCGCTTCGTACCCGCGGCGGGCGCCTTCCAGATCACCAAGGTAAACGAGAATATCTCCGATGTTGTCATTCTCGGCGGCTAGTCCAGTACGGTTCCCGATCTGCCGATACAGAACCAGAACTTCCTCATAACCTCTTTTTGCCCCTAGATAGTCGCCCTGATTCTTGAGGGCGATCGCGCCGATGGTCGTCGCTTCCGCCACCCCTCCGCGGTTATTCGCAGCTATGTAGAGTTGCTTCGCTTCGCGCACCGCGGCCTCCACCTCAGAAAACCTGCCGAGGTTTTCGAAGAGCCACGCTTGATGGAGCCGAGTCATTGCCAGCAGCAAAGATGCCCCGGCCGCTTGGGCTTTTTCTGCGGCCCTTACCAGAGCCGCTTCAGACCTCTTGGTATCGCCCAACGAACGCGCTGCGTCCTGTTCTGCCAAGTCAATTCGAAGGTCGTCCCGGAGTGGCGCGGGCAGCTCCCGCAATGCAGCGATAGTGGTCAGTGTATCCTTCCATTTATTGGCTCTGTACTGCGCATTGGCCAGCGCGAGTCCGTAGTCAAGATTGTCGGGAAAAAACTGGAAGAGGGCACGGTAGATTTCGGCGGCTTTGTCCCAGTTCCGGGAAGTCTCATGATAACGTCCCTCAACCAGGAGGCGCTCCGCGCGAGACAAGTTGGAAGAAAGATCGAAGGCCTTCTTCGCCTCAGCTTTGGCATTTTCGTCATAGCCGAGTTGCGCCCAAGCGGTAGCCAGGGCCGCGTGAGAAAGCGCGAAAGTGGGTTCCGCCGCTATGGCCGACTGCAAAAGATCGCGCGCCCTGAGCGCATCAAAGGCGCGCAACCGGACAAGTCCCTCGGAGTACAGTTTCGCGGTCTCGCTCGTCGAAGGCAGCGCAATGGCAACTTCCGCAGCCTCTTCGCGCGTCACCGCGCGTACGCCTAATTTCGTCCTCAGATGCTCCCCCGCGCGGGAAACAAGATCGAGCAGATGGCTCTCCGTTCCCGTCTCGGAGAAAGCACCGGTCGTTTCGCCGTTTCGCGTGTCCTGCAACCGGAGATCAAGGCGAATTTGCCCATTCGCCTTCGCGCCCAGCAGTGCGTAAGAGCCTACAACCACGAAATCCGTCCCGAGGTTTTTGCGGATTCGCGTCAAGCTCTCGGGGCTCAGGCTGTCCAGATCCGGGAGCGCAAGTTCCATCTTCATGCGCGCAACGCTCTCCGCGGGAATCGCGCGCACGTGTTCGCCGGCCGTGAGTTCGGTCATCAGCCAGTCCGAGAGCGCCGTGGAAAGCCACGCTTCCTTTGTGTCTCCGGAGAGATTCTTGAATCCCACAACCGCCACGGACTTCCGCAAATTGCTGCCACTCGATAATCCTGCGTGACTGGAGAAGGCCTGAATTCTCATGTATGTAAACGCCGCTAAAATCACGAATGCGAATGCAGCGGCCAAAACAGCGTTGCGCCGTCGGCCGGATCGCGTGTGCAAATCCAGTGAACTGAGAAAACGTTGGAAAAGGCTGCGCTCTTCCCCCTCTCCTGGAGGGATCGCCGTGTGGCCAACAGCAGATGGGTTGACCGAAAAAGTTGCAGTTTCCGCTCCTTCGTGATGATCGTGCACCGGAGCCAAAAACCGGTATCCATGGCGCGGGACGGTTTCGACGTAGCGCGGACTCTCCGCCGAATCTCCAAGCGCGGAGCGCAGCTTGGTCATCGCTTTGTTGAGGCTGCGGTCGAAATCAACAAAGGTATGAGCCGGCCAGAGCTTTTGCCGCAACTCTTCCCGCGTCACTACCTCGCCGGAATGGTCCAAGAGAAGACAGAGAATTTGGAAAGGCTGTTCTTGCAGCTTGATCCGAACGCCGCGCTTGCGCAGCTCGGCCGCTCGGACGTCCAGCTCGAATACGCCAAAGCCGCGAGTTTGCGCCCGGCTCTCTGTCGCTTGCATGACCGAACACCCCTGGATTCGCCAGCAGCGTAGCACGCACGTTTCGCCGGTTCAATACTCCTGTTGGCCGTTCCTCTCAAACGGTCCGGCGCTCCGGCAGGGTCGACATCGCGGCCTGTTCGAACGTCCCGGCAGAATCGCTCGCTTCTGTTGGTTGCTGAAAGCTGGAATTCTTGGAGATTGCTTTCGAGAGGTGTAAAATTCTGCCTATGGCGCGGTTCTATTTTTCCTTTTTCTCAAGTCGCAATTGTCCCCGCGGAAAAACGCTGGTGATTTTTCAGATCCTCCTCGTCATTATCGTTTTTTCTTCGGCAATCCATGCTCAATCAAATTCCGACGCTGCCGACCAGCACGTGCAGGAACTCCACGCCCAGGCAAAAGCTGCGGAAGCGCGTGGCGACCTGGCCGCCGCGGTGGCGAGCTATGAATCTCTGTTGCAGATTGCTCCGCGGCTAGGCGCCGCCTACAACAATCTCGGCGCACTCTACTTGAAGCAGCATGAGTATCGAAAAGCTGCCACCATCCTGGAACGGGGACTAAAGATCGATCCCAAGATGTCTTCGGCTTCCGCGCTGCTGGGAATTGCGCGCTACGAAATGGGAGACTATGCCGGCGCGCGCGCACCTCTGGAAGCAGCGCTGCGCGCTAATCCGAAAGATGACAACGCCGAATTATATCTTGCGAATGCCTTCGTCAAACTCGGCGAATTAAATTCGGCGGCGGAGCACTTACGAAAACTCTCGCAGCGCCAGCCGGCCAACCAGCAAGTTTTGTATCTGCTCGGGAAAGTCCACATGAAATTGTCCGAGGAGGCGCTGGCAAGATTGAATGAGATCGACGCCAACTCCGTATGGGCGCATGAAATTTCCGGGGAAATCATGGAGGGAATGAAAAATTACGATGGGGCCCTCATCGAATATAAAAAAGCCGTAGAGATGGCGGCGCAACAGGCCGGCACCCACTATTTGCTGGGAAACGCGTACTGGTCTTTGAGCATGTGGGATGCGGCCGTGGAGCAGTTTAAGGCGGAACTCGCGAACGATCCGGGAAATTGCATGGCGCAATGGAAACTCGGCAACATCGTGCTGGAACAGCACGCGAATCCGGAAGAAGCGCTCGCAAACACCGAAAAGGCTCTGGCGATTTGTCCGAACTTGATGGCGGCGCGGGTGGATCGAGCGCGGGCGCTGATGAAACTGGAACGCCATGCGGATGCGTTGCAAGATCTGGAGGCTGCGGAAAAATCCGATCCGGCCGAAGCTTCGACACATTTTTTGCTGGCCCAGACGTATCGCGCTCTCGGAAAAACGCAGGAAGCACAGGCAGAGATGAAGCTCTTCAGCAAGCTGGAAGAAAGCTCCCGTGCGGCGACGGCGGAGCGAGCCAAACAGGTTTTGGAAGAAAAAAACAGGGAACAACCTTGAAGATTTGCGGATAGGCGCCGATCGCGCGGACATGAACTCTCCTCCGCGAGATTCCTCTGGAATCTGCATGAGTCAATCATGGCCGGGTTGTCTCCGACGTGGAGTGAGTTCCCGTCAGCGCGGCGCAGCGGTCGAATTCGGTCTTGGCTTTTTCCGCGAGGCCCTGCTTGCGATAGACGGGAGCGATCATGCAGTGGAGGTTGGATTTCTGCGGAGAAAGCTCGATCGCTTTTTCCAGTTCAGTTTGCGCATTCGGAAACTGTTCCAGGCGCGTGTACGCTTTCCCCAATAGCTCGTGGGCGCGTGACTCGCGCGGAGCGATTTCTATCGCCTGCAGAAGATTTGAAACCGCTTCGCCAAAGCGATTTTGATCAATGAGCAGACTCGCCAGATTGATGTACGGTCCCGGATTTCTCAGCGGCGCTTTGGCTTGCCAGGCCATGGCCTGCTGGTAGGCCGCGATCGCCTCCTCGTTGCGGCCGAGTCCGGCGTATGACAAACCGAGATTGTCTTCGATTTTCACATTTTGCGGATCGCGCTTCAGAGATTGTTGAAATGCGCTGACCGCTTCGGCAAACCGGTTCTCGTTATATTTTGTGCGGCCGAGGAGGTACCAGCCGTCGGCGTCGTTTGGAGTCCACTCCAGCATTTTCGTCAACCATTTATCCGCATCGACGTAATCGCCCAGCAAAACGTAGTCGAGCGCGACGGTTTTTAGATCGGCTGCGTTCGGGTCATGGTATTTTGCGCCAGCGGTGAATTCCGCGAGCGAAGCTCTAGCCTGCTCCGGTATGAACGTTCCATCCTTGGGATTTGCTTGCAGAATTTTTGCGCCTTCCAGTTGCGTTCCCGCGGTGGCGTCTGTCTGAATTTCGCGGAACAGAATGTGACCGAGCAGGAAGTGGCCATCGGCGGAATCGGGATGGGTCTGAAGATACTGACGAGCGAGACGATCCGCCTCGTTGATGCTTCCCTTCTCGAGGAGTGCGTGTGCTTCGGCGAGAAGCGCGTCGCCCGACTCCGAGGGCGCCGTGGCGGGGCTCACCGAGGACTGGCCGGAGGCGGCGGGCGGCTTGGCGAGGAATGATGGCGGCGATTTGGTGGGAGACGACTGCGAGTGTCCGGACGCCACACCGCTGAAGACAATCAGGAGCAAACAGACAATGGCTGCAACGGAGGAGAAGGAAAATTTAGTTAGTGAAACGTGGGGCCACCCCGGGGGGGTGTCAGATGTGTGGCATGAAAAGGACTTAGAGAAGAGGAAGTAAGGAGACAAGGAAGTGACGGGGTAAGGAAAGGAGTTGATGGCCGGTGCCCCCGACATCGTGTGGATTGGCGAGGTGGAGTCGTACCAAAATGGGAAGAATGCCCCCACACCCCGGGTGTTTTCGTAAGAGTGGCAAATGCAGGACTTACGGGATACGGAACTCGGAAGAGTGTACGGAGAATGGGAGGATTTGGAGGATGAGGAGCGCTGGGAATACGCCCTCCCCCCACCGTTTTTGTAAAGAATTGTAGGGTAAAGATTTAGGGGGTGGTGGTCGGCAAAAGGATTGTGGGGTAAGGACTTACAAGGATGAGGAACGTTTGCGCTTCGGAACGTGTGAAGGCTGGAACGTCGGGAATACCCCCTCCCTGGCATCTTTTTGAAACGATATGATTCCAAAAGGGTTAGAGGGTGGGAGTCGGTAAACGATATGATTCCATGGGACTTAGGGAAAGAGGCGAATGGTCGGCAAGGGTGTTGAGCAAGAATCACATAAAACCATAGCGTTAAATAATCAGGTTGTCAAATACTTTGCAGTGAATAGTCGAAATTGGGAGTCGAACGGTTGTCAGGGCTGGTGAATAGAAATCGTCCCGTCTGTCCCCCGGTTTCCCCGGTTTTCTGGTTCGGTTTCAGAAAAGGTGCGCAACTCCTTCATTTCGCGAGAGATCGGTACCATGATCAGAGGTCGGGACCGATTTGATCGACCATTTTTTGCGGCTCGAAATTGACGCGCAACGTAGAGCCTTCCACCTGGCAAGTGAATTCGACATTCTTCTCATCGGCGGCTATCGTGGGATCGCCCGACGGGGTTTTTCTGGGGAAAAAGAAGAGGGCCGAAGTGACCAGGATTCCCTTCACGTCTCGTTCATAGCGAACGTGGCTGGGCGAAATCCTTTGCTTTGACTTTCTCGGCTGGAGAAAGGTATTTGCCCGAAAGAAATCTTCGTCCTTTCGAGTGAAAGGAGCCATGTCTGCCGACTGAACGAGGACCTGAATCTCGTCCTGCGGCTCGCGGGCATACTTTTCCACGTCGACGCCGTTCTTGCCTCCATGCCGGGCGGCCTGGCGCGCCGATGCGGCGCGCATGACTCGTGAAGAAGCCCAGTAGACGTTGAAGTTTACATCAGCGCCGAGGGTGGCCTCATCAGACCGTTCGATTTCCTTGGGCGGCTTCCTTGCCGTGCCGTGGAGTGGCCCTTCCGGGAAATCCTTGGCCGAGAGCGGCAACCACGTACGAGTGAGTATCATGGTGCGAGCCCAGGGCGAGTCCATGAAGACCCGCTGGACATCTTTGTCATCCCATTGCTGGTAGGGTTTGCCTTTCCAAGGCTCACCGCCCGCCCAGGCGAGAGGGCCAAGTAATAGCACCGCGATGAAAAGACTCAAGTTCCGCTCCGAGGTGTTCCTCAATCTGAGAATCCGTTTCTCCTTCTGCATTTTCTCTCCTAGAGGTTCATCATGCACACATGTGGTCCAGACAGAACAAAGCCGGGGCTCGTGGAGCTCCGGCTTTGCGGATTCAGAAGGCCGGGGATTTCACCCGGGCCCGGTTCAGAAGTTAACTTTGAAAAATGCTTGCCCTTGCCTCGGATTGTTGTCCTGGCATCCATTCCCACTGTTGACGATTCCAAAGTTACCGCTGTTTACGTTGGTCTCCGGCCCGCAGATTTGCATCCGGTTAAGCAGGTTGAAGAACTCCACCCTCAACTCTGCTGTAACCTTCTCACCAAAAAAGAAGTGCTTGGCGAGGGCAATATTTTCGTTGGAGCGGAAGGGATTGCGTAGATCACCGATCCGCCGGGGGGCATTGCCGAGAACCCACGTCCCTGGGCTGGCAAAAGCCTTGGTATTGAAAACGGGCAGACCCTTGTAATAGTTGTCGTAGTTGATGCTGAACGGCACGCCGGGAACGAGATTAGCGATGTTGCCGGTGCCTAACGGATTTCCGTTGGCGCCGATTCTGAGCGGGGTGCCGCTGGTATACTGTGCGATGGCGCTGACCTGCCAGCCGCCGAGCACATTCTTTGTCAAGAGGCCCCCGCGGTTCAAGAAGCGCTTTCCAGGGCCGATCGGCAGCTCATAGACAGTGCTGATGTTCAGGATGTTCGCCCGGTCGTCAGCGGCTACAGCCCATTGTTGTTTTTTGTTGAACTTATCGAGGGCAGTCGAATTGAAAGTGGAGAAGCCGCTATCGGTATTGGACATGGTCTTGGAGACGGTATAGGCCACAAGGAAGC
>WNFE01003661.1_pt1 | contig 11414 bp, 7 predicted proteins | sample 5400451 | NCBI WGS metagenome assembly WNFE01 (sample SAMN13153344, study PRJNA577476) | soil metagenome | isolation source: 200 cm saprolite under Douglas fir tree site 2 hole 2 | place: USA:California | collected 2015-04-18
GTGAAGTCGCCGATGCTGGAAGATGCATCTGGGTGGCGCAACATGCTCTTCGGCGTGAAGACGATCAGCGGCTTGCGCCAGGGGCGGCGGGCTTGACGCCGCAAAAGGTGAAAGTATTGCGCGGCGGTAGAGGGCTGGCAGATTTGCATGTTTTCTTCACCGGCAAGCTGCATGAAGCGCTCGATGCGCGCGCTGGAGTGCTCCGGTCCCTGGCCCTCGTAGCCGTGCGGCAGCAACATCACTAAGCCGGAAGGAAGATCCCATTTATCTTCGCCGGCGCTGATGAATTGATCGATGATGACTTGCGCGCCGTTGGCGAAATCGCCGAACTGCGCTTCCCAGAGAACCAACGCCTCCGGATAATCACGGCTGAAACCATATTCAAAGCCGAGGCAGCCAGCTTCCGAAAGCGAGGAATTGTGAATTTCGCAAAACGGCTGATCGGGCGCCAGGTGCGCGAGCGAGCAATATTCTTCTTCCGTTTCGGTGTCGACCAACACGGCATGGCGCTGATTAAAAGTGCCCCGTTCAGAATCCTGTCCGGTTAGCCGCACAGGATTTCCTTCCAGCAGCAGCGAACCAAAAGCTAACGCCTCCGCGAAGCCGTAATCGGCGGCCCGCTTGCCGTGTCCCATCTCCGCCCGTTGCTCAAGCAATTTGGCGATTTTGGGATGCACATGAAAACCGTGCGGGACGCGGACCAGCGCGTCGGTGATCTCGGCCAGCCTTTCGAGGTCAAGGCCGGTTTCCGCTTCGTATTCAGGCTTGAAACGTCCGCGGTGATAGGCCGACCAGTATTCGGGCAACTGTCGAAGCTGCGGAATCTTTCTGATCGCGCGCGCTTTGGTTTGCTCGTCTTCGTATTCCTTGCGCACATTCTCCACAATCTGCATAGGCTGTACCCCGATGCGCTCGGAGTAGATGCGCCATAGCGGCGCATGATTCTTGATGCGTTGGTACACGCGCGGCTGCGTGATAGTGGGATCGTCGACTTCGCTATGACCGTGGCGCCGGTAGCCGATGATGTCGACCACCACGTCGCTGCCAAATTGCGCGCGATAGTCGGCGGCCAGCTTGCCTACGCGCACAACGGCGTCTGGGTCTTCGCCATTGACGTGAAACACCGGAACGTACTGGCGCTTGGCAATGTCCGAGGCGAACCGCGAGGATTGTTCTTGCTCGGGCCGCGTGGTAAAGCCGATCAAGTTGTTAACGATGATGTGGATTGTTCCGCCCACGGTGTACGCCTGCAGGTCCGCGAGGTTGAGCGTTTCCGCCCAGATGCCCTGGCCCGCGAAGGCGGCGTCGCCGTGCATCACGATGGGCACGACTTTTGCTGTGCTGCCGGGGCCGTAGCGGGTTTGCTTGGCGCGCGCGCGGCCCATGGCCACGGGATCGACCGCCTCCAGATGGCTCGGGTTCGAGACCAGGTGAATGCCGATTTCCTTGCCGGCGGACGTGACGTACGTGCCGGTAGCGCCGACGTGATACTTCACATCGCCCGCGCCAAGCACGCTACGTGGATCAACATCCTCGAACCCTGCGACTACTTCGTGTGGTGACTTGCACGCAGCGTGAACCATAACATTCAAGCGGCCGCGATGGCTCATGGCCATGACAGATTCGATCGCGCCATGTTCCGCGACGTTGTCCAGAATCGAGTCGAGGAGCGGAATCAGCGCGGTGACGCCTTCGAGAGAAAAGCGCTTGGTGCCCAGATAGCGCGATTGTAAAACCTGCTCGAAAAGATCGGCGCGGATCAAACGCTCGAGGATTTTTTGCTGATCGACCTGGGGCGCGGAGCCTTCGATATGTTCGGCGATCCAGCGCCGCCGCTCGAGTTGCGGAAGGTGCATGAATTCGGCGCCGATGGTGCCGCAATAGATGCGGCGCGCCGCTACGGCCGCTTCTCCGGTCAGCCCCTCCAAGTCGGGCTGCGGGAATGGGCCAAAGAATCCAAGCGGATCAAGATTGGCTTCGTTGTAGCCCCAACGGCGAAACGCGTCGAAGATGCGCTCGCGTTCCTGCGATCCGGCTTTGGCCGCGCCGGTCCCCACTGGTGGCTTTTTCCCGGCCTTCTGCGTTTTAACGAGTCGTTCTGCTTCAAGTGTCGTTCTGTTACCCATGAAATCGTCCCTGCAAACCTCTATTTTGCCACAGAACCAGGCGCCGCGCCGGAGCGGGATAAACCATAGAATTTGCAAAGAGTTGACACAAATCGAGGCAAATGGCTCGACGCGATTACGAGGAGCTTGGCACAATGAACATCCCAGCCGGGAGGCTAGCTCTTGGCCCGATTCTGGATCGATTTCTGTTTTTCAGCGGCGTGCATATTCTGTGTCAACCTTACCGTGGGGTGCAATGGCGGCAGTTCAAACCGGGTGCCGGCTCCGCCCCCGCCCACATTGCAAGTGGAACTCGTGCTCGTGGCCAGCGGATTCACATCTCCCCTCGATATCCAGCAGGCTGGCGATGGTTCGGGCCGGCTCTTCGTTGTCGAGCAGGGCGGTACAATCAAAATCATTCAGAGCGGAAATGTTCTCGGCACGCCATATCTCGATATTTCCAGCTCCGTTGCATCGGGCGGCGAATTGGGCCTCCTGGGACTTGCGTTTCATCCGAACTTCACATCGAACGGCTGTTTTTATGTGAACTACACCTCCACCCGAAACGGCAAGCTGCAGACATTTATCTCGGAGTTTCGCGCAGCCACCGCGGCGGCAAACACGGTCAACACAACGAGCGAGCAGAACCTATTCACCGTCGATCAGCCGGAGGCAAATCACAATGGGGGCGGATTGGCCTTCGGAAATGACGGATTTCTCTACATCGGCCTGGGGGACGGTGGCGGGGGCGGCGACATGCACGGAACTATCGGCAACGCACAAGATCTGACCACCCGACTGGGCAAGATGTTGCGAATCAACGTGACTTGCAACGGAACATTCAGTATCCCGAGCGATAACCCCTTCGTTGCAAATGCCACGGCGGCGAAGGAGATTTGGCTGTACGGTCTGCGCAACCCGTTCCGATTTTCGATCGATCACACCACCGGAAACTTGTGGATTGGTGACGTCGGCCAAAACTCGTTCGAAGAGGTCGACATGCTGACGCCGATGCAAAAAGGCTCCGACATGGGCTGGCGATGCAAAGAAGGCACGCATGATTTCAATTTCACGGGCAACTGCCCGAGCCTGACGCTCGTCGATCCTATTTATGACTACGGCCGTTCGCAGGGCGATGCGACTGTGATTGGCGGGTATGTTTATCACGGTACGAATATTGCGGCGCTCTCCGGCAATTACGTGTTTGGCGATTTCATTAGCGGACGGATTTGGTCGCTGGCGCAGAATTCGCAGGGTAAATGGACGCCGACGCTCCTGGCAAATTCCGGTGCGAACAATCTCGCGGGATTCGGGCAGGATGCCGCTGGGGAGCTGTACGTGGCACAAATTGGAACAGGAACTGTGGCCCGACTGCACGAGGTCGGGACGCCATAACGCGCCGCTTTTTGGTGAACGCTACAAGGCGGAAACGGCGTGTTCCAGTTCGTGCGCTATGGTTTCGGGACGCGTTCCCGGCGAGAACGTGATAGCTGGCCCGATACGGAGAATGATCTCTCCCATGCGCGCGAGGCGGCGTCGTTCGCGTTTCATCCGCCAAACACCGTCGAGACGCATCGGCACGATCGGCACGCGCAGACTTTCCGCCAGGATGCCGATCCCTGACTGGAATGGCTCCATCTCGCCGGTCTCGCTGTTGTTGACTTGGCCTTCGGGAAAAATCAGGACGCTGTAGCCACGGTCGATTGATTCTGCCGCATAGCGAAAACTTTCCCGGAAGCCGGAGAGTTGCGGCAAGGGGAATACGTTGAAGAGCGCGACGACCAACCAATAGCCGATTTGATAGGCCCAGCGCTTCGCAAGAGACCAGTTGCGCGTCGGTTTACGCATGCGTTGTAGCGACTCGCCACCCATAGCCGTCGCGAGACGATGACGAAAGCGCGCCGGCAGCGCCGCCAGGACCAAGCCAATGTCAGCGCGGCGCGTGACGTGATTGGAGACGATCAGCACTGGCCCGCGAACATTTTTCAGATTTTCGCGGCCGACGATTTTTGGATGGCCAAGAATTTGCGTCGACGGCCATACGAGCGCGTAGTAAACGGCCAGTCGTAGCAGGCGCACTGGTTCGCGTTGGGCCCAACGCGGATAAGCATATTCGGTGGCGCGGGTCGGAGGCTGACGCAGTAGGTTGCGCACGTCCGAAATAGTCTTCGCTTCTGCAAATGCCGTTTCGTTTAGCTCGATCTGATAGCTATGTTCCAGGGCGCTCATCAGCTCTACGCGATCGAGGGAGCTGAGATTTAGGTCGCGCTCGAGATTTTGTTGTGACTGACTTCGCCTCGCCAGTCGGGTGAGGACGTCGGATACGCGATCCGTTGTTCCTGATGAAAGGCGCCCGCCACGGTCGGCGGCCGCTACGTTTGCTAGCTCATCATTTTGTGGTGCGCTGGAGAGTTGGGTGGCGTGGGCGGCGATCTGAGCTAGCTTGGGCTTGCCTGTCGGTGTTCGGGGAAAGTCGGGATCGGGCCAAGTTATCCATGCGCGTATTTTTTGATATTCCGCGAGCGAGCGATTCGCGTCTTCGATCACGCGCCTCGCAGCTTGGTCGCCGGGTTCCTGCAATAGCAAAACCGCGAGCGGCTCGGCATTTCCTTCGCGTTGCTGCGGAATTACCACGCAATCGCGCACGCCGGCCTGCTGGCGCAATGCTGCCTCCAGATCTTCTGGATAAACGTTCAGTCCTGCAGGCGTGACGATTACGCTCTTCTTGCGGCCGCGGAAACGCAGGTTGCCTTCGGCATCCAGCTCGCCGAGGTCTCCTGTGCGTAGCCAGCCATCGTTCTCCTGTGCCAGCGCTTTGGAATGCTGTAACGAGCCCTTCTGCCAGTAGCGACTAGCAACATTCTCCCCGCGCACGAGGATCTCGCCGTCTTCGGCGAGGCGGAATTCGCGGCCGGGCAGCACTTTGCCGATCGACCCCTGCGTGGCACGAAAGGGATGATTCAGACTGATCAGCGAAGCAGTCTCCGTCATGCCATAGCCTTGCACCACCGCATAGCCCAAACGCTTGAAGAACTCTTCGGTTTCCGCAGAGAGCGCCGCTCCGCCGGAGATGAACGCCCAGAACTTCCAGCCAAGGCGGCGATGAATGCGCCGGAACATCCACGCGCGGCGAAGGAACTTCTGCCCCTCGGCGGCTGCGAACGTGCGCGCAAACCATTGCGTGTCGCCGCGCGCTTCCAGGTCACGGAGAATGCCGCTGCGCAACAGGTCCAGCATGTGGGGCACGGTGATCAGCGCCGTGGCGCGCTCCCGTTTCGCCGTGCGAATCACTTCGGCGGCACTTGGGGACGGCTCAAAGACCATGGTCGCTCCAAGCAACGGCGGAACAAAAAGCGTCATGAATTGCCCGAAGACATGACTGAGCGGAACGAGCGTCACAAAGCGCAATGGATGCAGCCAGCGCTCGTACTTCCGGTACGGCGCGATCCCACGGTCGAGCGGCTCGAGATTGGCCAAAAAATTTCCGTGGGTCAGAACTACGCCGCGCGGCTCGGCCGTAGTGCCCGAAGTGAAAAGGATTTGCGCGACATGGTTCCGAGTGATGGGCTCATCGGCGAAGGATTGGGGCATGACCGTGGACAGGCCGCCATCGTGGGCAGTGACAGCCACTGACGACTCCTTAGATGTGTCGGCCAAATCCTCCAGATTCAGGGTAGCGACGGCGCCGTCGATGGTGGGTTTGTCCACCGAGGCAATCACCACCTTGGAGGATGTTTCACGTGCAACACGAGCAGCGAAATCAAAAGTCGCGCCATCGTCGATCGGGACGACGACGGCGCCGCGCAGCAGGCAGCCCCAAAAGGCAGCCATCCATTCGGCACTATTGGAGCCCCAAAGCAGGACGCGATCGCCGGTGCGAACGCCGCGCTGTTGCAAATCGCGCGCAAGGCCGAAAGCAATTGTCGCCAGTTTGCCGTAAGTCCACGATTCGCGGCGATATCCTCGGCGCTGGATGGCCGCCACATCGCCACGATAACGTCTGAAATCGTCAAGCAGCGAGAGGAGATTAGGTCGGGGCATTGAGCTTTCCTGGCTCACGGAGAAGTTTACGCCTTTGTTCGCGGCGCATAGCGAGGGGCACGCGGCGTGCCAGTCAGGAACATTCGCTCGCAGCCATATAAACGACACGCGGCGAATTGCGCTTATGTCGGTTACAATAGAAGAGGCTGGGGGGCCGGTTCGCAGTATTCCCCTCTAATTTGGAGATAAGCAGGCTAAATGCCGGTACCGATTTCACAAGCTTGGACCGTAGCCACCTACGTGCTGAAGCAAAAGCTAAAAGGGCGCAAGCGCTACCCCTTTGTGCTGATGCTGGAGCCGCTGTTTCGCTGCAATCTGGCGTGCGCGGGCTGCGGCAAGATTCAGTATCCACCCCACATTCTGAAGAAGGAACTGACGCCGGAAGAATGCTTTAAGGCGGTCGATGAATGCGGCACACCGATGGTTTCGATTCCCGGCGGCGAGCCGCTGATGCATTCGCAAATCGACAAAATCGTCGAGGGCCTGGTAGCGCGAAAGAAATACATCTACTTGTGCACCAACGCCTTGTTGCTGAAAGAAAAGCTCGATCTTTTCAAGCCGAGTAAATATCTGACTTTTTCCGTGCACATGGATGGACAGCGGGAGCACCACGATTTTTCGGTATGCCGCGAGGGTGGCTACGACCTGGCCATGGAAGGCATCAAGGAAGCCGTCAAGCGCGGCTTCCGCGTCACGACGAACACTACGCTTTTCGATGGCGCCGACCCCAACAGCGTTCGCAAATTTTTTGACGAAATGATGGAGTTGGGTGTGGAAGGCATGATGCTTTCCCCCGGCTACTCCTACGATAAAGCCCCTGATCAAAAGCACTTTCTGGGGCGCGCGCGCACCCGGCGTCTGTTCCGCGCAATTCTTTCCAACCGCAAAGAAAGCTGGCGATTCAACCAGTCTTCGCTTTTCCTGGAATTTCTGATGGGCAAGCAGCAATACGCCTGCACGCCGTGGGGCATGCCCACCTACAACATCTTCGGCTGGCAAAAGCCCTGCTATCTGCTGCAGGACGGCTACGCCGATACTTTCCAGGAGTTGTTGGACACCGTAGAGTGGCACAATTACGGCACCGAGTCCGGCAATCCGAAGTGCGCGAACTGCATGGTACACAGCGGCTACGAAGCGAGCGCCGTGGACTACACATTCAGCGGACTGCGAGGCATCTGGGCGGCGGCAAAGTCAGCCTTTGCCGGTGCGTACGAAGATTCGGATGCACTTGCGATGCTCAACGAGTCGACCAAGCCGGTGCACGCCTTCAATCCGCTGGTGCAGATCAATTCTAGTGGCAAATCGCAGCTTGAGGAAACACGCGCATGAGCGCTCCGACGCATGCCGAACGCCACGGAGCGGCGAACCCTGCCCATGACCCCAAAACCGACCGCAAGATTGATCCAGAAACCCTCGAAGTAGCGCCCGGAACCGTCCACGAAAGTGTGGAGGGCTGGATCCCTGATCTTGCCAGCGAAAGCGAACTTCGCGAGGCGCTGGAAAAGGCGTTCGACTATCGCGGCGACGTAGCCATCACCAAGAAAGATGGCAGCAAAATCGACGGCTACATCTTCGACCGCGTGGCTGGCGCTACCCTGGAAAGCTCGTTCGTGCGACTTTTGCCTCGCGATTCCAACCAGCGAGTAAAGATTTCCTATGCCGAAATCGCGGCACTCGCTTTCTCAGGACGCGATCCAGCGGCAGGCAAGAGCTGGGAAGCATGGGTTCGCAAATACTGGGAGAAAAAGTCCTCTGGCGAGGGCAGTTTGACCCTGCAACCGGAGTCGCTCGAATAAGCAATTCCAGCCTACTTTTTCCCATGGCACCTCTTCAGATTTAACGATAAGGCCAGTATTTATAATGGTTTACGCCCCGGCACGAAGAATGACGGCCGCCACGTCCCAGCATGGACAAAATAGGGTTTTCGTGGTATCCTCGTTTTCAGCGTTTGTTGCTCTTGTATTACCTTTTGACTCGTTCAATAGGCTGCGAGGACAAACTTTGCAGCCTTTTTTTGCGGGCGGAAGGGTGTCACGGCGCTTGGCAGACGGAGTCCTTACCCGCTGCGTCGACCAGCAGACGGACCAAGAGAAGCAATGCAATCCCAACTCGAGGTTGGCAGCAGTGTCAAAGGAACAAGGAACAGTGAAGTGGTTCAATGCTTCGAAGGGTTACGGTTTCATCCAGCGGCAAACTGGGGAAGACGTTTTCGTGCACTTCTCCGCGATCATGATGGACGGCTACAAGTCGCTGAATGAGGGGCAAGCTGTTGAGTTTGAAGTTACAAAGGGTCCCAAAGGCCTTCAGGCAGAGAACGTCACTGGTCTCTAGCCAGTAAAATTTGGGTGCTTCGACTCAAAAGTTGGAGCGCCCACCAAAATTTTATCTGCATCGAGTGAGTGGTCCAGGAGGACGTTGTGCAATCAATGCAAGAAGGACAGACAATCAAACACGATGTGTACGGTCTGGGAATTGTAACGGCATCCGACCAGGAGCGTACCTCGGTTGATTTCGATGATCACGGGCCGAAGCTGTTCGTCACCAGCATGATGACGGCAGAGCTGATCGGCGAAGCGCCAGCCACGCCGCCAAAAACCAAGAGGCGCCGCAAAGCGTCGACCGCAGCCAAGGCTGCGAAGGCCGCCAAGAAAGTCGCTGCTGCCGCTGCCGCAACCACCCGTTCGTAGTACCTCCCTGCCCGTTCCGAACGATTCCCTCGCGCCCTACTTCGGGGCCGGGGTGTGTTTGGCCATCGTCATGAGGCAGGTGTAAATCCCGATGACCGCAGAGATGCGGTACTTGCCGTCGAGGTCGCGCTTTCCTCGGGCTCCCTCTGCTAGACCGAACTGGTACGCTGTTCGCAATTACTCCTTAGGTCATCCGCTGATCTCCCGCATTGACAACCCTGCGGAGCACATTCAATATCACTTCAACGTCTACCCATCTGTCGGAACCCCTATCTGTTTGTGTGAGGTGCGTGATGAAGAAGGACTCCCCCCGGTCCGTCGTCCTCTGCAGTGCTGCGTGCCTGTTACTTATGACAGTGTTTTCGGCCCGCGCTCAAAATCCTCCCGGCGTAACCGACAAGACCATTCTGATTGGCTCGTGCTCTGCTCTCGAGGGGCCATCGCATTCGCTTGGCGTAGAAACCGTGAATGGCGCCAACGCTTACTTCAGCCTGGTCAACGAAGAAGGCGGCGTAAATGGCCGCAAGCTCAAGTTAATCGCGTACGACGACAGTTATGACCCGGCCAAGACCGAAACTTGCTTCAACCGCCTGATGGGCGACAAGGTCTTCGCCCTTGGATTCTTCGTGGGCACCCCGACAGCGGTAAAGTACGTGCCGCTGGCCGAGAGCAGCAAGATCCCAGTGATCGGCCTGTTCACTGGAGCCCAAACGCTTTATACACCGCTGCGCCACTGGATCGTGAACGTGCGCGCTTCCTACTATGACGAAACACGTGAGCAGATAGATGGCGTCTGGGACAAGCTCGGCTACCGCAACATCGGCGTCATCTACCCAGAAGATGCCTTCGGCGCTGCCGTGCTTGGAGGCGTTAAGGAGGCGCTCAAGGCGCGCGGCGCGGAGCCGGTGAAAGTCGCCTCCTACGAACGCCAAACCGCGAATGTTGGCGGCGCCATCGATACGGTTCGCGCCGCGAAGCCTCAGGCGGTTGTCGTGGTGGGCCCGCCGAACACGGTAGCGCCTATTTTGAAACAGGCGCATGCCAAAGGCTGGAAGCCCCTGTTTCTCACGGTGTCGTTTGTAGGCACGGATGAGCTAATCCTGGAAGCCAGCGACGACGCCGAAGGGGTGGTCATCACCCAGGTCGTGCCGCCGTATTATCTGACCGATTTAAAAGGCGTGGCTCTCTACCGGCGCACGTTATCAAAATACGCGCCTTCCGCACGCCCTAATTTCGTCAGCCTGGAGGGCTTCGTGGATGCGGTAGTCATGGTGGAAGGACTAAAACGTGCCGGCAAGGAACTCAGCCGCGAGGGCCTAATCCACAGCATCGAATCGATTCATGAGGAAGATCTCGGCTTAGGCCCGCAGCTAAAGCTCAACTATTCCGCAAAATCCCACAAGGGATTCGATCATGTAATCCCTACCGTTGTGCGCGGAGGCCGAGCGGTCCCCTTCACAGACTGGTCCACCGTCGTGCCCAAATAACCGTGCGCCAGATTTTTGTAGAGTGCGGCGGCGGGGCCACCGCTTTCGCAGGTGTCGCGCCAAGTGGATGTAGGCAACTAGCCCAACTAAAAAGCCCTACCGAACCGCCGATTCGGTCTGCTCAAAAGCATGGTAAGACGACCGCACCAGCGGCCCCGCCTCCACATGCTTGAATCCCATAGCTTCGCCCAAAATCTTGAATTCCGCGAATTCATCCGGATGCACGTAGCGAACGATGGGCAGATGTTCCTTCGTCGGCTGAAGATATTGGCCGAGCGTGAGAATATCGGTCCCCTGCGCAGCCAAGTCTTGCAGAGTGGCGAGCACTTCCTCTTTGTTCTCGCCGAGCCCAAGCATCAACCCCGTTTTCGTTGGGATGTCCGGATGGGCCTCCTTCGACCGGCGGAGCAATTCGAGCGACCTCTCATACAAAGCCCCTTTGCGCACCTGCCGGTAGAGCCGCGGCACTGTTTCCGTATTGTGGTTCAGCACATCCGGCTTCGTCGCGAGAACGGTGTTCAGCGCGTTCCAATCCCCGCGGAAGTCCGGTATCAGCACTTCCACCTTGCAACCGGGCACGCGCCGCCGAATCTCCTCGATCGTGCGCGCAAATATGTGCGCGCCTCCGTCCGGCTGATCGTCGCGGTTCACCGAAGTCACCACCGCATAGCGCAGACCCATGCGAGCTACCGCCTCCGCGACGCGAAACGGCTCCTCTTCATCAGGCGGCCCCACCGGCTTACCGGAAGGCACCGCGCAAAATCCGCAAGCCCGCGTACAAATATCTCCCAGAATCATGAACGTAGCCGTGCCATGTTCCCAGCACTCGCCCATGTTCGGGCAGCGCGCGCTCTCGCAAACCGTGTGCAAATCTAGGGTGCGCATAATCCGCTTCAAATCCTGATAGCGTTCGCCGCCAAAAAACTTCACACGCAGCCATTCCGGCCGCGGATGTGCCCCCGGAGGCGGCACCGGCGCACTTGAGATGATGTTGAAAGGGGAGGCCATAGGTATCGGTGAGGTACCTATTTTACGCGCTTCTCTCGCAGCGCACAAACAACCGATTTGTTGAAGTCGGCCATAGTCAGCCCTGT
>WNFE01003662.1_pt1 | contig 11413 bp, 9 predicted proteins | sample 5400451 | NCBI WGS metagenome assembly WNFE01 (sample SAMN13153344, study PRJNA577476) | soil metagenome | isolation source: 200 cm saprolite under Douglas fir tree site 2 hole 2 | place: USA:California | collected 2015-04-18
CAACCCCTGGGGGGATTGCTACCAGTCCCACAGCTTTTTCGGTCGTGCCCTCCATCGCCAGCTTCAGCCCGACCAGCGGCCCAGTGGGAACATCGGTCGCGATCACCGGACACAGTTTTACTGGCGCGACGAAGGTGACGTTCGGCGGCGTCGCCGCCACCAGCTTCCAGGTGATCCACGATACGCAAGTGGACGCGCTCGTCCCGACAGGCGCAGTCACAGGGCCTATCGCTGTCACCACTCCAGGCGGTACTGGAACCAGTGCGACCAACTTCACGGTCACGCCGTAGTTGGCACGCGCCGCGCCAACAAGGCGAGACTGAGACTGCACCCAACACCGCGCCCGGCATATCCGTGCGGCACCTGCATCGGCTGTTTGCCGTGAAGAGCTGCACGGTCGCGGAGTGAATCCGTGAAAGACGGGTGGAACGCTGCCGCACTGATTTGTTCGACCCGCATTTGCGCCGGCGGAACATCGCTGATATCGCATTGGGCTGGGGCTTCAGCGACGCGGCGCATTTCAGCCGCTGTTTCAAGCGGGTGAATACTGTGCATGATGTAGCTACCGACAAGGCGACGCCAATACCGAGAGACGAATTGGTGATCGTGCCGCGCTAGTCGAAGACAACGCAGCGAGGATAGCAACCGCCGGCATGATTTTTCCCTCTAAAGCAACAGCGGCTTTGGCTGAAGATTGCCGAGGTGGCGTTGCACAGGAGGATTCTCCCATGGCTCCCCACAACCTTGATTCGAATCAATCACACTCCGATTGTTCAGATCGGTCGCCATTGCAAGACGGAATGCTCGCGATTCCTAACACCGCCGTGAGCAGGAGAGATTTTCTCGGCATGACAGCAGGGTCGCTGTTGATGGCTGGAATGCTGAGTGGTGCCGCAAAGCCGGATAGTAAGAACGGATCCCCATATCGAACCCTGGGCCGCACCGGTGAAAAAGTTTCACTGATCGGGCTCGGCGGCTATCACCTGGGCAAACAGAGCGATCCGGAAGAGAGCGTTCGCATTATTCGGACTGGAATCGAGGAAGGGATCAATTTTTTCGATAACTGCTGGGACTACAACGGCGGAGAGAGCGAAATTCGCATGGGCCGGGCGTTGCGCGATGGTTATCGCCAGAAGGCCTTTTTGATGACCAAGATCGATGGCCGAAACAAGACCGCTGCTGCAACTCAAATCAATGAATCGTTGCGGCGGTTGCAGACGGATCGAATCGACTTACTCCAGTTCCATGAAGTGATTCGCGATTCCGATCCGGACCGCATTTTTGCCAAAGGCGGAGCGATGGAGGCCGTCCTGGAATCACAAAAGGCGGGCAAGATCCGTTTCGTCGGCTTTACCGGCCACAAGAGTCCGGACATTCATTTGAAGATGCTGGCTACCGCCTCGAAGCACGGCTTCACGTTCGATGCCGTTCAGATGCCTCTCAATGTAATGGACGCGCATTTCAACAGTTTCGAAAAAAAAGTCTTACCCGTCTTGACCAAGGACGGCGCCGGAGTTCTCGGCATGAAACCAATGGGCGACCCCTTCATTCTCGAGAGCAAGACGGTTACAGCGGTCGAGTGCCTGCACTACGCGATGAATCTTCCCACCAGTGTCGTCATCACTGGCTGCGATTCGCTCCCCATCCTTCAGCAAGCTCTCCACGCCGCCCGGACTTTTCAGCCGATGGACTCTTCCCATGTCGCAGCCCTTCTCGCAAGAACGGCAAAGGCGGCGGAAGCGGGCCAGTTCGAACTTTACAAAACTACTCACCACTTTGACGGCACCGTCGCCAACCCGCAGTGGCTTGGCTAAGCCGTAGGTGGCGAAAGGCGTTATTTAGTTCCGTTTGGATACACCAGTATCTTGCTGGCTTCGCCTGTTTTCAGGCGCGCCATGGCTTTGGAAAAATCTTTCATCGGGATGCGGTCGGTGATTACGGGGTGTAGATCGAGGCGTCCGCTTTTGAGCAGGGCGGTCATTTGGTACCAGGTCTGGTACATGCGACGGCCGTTGATACCTTGAATGGTGAGGCCTTTAAAAATGATGTCTTCGGAAAAGTTGAGCGGGATGGGTTTCGAGGTGAGTCCGAGGAGAGAGATGCGACCGCCGCGGCGGACGATGTCGAAGCCGGTGCGGATGGCGTCGGGATGGCCGGCCATTTCGAGGACCACGTCCACGCCTAGGCCTGCAGTTTTTTCAGCGACAATTGCACGGACGTTTTCATTGGACGGATCGAGCGCGTAGTCGGCGTTCATCTTGGTCGCGAGCTTGCGCCGGTGTTCGTTGACTTCGATCGCGAAGATGGTGGTTGCGCCTACGGCTCGCGCTACTGCAATCGAGAACAGGCCGATGGGGCCGCAGCCGGTGATGGCTACAGTTTTCGCGGCGATTTCCCCGGCCAGCACCGCGTGCACGGCGTTGCCCAGCGGATCGAGGATGGAAGCGTACTCCTGCGGGATGGCCGGATCGAGTTTCCAAATATTCGACTCGGGGATGACGACGTACTCGGCGAAAGCTCCGTCGCTGTCGACGCCGATGATTTTCACGTTCTGGCAAATGTGGGCTTCGCCGGTGCGGCACTGCAGGCACTTGCCGCAGGCCACGTGCATTTCGGCGGATACAAAATCACCCTCCTTGACGCTGGTGACTTCATCGCCGAACGCGACCACCTCGCCGCAGAATTCGTGTCCGGGGATCAGCGGCGGATGAATGCGTCCCTGGGCCCAACGGTCCCATTCATAAATGTGGAGATCGGTGCCGCAGATGGATGCGACTTTGACCTTGACGAGGACTTCAGTGCGTCCGTAGCCGGGAATCTTGACTTCGCGGATCTCCGCGCCCGGCGCGCCTTCCGGCTTGACCACTGCGAGCATGGTGCTGCGCATGGAAGCCCCCCTTACGAGTGCGGAATTAGAAGAGCAAACGGTTTATTCTAGCATCGGGGACCGCATTTCCCGCGCGGACCAACAAACGAAACGAGGCGGATTACTTGCCGATGGTCGTGCCCTGTCCGGCGACCAGACACCATTGACCGTCGCGTTTCACGAAGACGTCGGTGCGGCGGGTACGGCGCGTCTTGACTGCCCGGACTCTCGAACGGAGGTCGTGAATTCCGCGCTGGAAACAGCCGTGTCACCGTAGATTCGGATTTCCGTATCCGCCGGCTCCATTTCCATAACGATGATCTTGCGTTTGACGTCGCGCAGACTCGCCATTGCCTCATCCTTGCCCTCGACATATCCGTTATCGCGGGTGTGCAAGTAATCGGACGCAAGATGTCTCGCGTATTCGTCCCATTCGCCCCGAACGATCAGCCCTGCCAGCTTCAATTCCAGAGCCTTGATTTCGCCTTCCGCGACCGGATTCGCGTCGGCGTGCATGCCCGGCTGCTGCGCGGTTAGAGCTAGGCTCAACGCCAGAAGAACTGTGATTGTGAATACGTTTCGCATGGACTACTCTCCGGGTTTTTTTTGCACAACCTGCGGTGCTCTCGCCCGGCGACAAGTCACGTCTTGGTATCGTAAGTGCCGCGACTGAATCCCTTGGGACTGCCGGTTTTGTAGTCTTCAGATTTGCCCCGCGGAATGCTTAGCGTCTGCCATTGTGAAGAGCGCAGGTGTTTGGCGAGGAAAACGATTTGTCCAATATGTTGTGCGTAGTGGGCGAGTGCGCGGTTGAGCGCCTGCATGACCGTGTGCGGTTCCTGGCGGATGGTCACGGTGCGTTGCACATCTTCGGGCTGGAGCGAGTCGAGCGCGGAGAACACGTGCGACCACGCCTGCTCCCACCAGCGCAGGACTTCTTCGCGCGTTGTTTTCGCCGAGACTTCAAATTCCTGGTCGCGAAAACGGTCCGGCTTCTCGCCGTCGCTGGTTAGGAAATCGGTAAAGCGTGAGCGCGCATTGCCGGCGATGTGCTTGACCAGCATAGCGACGGAATTCGATTCCGGATCGATGGTCACAAAGAAGTCGATGTCTTCAAGCTGCGCCATGGCAGCTTCACCCATGCGCTTGTGGCCGCGGAACTGACGCTTGATTTCTTCGAGGTAGTGGGCAGCGAGGTCAGTCATGGAAGTCCTATTGCAGAAGTCAGAGGTCAGATTGCAGAGGTAAGAGCTTGAGCTTTCGGCAGTTTCTTTTCTGCGGGATGTTTGACCTTTGCAATCGGACCTCTAACCTCTGACCTGCAATTGTACGTCGCAGGCGACGCGGAACCCATAGTCCGCGTACTGGAACTCCGGCGGGATGCTGGAGCGAGCCGCGCAGCGCGAGATCTTGACGTGGTGACGCCAGGAGCCGCCGCGGGAAACGCGCCGCTCGCCGGTTTCGGGGCCGCGCGGGTTGCGCTCGGGGGACACCGCATAATAGTCGGCCGCGTACCAGTCACTGCACCACTCGTGCACGTTGTCGCACATGTTGTAGAGGCCATACGTGTTGGTCTCGGCGCGGCCAACAGGCTCTGGACCAGCCTTCCAATGACCGGCGCAGCGATCGGCGTAGCCGGGCAGCGCCTGCGGAGGCGCAGCGCCCCACGGGAATAGCGCTCCCTCGGCGACTCCGCGAGCCGCGCGCTCCCACTCGGCCTCAGTGGGCAAGCGGAACTTTCTGCCTGTGCTTGCGCTGAGCCAGGCGCAGTAGCGAATTGCCTCGTACCACGACACTCCGACAACGGGCTGGTCGGACTGATTGAACGCGGGGTCGCTCCAGAACGGTGGCGGGGATAGAGATGCGCAGTCGCGCAGGAAGCGCGAGTAATCGGCATTGGTGACTTGGCAGGCGGCGAGCAGAAATTCATCAACCCAGACGCGATGCACCGGCTTTTCGTTGTCCTGTCCCGTGTCGCAGCCCATGAGGAACCATCCCGCAGGGATGCGGACGAGCGCGGGAACATATTCTTCGGCGCGAGATCGGGGGAGAAGTAAAGTTGGTTCCGTCGGGTCCATAGGTGTCAAAGCGCCCGCAGCGCGCGGACGACGCCTTCGATCTTATTCTCCTGGAACAAGCGGATGCCGGCAACGCCGGCTGCTCCAGCATCCAGACACGATTCGGCATTCTCTATTGTGATGCCACCGAGAGCAAGAACCGGGATCTTCGCCCAGCAGGCTTCGCGCAAGGCGGCGAGGCCCGCCGGTGGCGTTCCGGCAGCGCCTTTTTTTCCGAACACCGGAGCGAAGACGGCGAAGTCGGCTTTGTCGGACTCGGCGCGGAAGACATTGGCGGCCGTGTGGCAGGAGGTGGCCACCAGGAAGTGGTCAGTGGCCGGTGGCTGGTGGGCAGGGCTTCTGAAGGTAGCAACAGGACTCCCAATGTGCGCTGGTTTGGGGAAGGGCACGACTTCAGTCGTGCCGCTGGTGGATGACAAAAATGCGGGCTTTAGCCCCTGAGGGCTGAACCTTTCCAGCGCACTTCGCACCTCCCGAGGTCCGACATCATCCGAGCGCAGATGCACGCCGTCGGCTCCCGCGACAAGCGCGACGTCCGTGCGGGAATTGATGAGGAGACGTGTCGATGGTGAAATCTCGCGCACTAGCCCGACCGCTTCCCGTGCCAAGGTTTCCAATTCCCGCCCGCTCAGATCCTTTTCGCGAAGCTGGATGTAGTCGACGCAGGCACACGCGGCTTCGGCGACTTTGGCGAGCAGCGCCTTCCGGCGGGCGCGTTCGTCGCCGCGAAACTGGCTGCGGTCGGTAATGTAATAGAGCAGACAGCGCATTTCTTGTGTGGCGCGGACACTCCTGTCCGCGAAACGTTAGTTCCAGAAAAATGCAAACGGCAGCGGACAAGCGTGTCCGCTCCACACGGGTCTTACTGCCCGGTGAACAATTTCAAATTCTCCGCCTTCCAGCGCATCGCGGCATAAATGCGATTCCGTCCGCTGGGGTGGTCAAAGAAAACCCACTCCTCCATTGGCCCGGGATTCATTTTGCGGTATTCGCCGAGATGGATTGCTCCCTGGGCAAAGCCGTCGGGCTGCCGGCTCGTGTTCAATCCGTACATGTCGGCTTCGTATTCCTGAGTGCGGATGAATGTGTTCATGACAGGAGTAAGGACGAAACCAAAGACGGAGACCAGCAGCACCACAAGCGGAAGAACGGCCGTGTCCCCTACGCCCGGAATCTGCCACTTCTCGCCCCAGCGCCGGAGCGTCCGGTCGAGTCCCCATTGCAAGTAGGCGAAGGCCAGCACCGTCAGGACCGAGAAAAACATGATGAACTTGTAGACGTGGTTGAGAACGTAGTGCCCCATCTCATGTCCCATGACTGCCTGAATTTCTTCCGGTGAGCCGCGGCGCAAGAGGTTGTCATTGAGGGTGATGCGCATCGTATTAGCGAAGCCGCTCACGTTGGCGCTCATCCGCGTGGTCTGCCGCGAAGCATCGATCTGGTACACATCCTTAGCGGGAATTCCGTTGGCCCGCGCCAGGCTCAGTATGGGGTCGACGATCTTCGGATCGTTGAGGGGCGTGACCTTATTAAAGAGGGGAACTATGAAGACAGGCACGATGAGCGCGGCGAAGATCAAGAACCCAGTGATCACGACCGTGCCCCAGATCCACCAGGTTCGCGGGAGGCGGCGAACCACGCCGAAGAGCAACATCGCCAGCAGGCCGCCCAGCACCAGGTTCACGCCAAGACCCTTCATCTGATCTCCCATCCAGGGGCCGAAGGTCTGCGTGGCAAGTCCGTACTTGTGTTCGCGGAAATAATCTTCGTAAACTGTGAGCGGGAAAACGAGGATGCTGGTCAGCACGAGGTATTGCAGCCAGTACACGAAAGTGTGCACCGGCTTGAAGCGAGTGACCCGCTCCGCCAGATCCCGCATGCAGGCGGACCACCGCAGATTCAGCAACAGCAGCGCGACTGCGACTCCATAAAGAAAGTCCCACAGAATCATCCAGTAGCCACCCTCGAAATAGGCATCGGAACGGGCCGTCTTGTCGGCGGGAATCTGCGCGAGGTAAGCGTTGGTGGCCACAGTGGCATCGAAATGCGGCGAGGCCTGTGCTTCCGGCGGAACCTGGATCACGGATGGCATCTGGTTCGCGGCTGGTGGTTGAGCGAGCGCGGGAGTTGTGCAGAAAGTTGCGCAGAAGAAAATCAGGCAACAGAGCGCCGTCGCCAAGCCTGTTCGTGAGGGCATCTCGTTTGGCTCCGCAAACACTGACACTAACTCGTAGAAGTGTATACGGAGACGGGGTGCTATTGAGTTCAGTCTGTAGAGACGGGGCTTGCCCGTCTTCATTATTTGTACGCGGTGAGAGACCGGCAAGCCGCGTCTCTCGGGAAATCGGTTGTCCCTTTTTAGCGGCCGCGCATCAAGATCGGTCTACGGTCGCGTCCTGGCGATTTCGGGGACGGCCGCTTCGCCGGTGCGCTTGGCCTGTTGTGGGCCGAGATGGTACTTGGTCAGTCCTTCCTTCAGGAACTCGAAACTTTCTTCCGGCGAATCGGCCATCTTGAACAGTTTGAGGTCTTCGGGCGCGATCATGCCGGCGTCGGCCATGGCTTCGAAATTGACGATCTTCGTCCAGTAATCGCTGCCGTAGATGACGACCACAATTTTCTTCGCCAGCTTTTCCGTCTGGGCGAGGGTGAGGATTTCAAAAAGTTCGTCGAGCGTGCCGAAACCGCCGGGAAAGATCACCAGCCCCTTGGCCAGATAGGCGAACCAGAACTTCCGCATGAAAAAGTAATGGAACTCAAAGTTGAGCGCAGGCGTGATGTATGGGTTCGGATTCTGCTCGAAGGGCAGGTTGATGTTGAGGCCAATGGTTTTCCCTCCCGCTTCGTGGGCGCCGAGATTTGCCGCTTCCATGATGCCCGGGCCGCCGCCGGTGGTAACGACGAAGCGCCGGCGCTTGGCGGGGATCTGGGTGGACCATTCGGTCAACAGGCGGGCCAGACGGCGCGCGTCCTCGTAGTAGCGAGCCATGTCAACAGCGGCCTGGGCGCGCTTCGTATCCTTGGCTTGCTGTGCCGCGGAGACGGGAGTGCCGCTGACGCCGACGCCGGTCAGTCGGTTCGCGGCGTGGTCGCGGCTTTGGATGCGGGCCGAGCCGAAGAAAACGACCGTGTCCTGGATCTGCTCCCGGCGAAAACGCGAGAGCGGCTCGATGTACTCGGAGAGCAAGCGCAGAATTCTGCCGTCAGGACTGCTGAGAAATGGTTCGTTCTGATAAGCGAGGGGAGCAGACTTCAGTTTTTGATCAGTCATAAATAAATCAGTCGTTGGCCGCTAGTCGTTGGTCGTTCGTCGTTTCTCCTTCAGGAATTTGGTAGCCGCCAATCACCGCGGCACTAGGACCTTTGCTCGTCGCCTTGGTTCGCGAACGACCAACGACCATCGACTAACGACTGTTTTTCATTGCTCTTCCCGATATTGAACGGCCTCCCAAAATCCGATCCACACATTGAGCACGCCGAGGCCGGTCGAGAGGCCGCGCGCGAAGCCGCTCGCTACCATGGCGCGAAGCGTTGGATACGGGAGGAGCAGAGGGTTGTCGGACCACTCGGGACGCCAGGGCAGGATCATGAGCATCACCCCAAGCGTCGCGCACAGAAACACGAACAGAAGCACTCCGATGCGGCGGAGCCACAGACGCGCGGCCGAAGGCGAGGGCCTGGAAACGGACACTGGCGCGGGAACGACCGGGACGGACGTTTCCGTCGGGGGTTTGAGTTCTCCGACACCGGTGGAGTCGCTGGCAAAGGGTAGCTTGGGATCGGAAATCATTGCACGCGTAGTCGTGAGTAAGGCCGTAGGGCGGGCGCGGGATCGGGTTGCATCCCCAGCGCAAATTTCGAACCCACTTGGTGCATTCTACGACTTCAGAGCCTGAATGCGCTCGGCCACGTCGCGATAATCGATGTTCGCGCCGTACACGTCGGTGAAATGACGCAGTGCAGCGGGCTTGTCCTGGGCAGTTTCGCAAGCCGATCCAAGTTCATAGTTGATGGCGACCCGCGCTTCGTTATCGAGTCCGGGGATGTGAAGCGCCTTTTCGTACCAGCGGATGGCGGCTTCGGGAACTCCCTTGTCGAGGAAGCACTGGGCCAGCCAGGTGTAAGTCTGGACGGGCTGCGCAAATGGCTTGCCGCGATCGATCGCGGTGCAGACTTTCTGCAATTCCGCGATGGCTTCATCGAGCAGGCCCATTTCGCGGAAGGCAACGCCCAGGTTGTAATGCGTTTCCGGATCGTCATCGCCGGCAACCACCTCTTCTTCGAGTTCGTGCTTCAACTCGCCGAACATCTCCGAAAGATCGACGCTGTCGGAGGGGTGCATGGCTTGGGCGCCGGCTCCCAACGGGCGCACAGGAGCAGGACTGTAGCTCATGGCAGGAGCGGCAACGGTTGCGGCGACCCCCGCCGACGCCGCCAGGGCAGCTGGAATTTCAATTTCGGTGTTTGCCACGGGCTCGGGTTCCGGCACGGACGTTCTGGCTGCGGTCGGCGCCGCGGCGCGCTTCGGCGCTGGTGCGACCGGCCAGCCCGGCAACGGCTGGGTGTCGTGTGGCTGGGCAGCGGCTGGCGGCGCTTGCGGGAAAGAATCGCCGAGCGCCGCTTCCAGATCGGCGACAATCGCGCTCAGCTCGCTTGCCTCCGCATGCGCAGCTTCCGCGTATGCCGGTGCAGGCGCGGGTTCCGCCGGAGCCTCGCTGTGGATCTCGTGGCTGTAACCAGCCATCAGATCGGGCGAGGCAGCGATCTCCGAGCCGTCCTGGCTCTCCATTTCAACCGCAAAATCCGCGGGCTCGTCGGCGTTGATCTCGGCGATTTCCGGCTCGGGCTCGGCTAGCGGCTGGCCACCGGACTTGATGGCGGCGCGCAACGGATCGAGAATGCGGGCATCGCTGGTCAGCGATTCGAGCTTCTCGATCCCAGTGCGGGCCTGGTCCGTCATGAAGTGTTCGAGATAGAAGCGGATTTCTTCGACCGTCTCGGCGATCTCGGGATTGCTGGAAGCATCGGTGTCGGCCTTGACGGTGGCCGGCGGTTCCGCGGCTGGCGCGTGCTCGTCGACGGTAAGGGAATGCTCCCACTCGGAGGAGAGGTCGGAGGCAAAGTCGGAGGAACGATCATGCGCGGTGGAGGGCGGGTGCACCGCCAATTCCTGGATGGCGAATTCCGGATGAGCGGCAGCGGCAACGTCGTGGTCGGAAGCCGCAACAGCGGCGCGGGCCGCGGGCCGAGCGGCGACCGGCGAAGCAGGAGTCGATGGAGCAGCTTCGGCGCTCTGCTCGTAGCGTGCGGCTAATTCTCCGTAGAGTACGGCCTCATCAGGGTAGCCGGCATCGTGGTAAACGCTTTCCAGTGTGCGGCAACAGACGGCGGCTTCGGTAAAACGATGGAAGCGGGTATGGAGCGCGGCCAGCCGCTGGTTCAGACGCGCGTCGCGCGGTGCCTGAGGGAGAGCGCCCAGCAGAGGCACGACCGCCTTGTCCGGCAGATTGTAAGAAAGGAACAGGTCGGCATCGGTGACCGCGGCTCGCACTGCGATCGCGATGTGGTCCGGATAAAACTGATCGATCACCGGAGCAGTCGCCTCCATCTCCTCCACCATGACCGCCCCTTCTTCGGCGGTAATCCCGTCAGCGGGCGGTGCTCCATCCATGCGCCCCACTACCTGTTGATAGTTCTGCAGGTGCAACTGGTTCTGGGGCTCGGCGGTGGCCAGCGTCTGGTAGAGGTCGCGAGCACGGGCCAGGTTTCCGTCCTTGACGGAGGAGTGAGCCAGCAGCTCGGTGACTTCGTTGAGGTGCGTGCTCTCGCCGGCTTTGTTCAGCAGTTGCATCAGCATGTCCAGTGCGCGCGAATCGTCGCGCACATGGGTAATCATGGCATGCAGGCTGCCCAGCAGTTTGGTCGAGTCGGTCGCCAGCAGGCGATCGGCATTCCGGCTGTAAACGTCCAGCGCTTCCTGATACTGGCCCAGGCGAGCCGAACCCTCCGCCAGCAGAAACAGCCCCTCGGAATCGTTGTGCACCGTGAGCAGCTTCTCGGCGATCGGAGCAGCCTTGGTCAAGTTTCCGATTTGCAGGTACGCCTTCAGCAGATCGCGCAAACCTTCGGGATGAGAATCGAGGTCGGCGGCCTTCTCCAGATACGCGATGGCGTTCTTGGGATCGCCGCTTTCCAGGGCGGCCTTCGCGCGCAACAGCAGAACGTAGCCGTTGCCGGGATCGAGCACCAGCATTCGCTTCAGAATGTCTTCGGCGGCGGCGAGTGAACCACGCGCACGCAAGGATTCAGCGGCCGCGCTGAAAATCTCCCACGCCTCTTTCTTTTTTCCGAGCCGGACATAAACCTCGGCCAGCTTGACCCGCATCGGAACATTTTCCGGGTCCATTTCTAGGACCTTCTGGAACAGGCGCACCGCTTGTTCGTGGTCGCCATTCTTCATGAAGTCTTC
>WNFE01006002.1_pt1 | contig 11413 bp, 9 predicted proteins | sample 5400451 | NCBI WGS metagenome assembly WNFE01 (sample SAMN13153344, study PRJNA577476) | soil metagenome | isolation source: 200 cm saprolite under Douglas fir tree site 2 hole 2 | place: USA:California | collected 2015-04-18
GAGCGCGGACAGCGCCGTCCAGCATTCGAGCAGCGGCATCGAGCGCGTCTCCGCCCCGCGCGGGCCGGCGCCCGCGCGCCCCGTGATGCCCGCGTCCTCGACGTAGGTCTCGGGGGCCAGGGTGAGGAAATGATCGCAGAGCCAGATCGAGTCGAAGCCCAGCTCCTCGGCGAGCCCGGCCACGCGGCGCATCTCCTCGTAGGACGTCACCGCGAGGCCGCGGATCGTGAGGGCGAGGATGAGGCCGAAGTGCAGGTCCCTGGGCAAAGGCCGATCTCCACGCGGAGCCTACCACAGCGCCGCGGCCGCCGGGAGTGGACGCCGCCGCCGCGCGCGTGTTATAAGGCGGTCGCAGCGTCACATCTCGCGCCTCAGAGCGGAGGAATCACGATGAGCCCCACCACGCGGCGAACGATGCTCAAGACCCTCGCGGGAGCCGGCGCGGTCAGCGCGGTCTCCGGATTCCCGTTCGTCAACCGGCTCGCCTTGGGCCAGCAGGCGATCAAGCTCGGCGTGGTGGTGCCCATGACCGGGCCGATGGCGCTCGAGGCCCAGGAGATGCTGACCGCCACCCAGATCGCGGTCGAGGACGTCAACGCGGCGGGCGGCGTGATGAGCCGGAAGGTCGAGACGGTCATCCGCGACTCCGAGTTCAAGCCCGAGGTGGCGAAGCGCAAGGCCACCGAGCTGATCGAGGTGGAGAAGGCGCCGTTCCTCGTCGGAGCCATCGTGGGCTTCGAGGGGATCGCGATGGCGGAGGTCGGCTGCAAGAACGACGTGATCGTGAGCTTCTTCGGCCAGAACTTCCTGACCATCAAGGGCAAGATGTGCAAGTACCAGTTCGGCAACAACCTCACGCCCTACCAGACCGCGGCGGCGGCCGCGCACTTCGTGGACGCCCAGAAGATGGGCAAGAAGTGGCACATGCTCGCCAACAACTACTCGTGGCCCCAGATGTTCGAGCGCGCGTACTCGCTCGTGGCCAAGCAGGTCGGCGCCGAGTGGACCGGGGTGACGTGGGCGCCGCTCGGTACCCGCGACTTCCTCCCCTTCCTGCCCAAGGTGGCCGCGGCCAAGGCCGACGTCGTCTTCATCACCACGTGGGCCGCCGACCAGGTGGCGTGCGCGAAGCAGGTGCAGGAGTTCGGGCTGGCCAAGCAGGCGCGGGTCATCCACTCCATCACCGAGCTCACGTTCGCGGAGGCCGCCGGCGCGGGCGTCTACGACAACTCCTACTCCGGGATGCCGTGGTACTGGCACCTGAAGGACAAGTTCCCGGCGGCCAAGCGCTACTACGACCGGCACTTTGCGCTCCGCAAGCGCGCCCCCTCCGGCTACACCGCGTCGACCTATTCCACGGTGCGCCTGCTGCTCGAGACCGCGAACGAGGTCAAGTCGCTCGAGACCGACAAGGTCACCCGCGCCCTCGAGGGGCGGAAGTTCCAGCACCTCAAGGGCCCCGAGCAGATCCGGGCCTGCGACCACGTCAACATCCAAGAGGTCTACCTCTGCAAGGGCAAGCCGGCCAGCGCGATGAAGGACCCGTGGGACTTCTTCGACATCGTGCAGAGCGTGAGCGGCGATGCGACCTCCGAATCGTGCGAGGGTGAAGGCTTCGACCCGAAGAAGCCCCTGAGTCAGCAGATCTGAAGGCCCAGCGGATCTGACCCTCTTCGGCTTCCCGCTCGAGGTCTGGTACGCGCAGCTGTTCATCGGCCTGGTGAACGGCTGCATCCTCATCCTCGTCGCCCTCGGCCTGTCGATCGTCTTCGGGCTCATGGGCATCATCAACTTCGCCCATGGGATCTTCTACATGCTCGGGGCCTACGCGGGGTGGCTGACCATCCAGCTCACCGGAAGCTTCTGGCTCGCCCTGGTGGCGGCGCCGGTGGCGGTCGGCTTCATCGGCGTCCTCGTGGAGCGCGGGGTGCTCAAGCGCATCTACGGGACCAAGAACGCGAGCTTCGCGGGGGTGCTCGTGACCTACGGGCTGGCCATCATGATCCCCGACCTGGTGCGGATGACCTTCGGCCGGCCCGGCAAGCCCTTCGCGATCCCGGAGGTCCTGAGCGGCTCGCTCTTTCGGCTCGGAGCCCTCGACGTCCACAACTACCGCGTGTTCATCCTGCTCGTCACCGCGGCGCTCCTGCCGCTGCTCTGGCTGCTGCTGAACAAGACCAACCTCGGCCTCGTGATCCGGGCGGGCACCAGCGACAACCTCATGGTCCAGCTCCTCGGCATCAACGTGGCCCGCACGTGGACGACCACCTACGCCCTCGGCGCGGCCCTCGCCGCCTTCGCGGGCGTGATCACCGCCCCGCTGGTGGCGGTGGCGCCGGAAATGGGCGGCCTCGTGCTGATCGAGTGCTTCATCGTGACGGTCGTCGGCGGCATGGGGACCTTCCTGGGGGTGGTCGCGGGCGGGCTCCTCATCGGGCAGACCCTGGCCCTGACCGGCATGCTCTACGACGTGCTCGCCGACGTGGTCATCTACCTCGCGATGGCCCTCGTGCTGCTCGTGCGGCCCCGGGGACTCTTCGGCCAGGAGGGGATGTCCGAGGAGTGAAAGGCCTGGTCCTGGCCGCGCTGGTGCTGGCCACCGCGCCGCTCTACGCCGACTACACGCCGTTCTACCTGGGCCTGCTCACCGAGGTCCTGGTCTTCGGGCTCTTCGCCCTCGCCTACGACGTGCTCCTCGGCCACGCGGGGGTGCTCTCGCTCGGGCACTCCGCGTTCCTCGGGGTGGCCGCCTACGTCACCGGCATCCTCCTCGCCCGCTACCACCTCCCGCTCGAGCTGAGCATCCTCGCGGGGGCGCTGGGGGGCCTCGTCACGTCCCTGATACTCGGTCTCCTGGTCTTGAGGAAGCGCGGCGTCTATCTCGCGATGCTCACGTTGGCGCTCTCGCAGGTCTTCTACTACGTGGTCCTCATGTGGACGCCGGTGACCGGCGGCACCGACGGCCTCGGCAACCTGCCCATCCTCTATCTGAGCGATCCGCTCGGCTGGCGGCTGTCGAAGCGGCCGATCACCCGCTACTACGTGATCGCCGCCTTCATCTTCCTCGCCATGCTGGCGATCCGCCATCTGCTCCGCTCGCCGCTCGGACGCGTGATGCGCGCGGTCAAGGCCAACGAGACGCGCGCGGCCGCGTGCGGCTTCGACACCCGCCGGGTGAGGCTCGCCGCCTTCGCGATCTCGGGCCTCTTTTCGGGACTGGCCGGCGCGCTCCTCACCGTCGTGCTCGAGTTCGTGCCGATCGAGAACATCCACTGGACCATGTCAGGCTCGGTGCTGATCATGACGCTCTTCGGCGGCACCGGCACGCTCCTGGGCCCCTTCGTGGGCGCCGGCGTCTTCATCTGGATGCGCGACTTCCTCAGCAAGTACCTCGAGTACTGGGAGGTCTTCGTCGGGGGCACCTTCGTGTTGATCGTCCTCTTCCTCCCCGACGGGATCGTGGGCAGCCTGACCCGGCTCATCGCGGGGCGTCGGGCCCCGGCGGTCGGCGCCGCCGAAGGCGACCACCTCCCGGAGCCCGAGCGGCTGGTCAGCGCGCGGCCCCGGCCGAGCGCGGACGGCGGGTGGCTGCTCGAGAGCCGCGGCCTCACCAAGACGTTCGGGGGCCTCACCGCAGTCAACCGAGTGGACTTCCAGGTGCGGGCGGGCGAGCTGCGCTCGGTCATCGGCCCGAACGGCGCGGGCAAGACCACGTTCTTCCATCTCCTCACCGGCGTGCTGCCGCCGTCGGAAGGCCGCATCCTGTTCAAGGGCCGGGACATCACCGGGCTGCCCGCGCACGCGGTCTCCCGCCTCGGCATCGCGCGCTCCTACCAGGTCACGAACATCTTCGGCGACCTCACCGTCTTCGAGAACGTCCGCATCGCGGTCCAGTCGCGCGTCACCCACTACCGCTTCTGGGGCAACGCGGACTCGCTCACCGCGGTGAACGAGCGAGCCGAGGAGATCCTCCGCCACCTGGGCTTGGCCGCCAAGCGGCACGCGCGGGCCAACGAGCTCTCGCACGGCGAGCAGCGCTATCTCGAGATCGGCATCGCGCTCGCGACCGACCCCGACTTCCTCCTGCTCGACGAGCCGACCGCGGGCATGAGCCCCGACGAGACCCAGCGCACCGCCGCCTTCGTGCGCCGCCTGGCCGGCCACGTCACCATCGTGGTGGTGGAGCACGACATGGAGGTGGTGATGGGCATCTCCGACCGCATCACCGTGCTCAACTACGGCGAGATCCTCGCCGAGGGCACCCCGGCGGAGATCCGCGAGAACGCCGACGTGCGCCGCGTCTATCTTCGAGACTGAGTGGGCGGGACTGAGGCGCCTCCCGTGCTGCGGGTCGAGAGCGTCGATGCCTACTACGGCATGAGCCACGTGCTGCAGGGCGTCTCGCTCACTGTCGAGCCCGGCGAGGCGGTCGCCCTGCTCGGGCGCAACGGGGCCGGCAAGACCACCACGCTCAAGACGATCATGGCGGTGGTGCGCGCGCGCCGGGGCCGGATCACCTGGAACGGCGACGACATCACGACCCTGGCCCCCTACCGCATCGTGCAGCTCGGGATCGGCTACGTCCCCGAGGAGCGGCGGATCTTCCCCAACCTGAGCGTGTACGAGAACCTCAAGATGGCTCGCCTCACCACCGACGGCGGCCGTCGCATGGACGAGTACGTCGCCCGGGTGCTCGAGCTCTTCCCGCCCCTGGCCGATCGCCTGTCCAACAAGGGCAAGACCCTGAGCGGCGGCGAGCAGCAGATGCTGACCATGGCCCGGAGCCTCGGTACCAACCCCAAGCTCCTGCTCATCGACGAGCCCACCGAAGGCCTCATGCCCGCCTTCGTCGAGACGATCGGCCGGACCATCACCGAGATCCAGCGCCAGGGCGTCGCGGTACTCCTGGTGGAGCAGAACACGCGGCTCGCGCTCGGGGCCACCCAGCGCGTCTACGTGATCGAGAAGGGCATGATCAAGCACGAGGTGCGCTCGAGCGCCCTCGCGGGCGACGCGGACGCGCGCCGGCGGTATCTGGGAGTGTGAAAGCTGGGGGGTATGACCTTCCCCCTCTCCCCTCCGGGGAGAGGGCCGGGGTGAGGGGCGAGCGGCTACGGCAGGAGGTCCGGCACCGAGATGCGCGCCCCCGGCGCCACGAGCGGGGTGGCGGACGAGCCGGAGGACAGCACCTCGGTCCACGCGTAGCGCCAGCCGAACCGGGCGGCGGGATCCTCGCGCGGCTCGCGGTAGACCTCGAGCACGCGGTCGACGAGGTTCAGGATCCAGTAGTCGGCGACACCCGCCTGAGCATAGAGGCTCCCCTTGTGCTCGCGATCGAGCGGGAGGCTCGCCTCGGCGACCTCGATGACGAGCGCGGGGCGCGAGGGATGCTCGTCGCGGTAGTCGCGCCGGGTGCCGCGGGTCACCGCGATGTCGGGCTCGGGCTCGGAGTCCTCGCCGAGCGCGAGCGGCCCTTGGGATCGGATCAGCCAGCCGGGTCCGAGCGTCCCCCGGAGCGCGTCTTCCACGAGACCGATGGCCGTGTAGTGCGCGCTGTCCTGGGGCTCGCTCACCATCAACTCCCCGCCGAGCAGCTCGACGGGCTCGCTCGGCTGGAAGATGCCGGCCTCTATCAGGCGCGCGTACTCGGGGCGCGTCCACCGGCGGAGACGGGTCGGATACACGCTCATGCGGTGGACGCTAGCGCGGGGGAGGAGGGGCGTCAATGTCGCCCGGGAGAGACACCCCGCCCCTCTCCCCCTCTCCCCAGAGGGGAGAGGGGGAGAGGGAGGAGAGGCCCTCTACAACTTGCCGAGCGCGCGGAGGATGACCTCGGGGGTCATCGGGACGCGGGTGACGCGCGCCTTGAAGGGACTGAGTGCGTCGTTGACCGCGTTGAGGACCGCGCCGGGCGCGCCCGCGACGCCGCCCTCCCCCGCACCCTTGAATCCGCCCTCCGAGTAGGCGGTCGGGGTCTCGACGTGCGCGACCCCGATGTCGGGGAGCTCCACGGCCATGGGGACCAGGTAGTCCATCATGGTGGTGGTCAGGAGCTGGCCCTGCTCGTCGTAGACGCAATGCTCGAAGAGCGCGTCGCCGATGCCGTGGGCGACGCCGCCCCGCACCTGCTCGTCCACCAGCATCGGGTTGATGATGCGGCCGCAGTCCTCCGCCACCCAGTGGCCGAGAAGCTTCACGAAGCCGGTGTCCACGTCCACCTCCACGTAGGAGAGCTGGACGCCGTTCGTGTAGGCCAGCGGCTGGTGCCGGGGCACGTAGTGCCGCGTCACCGTCAGCTCGGACTGGAAGTCCTTGGGGAGCTGGTCGGGGCGAAAGTAGGCCACGCGCCCCAGCTCGGAGAGCGGCATGCGCGACTCGCCGGTCCGGGCGTCCACGATCTGTCCGCCGCGGACGTCGAGATCGAGCGCGTCCACCTCGAGAACGACCGCCGCGACCTTCAGGATGTTCTCCTTGAGCGCCTTGCCGGTCTGGATCGTGGCCTCGCCGCCGATGCCCGCGCCGCGGCTGCCCCAGGTGCCGCCGCCGTAGGGCGTCACCATGGTGTCGCCGGTGACGACGCGCACATCGTCGATGGGGACCCCCACCGTCGCGGCCGCCACCTGGGCCAGGATCGTGTCGGTCCCTTGCCCCTGCTCGGTGACGCTCGAGAGAACGGTCAGCTTGCCGGTCGGCTCGAGCCGGATCGTGGTGCCGTCCTGCGATGAGATGCGCGCGCCGCCGGTGCCGTAGGTCTGGGCGCCGGGCACCGTCAGGTCGATGAAGACGCAGAGGCCGAGCCCGCGGTAGACGCCCCGCGCGCGCAGCCGGTCGCGCTCCGCGCAGAGCGCCCGGTAGCCGGCGAGGTCCAGCACCGCGTCGAGCGACTCCTCGTGCGAGAGCTTCTCGAAGAAGAGCCCGGTGGGCGCGGTGTACGGATACATGTCCGCGGTGAGGAGATTGCGGCGGCGCACCTCGACCGGATCGAGCCCGAGCTCGCGGGCCACCCGGTCCACCATGGCCTCCATGACGAGCGCGGCCACCGGGTGGCCGACCGCCCGGTACTGCGACATCGGCGTCTTGTTCTGGAAGACCACGCGGCCACGGGCGTCGTAGTCGCGGAACCGGTACGGGCCCGGCGTCGTGCGCAGCACCTGGCCGCTCTCCACCACGCTCGAGCGCGGATACATCGAGAAGGGCCCGACCGGCGCCAGGTCGTCGAGCCGCATCCCAAGGATGGTCCCGTCGCGCTTCACCGCCACCTCCGCGGTGACGCGGTGATCGCGCGAGTGGATGTCGGTCTGGAAGGACTCGATCCGGTCCGCGAGGAACTTGACCGCCCGGCCGAGCATCACCGCGAGCGCGCAGGTCGCCATCTCGTCGGGATAGGTGTGGATCTTGAGCCCGAAGGAGCCGCCCACGTCCTTGTTGATCACCCGCACTCGGTGCTCGGGGATGCGGAGGTGCCGGGACAGGATGTCGTGGAACATGTAGGGGGCCTGGCCCGAGTGGTACACGGTCAGCGTCTCGTCGGCCGGGTCGTAGTCCGCCAGCACCACCCGCGGCTCCAGGCTGACCACCGTGTGCCGGCCGGTGTCGAAGGTCTCGCGGTAGATCGCGTCCGCGGCCTTGAACGCGGCGTCCACGTCGCCGGACTTGATCCGGGTCTCCAGCACCAGGTTGTCGCCCAGCTCCGGATGGATGACCGTCGACCCGGGCGCGAGCGCGGCTTCCGCATCCACCACCGGCGGCAGGGGCTCCCACGTCACGCGCACGCGCGCGCAGCCATCCTCCGCGAGCGCGCGCGACTCCGCCACCACCGCGACCACCGGCTCGCCCTGCCACACCGCCTTGTCCAGCGCGAGGGGATACTGCGGCGCCGACTTCATGCCCACGTAGTTCTTGAGCACGCCCACCCACGGCTCGCAGTGGGCGGCCATCTCGCGGCCGGTCACCACCGCCACCACCCCGGGCAGCGCGGCCGCCTCCGCGGTCTCGATCCGAGCGATGCGCGCGTGGGCGTGCGGCGAGCGCACGAAGGCCGCGTGCAGAAGCCGGGACACCGCCACGTCGTCGGTATAGGTGCCACGTCCCGCGACGAGCCGCGCGGTCTGTGGCCGGACCACCGAGCGGCCGATATAATCCCCGCTCTCCGGGGCGGCGACAACCGGGACGAGAAAGGGGGCTGCGGCCGGCGCCTTCGCCGATCGGCTCCGCGCCGCGCCCAGGATCGCCTGGACGATCGCGTGATAGCCGGTGCATCGGCAGTAGTTGCCGCCGATGGCCTCCCGAATCGCCGCCGGATCGGGATCGGGATTGCGCTCGAGCAGGCCCTGCGCGGTCAGCAGCATGCCCGGCGTGCAGAAGCCGCACTGCAGCGCGTTCTCCGCGCGAAACGCCCGCTGGAGGGCGGCGATGGCCCCGGTGTCGGACACGCCCTCGATCGTCTCCACGCGGCAACCGTCGGCCTGGGCCGCGAGCATCAGGCAGCCGCGGATCGGGGTGCCGTCCACCCGCACCGTGCACGCCCCGCACACGCCGTGCTCGCAGCCGATGTGCGAGCCGGTGAAGCCGAGGTCGTACCGGAGAAAGTCCACCAGGTTCTGGCGGCCTTCCACGTCTCGCGTGATCGCGGTACCGTTGACGGTCAGCGCGATCTTCACGAGCGCGCCTCCACGAGGCGGCCCACGACCCGCGAGAGCAGCACGCGGGCCAGGTGGAGGCGCAGGGCCGGCGAGCCGTGCACGTCGCCGGGCGGGTCGAGGTCGCCGTCCAGTGCCCGGCCGGCCGCGGCGAGTGCCTCCGCGTCGGCGTGCCGCCCGGCCAGCGCGGCCTCGGCGCGCCGCGCCCGCACCGGCCTCGTGCCCACGCCGAAGAACACCAGCCGCACCTCTTTGTATTCGCTCGGCTCGATCCCTCTATCCGCTCGGCTCGCCTCCGGCTCACCTCGCCCTGCCACGGCTGCATCTCGCCCCGGGACCCGTACCCCCGCGGCCAGGCCCGCCAGAGCGAAGTCGCCGTGGCGACGCGCCAGCTCCTCGAAGCCCCAGCGCCATCCCGCGGCGGGGCGCGGCACCATGATCTCGGTGACGATCTCCCCCGGCGCGAGCGCGGTCGTGTAGATCCCCCGGAAGAAGTCGTCGGCCGCGATATCCCGGCTTCCGCCGCGGCGCCCGGCGCGGATCGTCGCGCCCAGCGCGACCGCGCAGGCGGGCAGGCTGCCGCCGATGGTGCCGCGCGCCCGGATCGCCGAGTGACCGACGTGCGGGACCGCCGCCGCGATGAGCGGCGCGTGCTCGCGCACCAGCGGTGAGCGCTCGAGCGCCTCCTGCCGCACGAGGGCGCCGATGACGAGCCCCTCGCCGGTCACGCGGATGGCGTCGAGATCCGGGATGCGGTTGATGTCGATGACCGCGCGGGGCGTGGCCAGGCGCAGGTTGAGCGCGGGCACCAGGCTCTGGCCGCCGGCCAGGATGCGCCCGTCGTCGCCGTAGCGATCGAGGAGATCGAAGGTCTCGGCGAGGGACGCCGGGCGGTGATACTCGAACGGGGCGGGCTTCATGCCGGGAACGACCGGAAGGTCCGCAGCAGCGACGCGCGCGCGGCGGGGCCGGGCGGCGCGAACGGGAGCACCACCGGAGTCGCCCCGGTGCGCGCGAAGGCGGCCATCTGCTCGCGGCAGGCATCGGCCGAGCCGACCGCGCCGAGGCCGTCGAGCACGCGCTCCGAGATCTCCTTCACCGCGCCCGCGCGATCGCCCGCCTTCCAGGCGCGGTTGACCGCCTCCACCTCCGGGGCGAAGCCGCACTCCTCGAAGAAGCGCGCGTACACGCTCACGATCGCATAGCCCGTGATGTCGCGGGCCAGCGACTCGCGCACCGGCTCGGGCTCGTCGGTCACGCAGGTGCGCACGTACACCGCGACGTCCACGTCCGCCAGGCTCCGGCCGGCGCGCTTGGCCCCGGTCTCCACGTGACGCACCGAGGCGGGCACCGCGGCCGGCGGGATCCAGTTGAGCAGCACCCCGTCCGCCACCTCGCCCGCCAGCTCGCACATCCGGGGGCCGAGCGCGGCGAGGTAGATCCGCGGCGGTGGCGACGGAGCGGGAATCGCGAGCCGGAAGTTCTTGAGCCGATAGAACTTGCCTTCGAAGTTCACCCGCTCGCCCGCCGCGGCCATCCGGATGATCTGCACCGCCTCCCGCATCTGCTGGATGGATGGTGTGAACGGCAGCCCGTGCCACTGCCCCACGATGATCTCGCTGGAGAGCCCGAGCCCGAGGGCGAAGCGGCCCGGGGCCAGGTGCGCGAGCGTCGCGGCGGCCTGGCCGTACACGATCGGCGTGCGCGTCTGCACCGGGATCACCCCGTTGGCGATCTTGAGCGTCTGCGTATGCGTCGCGATCAGGGTGGACAGCACGATGGCTTCCGCGCCCGAGGCCTCGCCCACCCAGGCGGTGCGGTAGCCCCGCTGCTCCGCCTCACGGGCGATCGCGGGGAACTCGGTGAGCGGCATGGCGAGGGAGGTCAGGGCGATGTCGACTGCCATCAGATACGCTCGCTCACAACGTAACGCTTGTTGTATGTGTACGGCCGCACCTCGGGCTTCCACCGGCCGATGTCGGAGGTGTCGTTCCACAGTTTCGACATCGGCAGCTCCGGCCGGTCCACCTCGTAGGCGGCCAGGTAGCGCGGCTCGCCCGGCGTCTCGGTCCGGTAGCGCACCACGTTCACGCAGCCGGGCAGCTTGAGCAGGAGCGGCACGTGCTCGACATCGTAGAGCTCGTTGAACAGCGCCTCGCGGTGGGGCTCGATGTCCATCATGACCCAGAAGATGTAGGGCGTCCGGTAGGTGAGCGCCGGGCTCGACCCCACCCACTCATAGGTCGCGAGGTGCCGGTTCATGGTGCGCGGCCGGATCTCGCCGGGCCAGCGGCCCGTCTCCCCCGCCGTCTTCCACTGCGGGCTCTGGAGCACGGCCGCGCTCGTGAGCTCGTAGGCCGCGAGGTAGCGTGGCTCCGTCGGCGAGGGGTGGCGATAGCGCGAGCCCCGGACGACCCCGGGCACCGCCTGGAGCAGCGGCAGGTGCTCCTTGTCGTACACGTCGTTGAACGTGGGCTCGAGGTCGTGCGCGACGTCCATCCGGACCAGGTAGAGGGCATGTGGGTTCATCGTGGGGCCTCCCGGCGCAGCACTATCTCACAGTCCGCGGGCGCTACGGAACGGCCGAAAGAATGCGCGGAGCTCCTCGGCGAGCACCTCGGGCGCCTCGCCCGCTACGAAGTGGCCGCCGCGGGGCAGATCCACCCAGCGGCGAATGTCAGCAAAGCTGCGCTCGGCGAGCTCCCGCGGCGGGCGCTGGATGGCCTCGCTCGTGAGGGCGACCCCGGTGGGCACCGTGATGCGCGAGGTGATGC
>WNFE01003663.1_pt1 | contig 11412 bp, 8 predicted proteins | sample 5400451 | NCBI WGS metagenome assembly WNFE01 (sample SAMN13153344, study PRJNA577476) | soil metagenome | isolation source: 200 cm saprolite under Douglas fir tree site 2 hole 2 | place: USA:California | collected 2015-04-18
AGTGCGTGAGACATCCCTCTCTGTGATAGACTGGCAGCCCATGAGCTAGGGAGGTAAAAGACCATGACGATGAGCGATTGGAGCACGGTGACCAGGCCAATTCCTGTCTCGAATGAGTGGACAAAGCCCTTCTGGGACGCCGCCAAGCAGGGCGTGCTGGCGCTGCAGCGCTGCCAGTCGTGCGGGCACTTCCAGCATCCACCGTACGCCACCTGTGTGAACTGCATATCCACCGACCTCACGTTCGAACCCGTGCCAGGCACAGGGACCATCTATGCCTACACGATCATGTACCACGCCGGTGACCGGCGCTTTGCGGCGGCCATCCCCTACGCCAGCATTATTGTGGAACTCGACGAGGCGCCAGGGGCACTGCTGGCGGGCAATCTACTGGACGCTCCCTCTACCGAGGCGAAGGTGGGGCGTCGCGTGGAGGTGGTCTTCGAGAAGCTCAACGATGACATCACGCTGCCACAGTTCCGGCTGGCGCAAGAAGAAGCGTAGTCTCACAGGAGGGAGGTTGTATGTGGGAGAACAGATGTCAAGTCGCCGTCAGCGGCGTGGGATTTTCCAACATCACCCGGTCGGCGGAGGTCCCCCTGGCCGCGCATGCGCTGCAGGCGGTTCAAGCCGCCGTGGACGACTCTGGACTGGACCTGGCAGCCATCGACGGCCTGGCGACCTACGCCGAGTTACCGGTGTCGGGGCACGCGATTGTCGACGGCATCTCCATCGTGTCGGTCAACTGCATGATGGCGATGCTGAAGCTCCCGCATCTGAGCTGGCACGTCCAGGTGGAGACCGTCAATATCGGCGGTGCGGTCCAGCAGGCCGTCAACGCGCTGCTGGCCGGCGTCTGCACGTATGCGGTGGTCTGGCGGGCGATGCACAACCCCCGCGGCACCTACCAGAACTTGCCTGGCACCTACGCCCAGGGACCGGCGCAGTTTACCGCCCCTTACGGGTTCGGTGGTCCCGGACAGGGCATGGCGGTCGCGTACACCCGCTGGCTGGAACGGCACAACCAGAAGCGGGAGAAGATGGCCACCCTCGCCGTGACCCAACGCAAATACGCCAACAAAAACCCGCATGCCTACTTCTACGACACGCCCCTGACGCGCGAAGACTACCTGAATTCCAGAATGATCGCGTATCCGTTTTGCCTGTACGACTGCGATATCCCGGTGCAGGGGGCGGTCGCGATCGTCCTGACCACAGCCGAGCGGGCCCGCGATTTGAAACCACGTCCGGCGTATATCGCTGGCTACGGTCAGCGGCTCGCCTTCGAGGTGGCAGGACGCATCGGCAGTCTGAGTAACTATATGGAGGGCGGCAGCAGCTCAGCCCGCCTCACCTGGGAGCGCTCAGGTTTCACCCCCAAGGACGTCGATGTGGCCCAGATCTACGATGGTTTCTCGGCCTCGGTCATCTACGGCCTGGAGTCTTACGGTTTCTGTCAGGAGGGCGAAGCCCTGGATTTCATTCAGGACGGACGCATGGAGCTGGATGGCGAGCTGCCCCTGAACACCTTTGGTGGCAGCCTGAGCACCGGGCGCATCCATGGTCTGTGGCATATCATTGAGGGGGCCCTGCAAGCCTCAGGACGGGCTGGGGAACGCCAGGTCAAAGATGTCCAGGTCTCCTTCGTCGGCGCCAGCGCTCCCATTGTGCAAGGGACCACATTCATCTTCGTCAACGAACCGTACTAACCGACATTGCGCAACCCTCGCCGGGAGAAACGGAGAGGCATTGCACCGGGCGTTTGCTCGGGAACGCCCGGTAGGTCAAAAAACTGAAACGTGCTTTTTCTACAGGGCGTATAGGCTCGTTAAGACCTACTCACCTATACGGCCCTCATTGCCCAAAGACCAGACAGTTATTGTGTCCGCCAAAGCCAAAAGCATTCGAGATGGCATAGCGCACAGGAAATTCCCTGGCCCTGGTCGGGACATAATCCAAATCACAGTCCGGGTCAGGATATTCGTAATTGATCGTCGGAGTGAGGATGCCATACCGCACAGTGAGGGCCGTCACAGCTGCCTCAATGGCTGAAGAAGCGCCAATGGCGTGCCCCAGCATAGATTTCTGGGAACTCATGGGAATGCGATACGCCCGAGGGCCAAAGACCTCCTTGACGGCAGCTGTTTCATTGGCATCGTTCAAAGGGGTGGAAGTCCCGTGGGCGCTGATATAATCAACATCTTCAGGATGAATACGCGCATCGGCCAGCGCCAGACGCATGGTATGGGCCATCCCTTTGCCCCCCGGTCGCGGGGCGACGATGTTATAGGCTTCGCTGGTATCCGCATGCCCTAGGAGGGTGGCGTAGCGGGAGGCTCCGCGTCGTCTGGCGTGGCGCTCTTCTTCGAGCATCAGGACAGCGGCCCCTTCTGACAGCACGAATCCATCGCGCTGACGATCAAAAGGCCGACTCGCCTGTTCAGGGCGATCGTTGGCGGTCGACAGGACCCTCACCTGGCTGTAGGCATGGAGGACCAGACGGTTCAAGGTGGCATCGGTCCCGCCCGCCAAGACTACATTAGCCCGGCCACTCCGAATCCAGTCAGCTGCAACTCCGATGGCCTCAGCTCCGGAGGCACACGCGGCACTCACGGTAATCGAAGGACCGCAGATACCCAACTGGATGCTGACCTGGGCCGCTGCGGCATTAGCCATATACTTGATGACGAAGCGGTGGTCCACGAGGGACTCGAGGCCATTTCCCCTTTGCCGCCATACGTCCTGATCAGAGGGCAGATACTGAAACGCCCCTCCCCCCACGCCGAACGCTATCCCCATCTGTAACATATCCTCCCTGGCGAGGTCGAATCCTGCATCTGCCACCGCCTGCTGGCTTGCCAGGAGAGCAAATCGGGTAAAGCGGGCATAGCGCTCGGGAAACCGGAGACGCCAGGACGAAGTGAAGCACGAGTCGAAGGTCTCAGGCACCTCTCCAGCAATGCGGGCTGGTAGTCCAGTGGGATCGAAACTGCGAATCGTGCGAATCCCTGATCTGCCGGCACACAAGGCCTTCCAGGTTTCCTCCCAGCCGACCCCGAGCGGGGTGATCAGGCCCATTCCAGTGATCCAGACACGCCGCTTCACAGGCTATTCCCCTTCTCAAAAGCATGCTGCACAAATAGCTCTCGGCAATGCTGTCGGCGTATCTTGCCGCTAGTGGTCCGGGGGAGCTGACCCTTCGGAATAAGATGCACTTCATCCACCTCATACCCTGCCAACCGCAATTGGGAGCGCACTGCCAGCCTGACGTGATCCCGTTGCTGCGCACTGTTACGGTACTTGCTCCTGGGTTCGACGAGGAGAACGACCTTTTCTGTCAAGGCCGTCTCGTCGTACAGGCCGAAGGCGGTGACACGATGCACCCCCTCGACCAGAGCGGCAAGCTCCTCAAGCCGTTCCGGCGAGTAATTTCGTCCCCTTTTAATGATGATATCTTTCCATCGACCGGTCACGAAAAGCTCTCCATCAGCCAGATAGCCCAGGTCTCCTGTATCGAGCCAGGCTTCCTTCGGGGGATAGAGGGTGCCGTTTTCCAACACCGCCGTCATGAGGCTTGATGATTGGAGCAAAATGCGCCCTACATGCCGCTCAGGTACAGGTTCTCCAGTCTCTGCTACAATGGAGAGACGCACGCCCTCCAGAGGCCTCCCCACAGAGACCCAACCTTGGCTTCCCTGAGTCTCGGCGGTGGTCGGCACAGCGTGCCGATGGACTTCCAAGGCTTCTCTTTGCACCCAGTCTATCCGCGGCGCCTGCCCCAAGAACGGCATCGTCACCGCCAACGTAGCCTCAGCCAGACCATAGGCGGGTCTCAGGGCGGTCTCAGCTACCCCGTAAGGGGTCAGGACTTCATTAAAATGCTGGATCAAGTGGGGTAGTACCGGTTCGGCACCCACAATGAATTGGAGACAGGAAGAGAGAGCCAGCTGGGGCTGCGGGCGCCGTCGCAGGAGCTGGAGCCCAACGTGCAGGGCCGAAGGGGGGACAGGGCTGATAGTGGCTCTCGTCTCGGCCATCATCTTGAACCACAACAAAGGATTTGCTACGAAGAAGGAGGGGTCCATGAGCATGGTACGGGCACCACAGTACAGGGGCAGGAGCAATCCGCCAAACAATCCCATATCGTGATACATAGGAAGCCATGAGACCATGCAATCCTCTGGGGTCAGGCGGAGCCGCCAGCGCATGGACTCCAAGTTGGCACACATACCTGCCAAACTCAGGACAACTCCCCTGGGACGTCCAGTGCTTCCCGAAGTGAACTGTATGTAGGCAATACGGTCGGGGGCTGCACAATCTTCCACTTCCGCCTGGGTCGCTCTCGATTGTAACAGCTCCTCTGGTGAGATCCTGGGCACATCGACCTGGGGCAGAGCCATCTCAGTAATAATGGCTGCTGGCGCAAGCAAGGCAACCAGGCTTCTCCACTCGGCTGCGAAAGCGACACTCGCATGTCGGTTAGAGGGCAGGGCCAGTGTAGCCGGCACGATCCCCCCCCAGAGAGCCCCTAACAACCCTGCGACAAACGCTTCACTGGTCGGGAGAGCTAGCAGCACGCGGTCTCCCGTGCTGAGTCCTCGGCACCTCAAAGCGTCTAGCCCCTGCTGGGCCAGCCGTAAGACCTCACACCAGGTAAAAGCCGCATGGCCTCCTGCACCATCTTTCAAAATTTGCAAGGCGAGACGGTCAGGGTAGCGTCGCGCCTGCTCGGTTAGGCGCCAAAGCAGATGAGTGTCCAGCATGGAGTGTCCAGTTTGGGATGAGGTTGTCGATGTAGGACGAGACATGCTCCAGCCGTCATCCTACCGGGCCGGCCGTTGGGCGACAATCTGGTAGCAGACAGTCTGGGCCAAGCGATATGTAGTAAGGGCGATCAGCAGATAGCGCCGTAGCATCCCATAAGTATGTTCAGAGGTGCTGCGTATACGCTCCGCATGCGTGGCTATCCGATCTAACCATTGGGACAGGGTGCGTTGATAATGGGTACTGATGTCCTCAAGATATGCGGGTATCAGTCCGGCCTCCTCAAGGTGACAGAGCATTTCCCCTCCGGAAACGAGATGGAGCGTGAATCCAAAAGCGCGGTTTACCTCCATAAAGCCAGGGTCAGACACATAACGGGACCCCCGAGAGCCCTGATTATTGTGACTCTCCTGAATAAAGAGCCTTCCCCCCGGTTTCAACAGGTCGTAACAGCGGGCAAAGAGAGCGTCTTTCTGCGACATATGGATGATGCTCTCCAGGAAGAGGATATGGTTAAACGAAGTTGGTGGGTAGGGCAGGTCCATCACGTCCCGCACCTCCACGTCCAACCCTGTGGTTATCCCCCGCCGCTTGGCCCAAGCCAGGGCATAGTCTCGTTGTACAGGACTCAAGGTGACTCCGGTGACATGACAGCCAAAATGTTCGATAAAATATAGCGCTGGTCCACACCACCCACAGCCCAGATCCAATATCCGATCGCCCGCTTTCAGGGCCAGGCGGCGCGCAATACCCTGCATCTTTGCCTCTTGACCCGAGTCCAAATCTTCGTCCCCCCGCAGGTAGTAGGCGCAGGAGTAGTTCATATTCCTGTCAAGCACAAGCTCAAAGACCTCAGGGGAGGTGTCATAATGGACTCCGCTTCCGTATGCTTCTACACTCTGCTCACGTTCCATCTGTACCTCTCTCATAGTACGAGAAGGACAACAGCGGCCAGTCGCTGGGGGACGAGTAGCCACTAAAAATTTGCGGGTTCTGCTGACTGTCTACTGCCCACGGCTTTCTTGGCGCTGCAGGTTGCGGGTATAGGCGGTTAAATCGCTGAGAGTCTGCATCCTTTCACCGGCGAGTCTTGAGAGGGTGACCAGCACCCTGCTGCAGAGGGACTCCTCAGCCTCGTCCGAGATCGTTTGCCCGATCTGCTGGTGCAACACCTCATAGCCGCGAATGTGTTCCACCACGGAGGGCACATCAGGGCCGTTGGTCCGCACCGTTGTCGGATGCTTGTCTCCCGTTGGGTTGAAGAGCATCCATTTGGCGACTTGCAGTATGTCTAACAGGCAGGCCGGATTTTGCTCCAGCGCTTTGACTATAAACTCCTCGTAACACTGTGCATGCCGGTATTCGTCGCTGCCTATGAGCCGGTAAATAGACCGCAGGACAGGTTCTTCACACACCTCACTCCACCGGTGATACCACATCCCCAAACGCAGCTCGCCGCAAAAGTGCATGACCAGAGTACGCAGCCAGGGGGCGGGGGCAAGCTCCGTATCCAGTGCGGGAAGGTCCTCTTCCTTAGGCTCCCAATGGAAGACTTTCAGGTATTCCCTGAGCACCAGGTAGTGCTTCATCTCCTCATAGTACCAGATACTCATAAACTGACAGAAATCAGGGTTGCTCCTGAAATCTCGCAGGAACATGCGCACCGCATAGAGGGCTGATAACTCCATCAAGCAGTTCACACGGACAAATTGCAGTGTATCTTCAGTAACACAGGAGGGCTTTAAGTTGTCAAAGGGGATATCGGAGAGAGTCCACCGGGCAGCTTCCAGCCGATGAAAGATCACATCGTACAGGGGACTAGCCGCTTTCACGGGATGCTCCTTTCTCGCCTTCGCTCATCTGTCCATATAGCGGTGCAGCGGGGGTCATTTGGCATTGCTGGAAGAAATAGCTGTTGCAGTGCGTAACCGTTCCAGGATCAGGTCGGCTGCGTCCCCAAGGGTTGGGAGTTCAGCCAGGAGTTCTATATCACGAAACTTGATGGCAAAGGTGTCCTCTATAGCGATGACCATGTCCACCATGTCAATGGATGCGATCCCGAGGTCGTCCTGAAAACGGGTAGCAGGGGTAAGAGAGCCAGTATCCTCGAGCTGCAAGAGATCCTTCAAAAGGTCCTGAAGTTTTTCAACGATACCCTCTTTTGATACCACCGGGCTCTGTGCTTCTTGCCGCCTAGGCGACATAGTCTGTTCCTCCCTGTTTCACTAGTGCTGGAAATCGTGAGGCGGTGGTCACACCCCACATACAGGTGGCCAATTGGACCGTTGGCGTTCTCACTGCCCCAGCAACGCCTTCGCTTCCTGGAGATCGGCGGTGGCAAACCCCTCGGTAAACCAATCGTAAATCTCCGCCAGGAGTTGGCGAGCTTCAGCCCTCCTGGTCTGGTTCTTCCAGAGCCTACTCAGACTCATCGCGGCCCGTAGCTCCAGTGACTTCGCCTGCTGCTGGCGGACAACGTCGAGAGCCTGACGAAAACTGGTCTCCGCCTGGTGCTCGTCAGGCACAGCCTGCTGCAACAGCAACTCCCCCTTGAGGCGATGGCACTCTGCCTCGTGGTAACGCTGTTCGGTTTTCTCCATCGCTGCCAGCGCCTCAGCCAACACATCTAAGCCCTCTGCAATCCGTCCCGTCTTGCCACACGCTTCGGCGAGCAGGGCAAGATACCACGTCCGCCACAGCTCTGACCCTGTGGCCTGGTAGGCGGCCAGACCCTGGCGCATCTGGGCAATGCCTTCCTCTCCCTGGCCCCGTGTGGCCAGCGCTGCACCCCGCAGCACAATGCCATTCGCCAACCATTGCGCAAAACTCTGCCGAGTTGCGAGTGCAATCAGTGCCTCGGCCTGCTCCTGGGCAGCCGATCCCTCTCGACGGAGCTGATGCAGTCGGGCAGCAAAGTACAGGGCATACGCCATGCTAAAGGGATGCGACAGCTTCTGGGCGAGGGCGAGCGCTGCATAGACTCTCTCCAGGGCCTGGTCCGGATAGCCAAGATACCATAGGCTCAAGCCCACATAGGGGAGGCAAGCTACTGCGGGGTCTTGGCCATAGAGCAAGGTATGGGAGCGATACCGCTGAGGATCGTAGAGGGCTATCCCCTGCTCCAGTTGTGCCCGAGCAGGAGTCAGCTCTCCCATAAACAGCAAGACAGTCCCTAATGCCCGGTGCGCCTCCAGGAGGGACGGCGGGTCTTGAGCACTTTGCGCCAGCCGCATGAGCTGCTCTGCCACGTCCCGCCCCTTCTGATTATCCCCTCGCACAATGTAAACCGAATACAGTCCCCGGAGCACTGGGGAGAGCAGGGAGGTATTACCCCCCGACTGGCAGAGCTCCCGTGCCCGGGTGTAGGCCTGCTCCGTTTCCGGGGCCGTATAGCCCTTGGTCGCCACCAACGCCGGGCCGAGGGCGATTTGTAAGTCCAGCTCCTGCTGGGCGTACGCGGAGAGGTTTGGCAACGTCTTGAGCAACGCCAATCCCTTCGTGAGATGACCGACGGCCTCCACATTGGCCGAGCGCTGGATGGCCATTTGCCCTGCCTTCTGGTAGTAGAGGATAGCCGGCTCATAGAGGACCGCCTCCGAGTAGTGATGCGCCAGCAACTCGGGCTGCGTCTCGGCAATCTCAGGAAAGCGCTCCTCTAACGTCTGGGCAATACGTCTGTGGTACTGTTGTCGCGTGCTCTTCAAGAGTGACTGATACGCGATGTCCTGGATCAGGGCGTGCTTAAAGGTATAGGTTGCTAATGGCAAAGGATCCTGCTGATAGAGGAGTTCTGCGTCGACGAGGCGCTGCAGTTCGTGTTGCAATGTCGTCGTATCAAGTTGCGCGATCGCTTGCAGGAGGTCATAGGAAAATTGTCGTCCCAGCGTGGCACCGAGTTGGGCTATACCTTTCGCCGTCGCCAAGCGATCGAGGCGGGCCATCAGGGAATCCTGGAGTGTCGTGGGAATGGTGAGCGCTGGGAGCGGGCCACGCAACTCGTACTGGCCATTGACGTCCTTGAGGATCTTGGATTCCAGGACCGTTTTGGTCATTTCCTCGACAAAGAGCGGTACGCCATCGGTTTTCTCGAAGAGGTGCTGCATGACCTCAGCCGGCAAGAGTTTGCCCCCGGTCATACAGTCCACCATGACCTCCACCTGTGTGCTCGGGAGGCGAGGGAGGACGAGGGAGGTCACGTGAGCGTGTCCCCACGGCGCCTGAAACTCGGACCGATAGGTCAACAGCGTGCAGAGCGAGGTGGTCCGCGCCTGGTCCACGACAAGACTGAGAAACTCCAGGGTAGAGGGATCCACCCAATGGAGGTCTTCCATAATCAAGAGGACGGGTTGTTGCTCCGCCAACTCCAAAAGCATTGCCAAGATGGCTTCGAGGGTTTTTTGCCTGTGCCGTTGGGGTGACAAGACGACAGGAGGATAGCGCTCCTCGGGCAAGGGCAGTGACAGCAAATTGGCCAAGAGCGGGACGCTCTCTCCCAGGGCCAGGCTATACTGGCACAAGGCGTGTTCCAGTTTCTCCAGCTTGTCGTCAGGGGTGTCGTCTGCTTGCCAATGCAGGGTGCGGTGGAATAAATCGATCAGCGGATACCAGGCGGTGTGCTGGTAATAAGGGGAGCAACGACATTCCCATCGGGTATGCGGTTCGTCGGCGACGTAGTCTTTCACCACTTGCACGAGGCGCGATTTGCCAATGCCGGCCTCCCCACACAGCTCGACAACCTGGCTTCGCCCCTTCTTGACCTGCCCCCAGAGATCCAGCAGCAAAGCCACTTCTTTTCTCCGACCCACCAGCGGCGTCAGACCTCTGGTGGCCGCCACGTCAAGACGCGTCTGCGTTCCACTCTCGTGGAGCACCCGGTACATGAGGAGAGGCTGGGCCACGCCTTTGAGCGCATGCGTGCCAACGTTTTGGCACACAAAGTAGCCCTGGACCAGACGAAAGGTCGCCTCACTGATGACGATGCTATTGGGCTGGGCTAGACTTTGGAGCCGCGCCGCGATGTTTGGCGTGTCCCCGAGGGCTAACTGCTCCTGCCGACCGCCTCCGCCCATCACCCCGATCACCACCAAGCCCGTGTGGATACCCAGACGTACCGCCAGGCGGAGCGCTTTGTCCCGCTCAAGACGGGTATTCAAAGTGCCCATGGCCTCCACCATCCCCAACCCGGTACGGACGGCTCTGTGAGCGTCATCTTCATGCGCGTGTGGGTAGCCAAAATAGACCAGCAGGCCATCTCCGAGATACTGGGCAATATGGCCCTCAAAACGCTGGATCACCTCGGCACAAGTCGCCTGATATGCCCGGATCACCTCCCGCAGGTCTTCCGGATCGAGGTGGCTGGCCAGCGCTGTCGAATCGACCAGATCGCAAAACATGACGGTGAGCTGACGGCGTTCGGCCTCTGAGGGAGGTGGTGCAGCTCGTGGAGATGCGACCTGCACAGCCTGGTTTGTCAGCATGGCAGAGCGCTGATCGGGCTGGGCGGGTTGGGGTGTTGGCGTTGAGTCAGCGAGGGGCGTGCCACACTCGTTACAGAATTTGGCGCCGGGTCGATTCTCTGCCTGACAGGAGCGACAACGCTGCGGCAGTGGCGCGCCACATGCTTCGCAGAACTTCGCGCCCTCACGGTTCTCATGTTGACAGCGGGGACACTGCATACCGCTCTCCCCGGGACCCCCACCGGTGGCAGGGTCCTGCATGCAGACAGGGTCGTATCAGAGTACTCCAGGCGCTCCATACCTCTGGACCATGTAGGTGTGCTTATACACTGTGAGGGAGGGTAGCGCAAGACCTTATTTGGCAGTTCCCGGAAAGAGGGTTTCAACCAAAGAGTGATCTCCCCAGTGTAAAGAGCGTCAAGTACAAACTGAAGTTCAACAAAACCAACGATATTTTGGGTCGGCGATCTGATCCCAAGATGCCTTCATCACTCCGAACTTGAAACCCTCCCGATCCTGTTGGCGAACCTATTGCAATGCTCCAAGGCCAACGTTTCTGCGTAGGCTTCTCCAAGCCCCTGTTCCTTTCCCCACGGCTATGTTAAGCATACAAGGCATGGGCACCGTGTACCTGACATTTCCCTGCAAAAAGCCTGCAAAATACCTGCAAGACTCACTACGAGCCACGACGAAGTCTGCACGCTTATTACTGACGGTACGCACCATTCTCCGCCGAACGGCCAGGCTCTACCTATTCATCAAGGATACCAGGAGAAAACAAGGGGGCAATGTTCAAATATCGTTGTAGGGTTAAATGCTTAGCGGATGCGCTCACGCCGTGCTAAGCGTCGGCGGCCGCTCCGCCAGGGCCGCCTGGCGCTGGACAGCCCTCGCAGGAAGGAGTACGGTGGAACCTCCAGGGGCGACGCGGGGGAAGGTTGGGCGTGCTGGGGGAAGAGCTGTTCGTGCCGACCTCCGGCGAGCATTATACGGATGCACAGAGAGCGCCACTTGCTCATCGGTGGCGCATCTGATCAGTATCAACCCCTCTCTGGAGGAGCAAACCATGCACGACCTGGACTTCCACATAGGCCAACTCGTGATCGCCAACCGCATCCTCGCTAACGAAGGCGTGGTCGATGCCTACGGCCATGTCAGTATGCGCCATCCACACACTCCCGAGCGCTACCTG
>WNFE01015425.1_pt1 | contig 11412 bp, 11 predicted proteins | sample 5400451 | NCBI WGS metagenome assembly WNFE01 (sample SAMN13153344, study PRJNA577476) | soil metagenome | isolation source: 200 cm saprolite under Douglas fir tree site 2 hole 2 | place: USA:California | collected 2015-04-18
CGAATATTGCCGGGAAGGGCGTAGCCATGGAGAATCTCCATTTTGGGGACGTAGCGGTGTTCGTTCCGTACGCAAGGCGCGCGCCTGATCGGCCAATACGACAATCAGGTTGCACCCGGCTCATCATGCCCAACGGCAAGTCGATTGTGCTCGAGCGCCAGACGGGCGCCGACACATCAGGCTATTTCGGGCTCGAAGACGAGGTCGACAATCACTGGGGGGAGCTCTTCAAGGCGGCGCTGCTCTCGACCTTACTCAGCGTCGGATCCGAGGCAGGCACGAGTAATAATGAGAACTCCCTCGTCCAGGCCATTCGGCAAGGCGCTTCCCAAGGCGTCAACCAGGTCGGGCAGCGGGTCGTGAGCCGGAATCTCGACATTCAACCGACGCTTACGATCCGCCCCGGCTTCCCGGTACGCGTGATCGTCAATCGCGACCTCGTGCTGGCGCCCTACCAACAGGAGGCGGCGCGATGACAAAGCTCAAGCTCGGGCCACTTGTCAACGACAAGGCGGTAAAGCTCAATGTTGAGCTGCCGGCGTCCGTTCATCGCGACCTTGTCGCCTACGCCGAGCAGCTGGCACGAAACTCTGGCACCGCAGGACCGATAGAACCGGTCAAACTGATCGCGCCGATGCTGGAACGATTTATGGCGACAGATAGGGTCTTTGCAAAGGCACGGCGGATTGCGTCATCGAATTCCCGGTGATTTTGCGCCTTCAGATTTCCGTTGCGCAAGCGCGAGAAGATGAAGCAGCGCCTGGCTGCGATTGTGCGGCGACCAGAGGGCGCTGAAGGTGATCGGCTCAGGTTCGTCGAGAATGAGCCGGAATACGACGCCAGGAAAAGACGCTTGCGCCGCCGCTTCACTGGCCAACGTGATGCCATAGCCTTGTGCGACCATCGACATCAGTGTGTCGCGCTCAACTTCAATGCGCTGAATGCGAGGCTGGCTCCAGTGCTCGGCGAGGCGCAGCACGATATGGTCATGCACCTGCGGCCCCGCGCCGCCGGAGCGAGCCAGGAAGGGTTCATCGGCAAGCTCGGACCACCTCACACCTTCCGCTCCGGCCAGAGGATGGCTATCCGGGAGTGCGACGAGCAAAGCCTCCGTCCACAGCGGTTTCGAATGGCAATCGCCAGCCGGCGGCACGCCGACGACAAAGGCGACGTCAAGCCGCGCCTCGCGAACCTCCCGAATGGCGTCGCGCGCTCGCCCCTCCGCGATCTGCAAATCGACTGCCGGGTGCAGTTCACGAAACTGACCCAGTAGCTCGGCAAGAAAGCCCGCCGCGATTGGTGAGTACAGGCCGAGACGCAGTCGTCCCTGCTCACCGCGCGCAATGGCGCCCGCGGTCCTCACGGCATGATCGAGATGTTCGATTCCGGTGGCGACGTGTTCAAGGAAATGCTGTCCGGCTTCTGTCAAACGGACACCGCGATGACGTCGCTCAAACAGGAGAACGCCAAGATCCTGTTCGAGTTGTTTGACCCGCGTGCTGACGGAGGATTGACTCACGCCCAAAGCGGCGGCCGCATGGCGGAAGTTCAAATGCTCGGCCACGGACAGCGCTTGAATTAGCGACGCCAGTGGAATGCGCGATCCCAAGGGCGAATATACCACCCCATTGGGCGGCATCGCTTTCTGTGTATCTCGGGAGAGAGAGATTATCCGCCGCATCTCATGCGCTCACGCGATGGATATTCCGATGAACCAATCCGTCGAGTTGTCGGTGCAGCGGAGCGCTCGTCACAGTCCCCTGACGCTCCACTTCAGGTGCCGAAGAAGACCGTCTCGTTGTCGCCTTGCAGGCGCACATCCAAGCGACAGACCGCGCCGTTCGCGCCCCTTCGTCGTCAAAATAAATCCGTGTGTAGAGATCCACAAAACGGTGCAGCTCCATTAGCCAGAAACTCTCATCCAAACTGGTCCAGACAATTGGGAGGAGACAAGCGTACACCGAGCGCGGGCCGCTCAACATTTCGGAGCGGCCTCGCCAGGGCGGTATTGTCGTTGTTGGCTTCTTTCTAAGCTGCCACAAGTGCGGCCGGCACCCAGAGCGCCGGACCCTGAAGGCTTCCGGCGCCACGGGCATGCGCCAGGCTCTCGGTCGAAATCTCAAGATAGCCAGCAACTGCAAGCGTATTGCCAATCGGGTGAGGTTTTGCCAATCCGCCGCAAAGACCATCCCGCACGGCGCAAGATTCGCTCCATTCCAAAGCGAAGTGTAGAAACCGATTGTGAGCCGGCCGGCTTCGCCCCGGCCGGTTCTATGCGCTGTTGTAACGAGCATATCCATTTGCTCAAGGATCGAGCGGGCAGCGCGAAGGAATTCGCGACCCGCCAACGTCGCCCCTACGCCGCAGCTCGATCGTTCAAACACGATCATCTGGATGCGCTCTTTAAGTTGGCGAATGCAGCGGCTGAGGGTGGATTGCTCAACTGCGTGCAGCCGGGACATGCCTGGCTGGTCCATTATCTCGTTCTCGCAGCTTCCGAAGCAGGTCGATGCATTGGTTAACAGAACCGCTCGCTTTGAGACTTGCGTCAGGCGACGGCGAGAACGGCCGGCTCCCAAAGGACAGGCCCAGAGAAGCCACCGGCGCTACGGATTCCAGTCAGCATCTCGGTAGATATCTCGAGATGACCTGCAACGGCCAAGGTATTTCCAAGGTTGCACGGGTTGCCTAGGCGTCGTAAGGGCCAGCCAGCGCGGCGTAGGATTCGTTCCATTCGAGCGTCGGTTACTGTGACGATATCAGTAAGTCGTCGCGAGAGTCCGAACTCGATCATGCCAGCGAACAATTCATATGTTGCACGAGCGATGGCGTGCCCCCCTTTCGGGGCGTCCGTCCCGATGTCCAGGGCGAATCGGCTGCTTTCCCATACCGAGGAACTCGCCGGGGCGGTTTGACCGGCGAGGAGTGCGGGGAAGGTATCACGAAGCATAGTAGGACCGACCGAAGGCAGTAATCGAACACAACCTTGCATCTGGCCGTCGGCTGCGAACTGCACAAGGTAGGCAGGATGGAGCGCATCAAAACTGTCAATTTCCATATCTCCACTGGTATGGACTTCCCAGTCTAGCCGCTCTTTAAAAACTCGATACCGCAGTTGATGCATCGCAACGAGAGTTTCTGCAAATGCTCCATAGCACTGCGCTGTGATAAGCTGGATCATGATCGCCTCCGAACAACATTTGTCATGCGTTATGGAAGCAGTCTTGATTGGAGGCATCACCCATAGTTGCGGGGGAGCGCCGCCTTAATTGTGCTCTTCTAGTCTTGCAGCCGCCAGGCGTGTCGCCGCTTGCACGATCGTGCGGACGCCCAGTTTTTTCTTCGCATTCTCAAGATAGGAGGCCACGGTATGACGCGAGATGCTAAGGATGCGTCCTATTTCCCAAGCACTCTTACCTTCTGCAGCCCACTCCAAACATTGGAGTTCGCGAGGAGATAGGAGCGCTTCTCCGATTCTCCGATCGCCCGAAAGCTTACGTCGAACGTGAGCATGGAAGTACATTGCCATGAGTTGAAGGACGCGCGCGTGCGAATTGATGCAGCTTTCGAACTGCGGCCGCTTTTCGTCGGTGGCGAAGGTCAACGCGGCGATGGGGCCATGACCATCGTGGATAGGAACTGTAAAGCCGTATCGAATTCCAAACTCGGAAGCTTCGTAAAATAGCTCGTGCTGTGCCGAAGAGAGTTGTCTCGCGATTAAGCCAAAACCCCACCGGAAAGGTTCTGTGTCGTGGAGCGCTTGCGTAATGACCGGATCAAGGCGCTCGTAGTGGCTGTGCAAATAGTGGGTAACCCAATCGGTGGGATATGTCGAAATTACAAGAGGTTCTCTCCTCAGCCGGCACGGCAGTGCAAGATATGCAAAACAGGACAAACCCATCGCGGAAGCTGTAGTAGCCATTGCTCTAGAAAAACCTTCAGCGTCTCCAGCGCTCGATAGTAAATCAATGAACCTTTGATAAACGCGGTGCATCAAGGTCTCCGCATTGCCTGCCCGTAGATTCTCTTTGTGTAGGTCAACTCCTCAGCGGAGGGCGCTAAACATCGAAGGGCTTGTTCAACAACCGAGTCGATCTGCTCGTAATGGCTTTGAAGATAGTGCGCGGTCCGTTTCGATGGGCTCGTAGAAATCGCGAGAGGCGCAAGACCATCTTGCTGCGGTAGAATTGGGCATGCGAAGAAGGTTAGATCGAAATCGTCGGCCGCGGCCGACATCGCTTCTGTGAATGCGACCTGGTCGTCAGCAGTCGACGAGAGACCGGTGAATCGCTGAAAACGAATATGCATCAGTAAATCCACCGTCTCCGCAAAAGCAACGGAGAACGGGCCGGATTACCACGAGACCTATTTCAGCGAATTGTGCCGATGCGAGATCGCCGGACAAAGTGCATTTTTGCGAGATCGAAATGCAAACCTGAATTCGACTAAGGCATTCGCGCATCTTAGATCTGTCGCAAATGCAAAGGCGTGGCGACAAGAGGGCCGATATGAGTTCACATGCTACCGTCAAATCGTCCGAAGATCGCAACTCGGTGCGGAGCCCCTACGGAGAATTTTTCAGAGATGGGTACGTCCATAGAGATCTTTACGTCAAGCAATCCCTTTTCGATGACGAGATGCGGCTCCTCTTTGGAAGCACTTGGGTTTACATCGGGCACGAAACTGAACTCCCAAACGCCAATGATTTCATCCGACGCCGCATAGGACGCCGACCTGTCATCTTCGTACGCAAGGAAGATGGAAAAGTGGACGTGGTCGTCAATCGCTGCCCTCATCGCGGCGCTTTGCTTTGTCGTTTTGAGCGAGGTAACGCGAAGCGTTTCACGTGCGGGTACCACGCGTGGAGCTTTGAAAACGATGGCGCGTGCGTGGCGATTCCATTGCGTCACGCGTATGGTGAAAACTTTCGTCTTGAGGATCACGATCTACTCAAGCCTGCGCGCGTCGAAAGCTATCGCGGCTTCGTATTCGCATCGATGTCACCAAATGTGCCGCCCTTCCAGGAGCATCTTGCTGGATCAGCCTCGTATCTGGATCAATGGCTTGATCGCGGAACGGGCCAAAAGGTGGTCGTCAATAACGGTTCGATGACCTTCACGTGCCATGCAAATTGGAAGACGGTATACGACAATGCCGGAGACGGATACCATCCTCCGTTTTCGCACGAGTCGATGCTGCGCGTCTTCGCCCGTCGTTACGGTGATGACACCGACATGTCGTACTTTCCTTCGGGATCGAACGAGGGACCCATGGTCTCGCGGGATCTAGGGAACGGGCACACGGTTATTGATCAGAGACCTGCCATGCATGCGAAATCTGCGTGGAAGCGTCAGCACGTACATCCGGGGCGGGAGGCAGCGGAGGTTGCGGTATTCGATCGGTTCGGAGAAGAGGCGGGGATCAAGCTTCTTGATGCGTCGACCGGAGCCGGGATGAACATAAGCATCTTTCCAAACATGCTTATCGTGGGCAATCAAATTCAGATCGTTGATCCGGTCTCTGTGAATCAAACCTCGATCCAATGGTTTTCGACCTCAATTGAGGGCGCGCCCGTCGAGATCAACCTTACCCGTATGCGCATGCAAGAGGATTTCCCGTCCTTCGGCGAAGTTGATGACACGGCACAGTGGGAAAGTTGTCAGGAGGGCATGGAGGCGGTCCCGGAAATGGAGTGGATCGACATCAGAAGGCATATCGCGACAAACCAAGGAAGGGTGGATGCGGACGGTTGGCAAACACATCCAATTACGTCGGACATACATATGCGTGCCTACTATCGCCAGTGGCTCCGAGTCATGAACGAGGCGGCTTGCGGTGCAACTAGATCAGTTGAGAAGTAGATCAATGTCGGACATGCTTGCTAGTGACCACTTCGCTCCAGACCTTGCAGACACGCCATATTTTTCGGTGGCTTGGTATGATCGCCTGCATGCTATTGTGGGTTATTGGCTGGAATTGAGAGAAATTCCGGACGACCTACGGGCCAATCCGGTGGATCGAACTGCTGCGGAGCAGCTGCTTTCGACTGAAGCGCGATTTCTTGATCAGGAGCGGCTGGAGGAGTGGCTCACGCTTTCGCGCACAACCGTATCATGGGAGTTGAACGACCGGCGCCGACTAGAAGAGAGAGTTGAGAGGCTGGCGACCGAGAGAGCTTATAGCCAAGCTCCCTCGACCAGAACAATGCATCTTTATTCGAACCTGGAAGTCCTGTCGTTCACGCCAAACGTTATGCACGTCATCTGTCGGATCTTTATTCAAACAAGTCTGGCCGGGAAACTGTCCCCTCGCGCTGGATGGAATGGCTACATCCTGCGGAAGGTCGACGACGAGTGGCGAATCGCCTTGAAGCGCATAGGCCTATTCGATGCGGACTACCCGCAGGATAACAACAGTTTCACTTTATAGTTCAGTTTTTCTGCCCCGACTTTACAGCAAGATTAGACTGCAAGATCCGAGCGGGGCAGCCGACCGGAGGAAACATGAAGAACAGTAATTCCGAAACCAACCTGGGCCGCGCCGGGTTTGCGTCTCGCCTGGATTTGAAGCAGGCGGAAAGGGAAGATCAACTCGCGCGGATACTCGAGAAGATAAAATCGGCAGACATTCAAGTCGTTCGCGTGGGATTTGTTGACGCGCACGGAATTGTGAGAGTGCGCCCAATCGAGGCCTCACATTTTGCGCAAGCGGCCAGGAATGGTGTTCCGTTCACAACCGCCCTGCTGGCGATGGACAGCGGTAACTTCATTTTCAAGCCAGTGTTTTCCGGCGACGGCGGTTTCGGTCGCAGAGAGATGGGTGGCGCAGGCGACGTGCTCGGAGTGCCAGACCTCTCGACGTTCTGTGTGCTTCCTTGGGCGGATAGGACTGGCTGGGTTCTTGCAGATCTCTATTTGTCTTCAGGTGAGCCCTGTCCCTACGATCCACGCGGCATCATGAAGAAGGCATGTGCTGAGCTAGCCAAACGAGGATTTTCATACGTTGGCGGGATTGAAGTCGAATGTCACGTGTTCAAGATTACAGATGCGCGGCTGGGCTTAGAATACTGTGATCAACCTGCGGCTCCTCCAACCGTAGATCCACTTGCGCATGCATATCAGCATATGTCCGAATTGGTCTATGATGCGCAAAATCCTATTATTGAGCCGTTGCGCGCTATGCTGACCAAGATGGAACTGCCACTCCGAACCATAGAGTCGGAACTTGGCCCTGGACAAATCGAAATCACGCTAGACCCGGTTGCAAATGTAGCTGCGGCAGATGCCATGAGTCTGCTCCGCACAAGCGTTAAACAACTCGCCCGCCGAATGGGAATGGTTGCAACGTTCATGGCAAAGCCTGGCTTGCCCAATGTGTTCTCCAGTGGCTGGCATCTGCATCAATCTCTCAGCGATCAGTCCGGGAGCCGAAATCTTTTCGCTTCTGACGATGCGGTTCTATCTAAGGTTGGATTACAATTTGTCGGCGGCGTTCTCGATAGCGTCGGTGCGACAACCGCATTTTCCAATCCTACCATCAACGGCTACAAGCGTCTGAATGCGAACCCGCTCACTCCCAAACGAGCTGTTTGGTCGCACGACAATCGAGCCGCCATGTGTAGGGTTATAGGTGGACCAGGAGAACGATCGACTCATGTGGAGAATCGTTCAGGCGAGCCATCCGCCAATCCATATCTCTATATGGCGTCGCAGATATTCGCCGGACTTGACGGCATCGACCGCGGAGTCGATCCGGGGCCGCCACTCGATGATCCTTATGCCCAGACCGATAAGCCGGCAATGCCAACAAGCCTTCTCGACGCGATAGCGGCTTTAGAAAACTCCGCAATGCTTCGAGATGCGATGGGTGGCGAGTTTGTCGAATATTACATCGCAATGAAGCGACACGAAATCGGGCGGTTCATGTCGGCTGTTACCGATTGGGAGCATAAGGAGTATTTCGAGAACTTCTAGGCACAGGTTGTTTGACCTAGCTAACAATGAGAGATTGCGTGAACGGCAACTAATGGACCAGAAAGTAAAACAATCCAGCGGAGTAATAGCGCGTCAATCAACGCGGCTTGATGTGACCGTGTCGCGGCGATCGCGCGAAACCGCGGACATAGCGCTCATTGAGCTTGTCGCGTCTGATTCTGGTAAGTTGCCAGGTTTTACGGCAGGCTCTCACGTCGATTTCCACCTGCCGAATGGAATCGTAAGGCAGTACTCGATTTGCAGTAATCCTGCAGACAGTGGTCTTTATCGGTTTGGCGTATTGTTAGCGAACCGATCGCGCGGAGGCTCGCGTGCCGCTCATGCCTTGAAGGTCGGTGAGTCCATCAAGATAGGTGTGCCGCGCAACCAATTTGCGTTGGAGGAGAATGCGCTCAAAACCATATTGGTCGGAGGCGGGATTGGGATCACGCCCCTGATGTCGATGGCCTACAGGCTGCACTCATTGGGTGCTCCATTTGAATTGATCTACAACGCCACGGACCGCTTGAAAGCTGCATTCCAGAAGCGGCTCACGAGCGCTGCCTTTTCGCAAAACATCCGATGGCGATTTGACAAACCAGATGGCTCGACAAGCTTTAATTCATCGGACTTGCCATCTCCCAACGGCGGAACGCATCTGTACGTATGTGGCCCTTCAGGATTTATGAACTACGTGGTGGAGTCCGCCACCAGGACTGGATGGTCAAGGTCAAACATCCATACGGAGACCTTTGAGCCGTTCGCGCCGAGTGAGGACGATCGGGAATTTACCGTGGTTGCACAGCGCAGCGGGAAGACCGTTACTGTGCGCTCCGGCCAATCGATGGCTCAGGCTCTCAGAGAGGCGGGCATCCCGGTGACGGTCTCTTGTGAGCAGGGGATATGCGGAACGTGCTTGGTCCCAGTATTGGAAGGCGTGCCCGAGCATCGCGATAGGTATCAATCAGATCTCGAACATTCCACCAATTCTCTTGTAGCTCTCTGCTGTTCTCGGTCGAAGAGCAATACGTTGGTTCTTGATATCTAACGCCAAAGGCGTTTTGCTGTTCTCCATAGCTGCTGGAGGTCTAGGGGACGGGCGATGAGATCGTGGGACCTGGTGCGTGTGTTCTTGGCATTGCACCGAGCCGGGAGCTACGAAGGAGCCTCCCAAGCGCTCGGTATGGATATTTCGACGGTTCGCCGCAAGATCCAAGCGCTGGAAAGCAATCTTGGCATGGCGCTTTTTGTGCGAGATGCGCGCGGCATCACGTTGAGACCTGGCCAAGAGGAACTGATCGGGGCCGCGATGGAAATGGAGGTCTCCGCAGAGCGATTCCAGCAGCAGTCCCAAGGGGCGCAGCGCGGTGGGCTTGTTAGATTGACCATGCTTGATGTCTTCGCGAGCCTCTTAATCGAAAAGTTTCGAACCTTTCAAAGTGCCAATACGGAAATCATCCTCGATATAACGACTGAGACGTATTTCGTAGATCTTGAAGCGGAAGGCGTCGACATTGCTATTCGGCTGGCGCGTCCCACGCGCGGTACGGCTGGCATGCGAAAGATCGCTGAGGTGCCATTTGGCCGTTTCGTCGCAAAGAATAGACTGGAACGCCCGAAGAACTCGGACCCGAAAGGAGTAGAGATCATCTCGCTGGCCTCGGATTTTTGGCATCGGGATCACGAATTCAAGCTCGTGGACGAGCGCCGACGCGAATCGCGTAATGTTGTGGCACGAGTAGATAACTATCCTCTCTTACTTCAACTTTGCGAAGCGGGAGCGGGCGTGGCACTCTTGCCCTGCTTTATGGCGCGGACGCGGCCCGGCCTTGTTAAGTTTGACTCTGAAATAATCACCGCTGACCTCTGGTTAATCGTTAGACGTGACCAGGCACGTACTTGGCGAACGCGCAAGACAATCGAATTTCTGGTTGAGACATTTGCCACCTTGGAGAAGTCCCTTTTTCGACAATGAATGTCGAAACTGCCCTGAGCGCGCGGACCTAGCAGCATTAGCAAGCTAGCTGAGCATTACACGCAAGCCGCCAAGACTGCTGCTAGTCGAGACAATCTGCAGGACATTGGCTCCCCGCGGATCGCACGCGGTTAGTCGATCCTTACGTGACCGAACTTCACGATCTGTTGCATCCAGGATGCGCAGCGTTTCGCTGCCAGCCAGGCGCTCGGCCGCGCACGCGAAGCAATATTGCGAAAGAGGTTCGCATAAATGCAGTCGACTAGGCGTTGGCGCGCATCTTAATCATCACCGTACGAATGTGATCTGTGGCGTTAGCTGCGGTCACAATGTCGAAATAGACGCGGCAATTCAATTTGACCACGTAAAACAGGAGGGGGAAGGCATGCTCCATGGAGTAGCAGGAGGATTTAGTTTAGCGACCGCTGGACTGGCGATTGCTTTGCTTGGTGTTTCGTCGAGCGTCGCTCTGGCTCAGTCGAAAGGTGATCCAATTCCGATCGGTGCGGTCAGCACTTTAAGTGGACCATTCACCTTCCCAGAGGCCACCGCTGCTGCCGCTGCAGTCTTCGACCGCGTGAACGCTCAGGGTGGAGTGGGCGGTCGGATGATCAAATACTCGGTTGAGGACGACAAGTTGGATCCTGGTGCTGCTGCGCAGGCAGCCCGGCGACTCGTCGACAACCAAGGCGTTTACGTGCAGGTTGGTTCAGCTAGCCTACTAGAGTGTACGGCGAACGCAAACTTTTACAAAGAGCGCGGCGTCTACTCAGTTCAGGGCACGGGTGTGGATCCGGCCTGCTTCTCGACGCCAAACATATCACCGGTGAATACGGGTCCCTACACTGGGCTTGTGATCTCGCTGTATTACGCAAGTGAGGTCCTCGGGCACAAGAAGGTATGTTCGTTCGCGTTGGGCAATCCAGTTCAGCAGCCTGGGTGGCGAGCGGCAATCGAGCGCTACACGAAGATAACGGGAAAAGCACTGACGGTGGATGAGCGAAATGTCGGCAACACGGACGATATGACATCATTCGTGCTCAAGGCAAAAAGGGCAGGATGTGACGCGTCCGTATTTGTTGGTATCGAGCCGCAGGTCGTGAGTTGGGTACAGGCAGCGAAAGCGCAGAACATCACGGGCATTACTTGGATTTTCTTGACCCCGGCCTATACAGAAAAGGTCGCCGAAGTACTCGCGAAAGGCGGCGAAGGAATTTACGCAAATTCCGAGTTTGAACCGTTTCTTTCGCCGTCACCTGTGCTCGAGGATTGGAACAAGTTAATGAAAGAAAAGGGGGTGCCGCTGACTTCTTTCTCGGAGGGAGGCTACCTAGCTGCGACCGTCATCGTCGACGTGCTTAAAGGCATAAAGGGCGAAATTACTCGGGAAACTGTCTCTGAAGCGCTTCGAAATCTTCATAGCTACAAGACCCCCCTCATCGGTACGCCGTACTCTGTAGGGAC
>WNFE01003981.1_pt1 | contig 11410 bp, 9 predicted proteins | sample 5400451 | NCBI WGS metagenome assembly WNFE01 (sample SAMN13153344, study PRJNA577476) | soil metagenome | isolation source: 200 cm saprolite under Douglas fir tree site 2 hole 2 | place: USA:California | collected 2015-04-18
GCGATTGTGCCTGACTAGGACTATCGTTTCTTGAATCTGGTTACCATGAATCGTCCCAAGGCTGTAACGCATACGGAAGGGTCCTGGCAGCCCCCGACCGGAATGTGGAAGAACAGCAGGAAGCTGCGTTTTCCAAGACGGGCCATTAGAGTAGTAAGCAAGCAGTTTCCCTGTCCCGGGGGCTCTTTGGAAACCTCGAAGAGCAATTGCAGGACAGGGTTTCTCGCGAGGTCGCTGTTCGCGTGCATCCTCAAGATTCGGAGATCTGGGACAAGGTCCTCTCCGATGGGTTTTGCGATAACCAACCTCCTGGTGGAGGGCCGCGTCATTCGTATTACCACTAGATAGTGGCTCGTGGGTATTAATTCGACCTAGGCTTGGATTCTTTACACGCTGATACGGTCGGCCGTACTCTGGTCTATGCCAGAATTGTGGGCGACGAAATCCTCGAACCAGTAGGGTCCGGGACAGCGTGCCAAGACTGTTGACACGCCTACAAGCAATGTAGCTACTAGACGTACGAGAGCCTCCAGAGGAGAGCGGCCGCAGAACCCAACAAGACCATCGAACCAAAAGGGTCCCTTCCAAACAGAACGTCAATCAAAGGACCCAGACCCGCCGATCCGTCAACGTGAAGGCTCACTAATTCTCCCAATCGCCGGTCTCGCGTCGCGAGGATCAACTACTTTTGAGATTTTTCGGAGAGGGGTGCCGCCAGTTGAAACAGATCTAGGCAAGACCTGCAATTCAGGGCACAGAATAGAGCCGTCTAGCGTTTTCCCAGTTGCAGATTATCAGCATGATAAAGCGTGAAGATCCCGCAGATCAAAATCGCCTCGCCCGATTCCGGATTAGGGACTGTTCTGCGCTTGTCAGGCTTGAAGCGGAGCAGTTTTTGATTCTCAAGAATGATAGCTGAAGATAGTTGATGCGCATTTTCTAAGAACCACCAGCGCAAACTTTCAAGAAAAACCTAGGCAGTGTTAAAAGCGGGAAATGTTTTACGGTTTGGTCGGTCGTAGTTATTGCCTGAACGGAAGTCGGCGCCGTATGGTTCTTGGAAGTCACCGATTACTGCGGAACTATTCGCCTCGAGCTACATCGGTGTTCAGGAGCCCCAGGTCGACGGTGAGAGTATCTACTGGAAGGAGCTAAGGCCGCGAGAAGCCGGACGCAATGTTGTAGTGCGAGAGGACACTGACGGTAGCAGAGTTGAGGTTACTCCGAAGGAATTCAACGTTAGGACAACAGTCCACGAGTACGGTGGGGGCGACTATTTAGTCAACAAAGGGAGGGTCTATTTTTCCAACTTCAAGGATCAACGCCTCTATCGTTTGGAAGGAATCGGGTCCGCTCCCGAGCCGCTCACGCCAGGAGACGTTGATGTGAGATATGCGGACGGCATCGTTGATCCTAGACGGAACAGGCTGATAATTGTACGCGAGGATCACACGGTTAACGCGCCGCAAGCAGTCAACACCATCGTGAGCATAGGTCTACCGCAGGGAGGAGCAGGTCATGTATTAGTCTCTGGAAACGACTTCTACTCCACGCCCCGTCTCAGTCCCGACAACTCTCGTCTCGCGTGGTTGACTTGGAACCATCCGAACATGCCATGGGACGGGACAGAGCTGTGGGTTGGAGATCAGGATGCGGACGGCGCGATCAGCAGTAAACAACTGGTCGCGGGCGGGACTGAAGAATCAATCTTTCAGCCTGAATGGTCCCCGGATGGCACACTATATTTCGTCTCGGACAAGACCGGTTGGTGGAACCTGTACCGATGGGCCGACCGGAAGGTGGAACCGGTCTATGCCAGAAACGCAGAGTTCGGCCTCCCACAATGGCAGTTCAGTGAGAGAAGCTACGTTTTCGACTCAGCAAACAGGATCGTCTGCGCATATATTGAGAAGGGAATATCTCACGTCGGACTGGTGGACCCTGAGAATGGCAGGCTCACAGAAGTAGAGGCTCCTTACACAGATGTCTACAGCATCACTGGGGGACCGGGCTATGTTCTCCTCCTAGCGGGTTCGCCCTCACTCCCACTCTCGCTCGTCAAACTTGACCTAAAGACGCTTCAGACCCAGGTAGTACGAAGGGCCCGTGAAGAAACCATTGACCCCGGATACATTTCGAATCCGGAAACGATCGAGTTTCCAACAGAACAGGGAAAGACAGCCCACGCGTTCTTCTATCCACCGACCAACAAGGACTACAATGCTCCTAGGGCAGAACGACCGCCGCTGCTTGTGATGAGCCACGGCGGCCCAACAGGCTCTGCGGGGACAACTCTCCGGTATGGGATACAGTACTGGACGAGTCATGGAATAGCAGTCGTAGATGTTGACTATGGTGGAAGCACGGGGTACGGGCGAGACTATCGACTACGGCTCAACGGCAAGTGGGGGATAGTGGACGTTGATGATTGTCTGAACTCAGCCCGCTATCTGGTCAAGAGAGGCGACGTGGACGGTAACCGTCTCGCGATCACTGGTGGAAGCGCAGGGGGATACACGACACTGTGCGCAGTAACATTCCGCAAATTCTTCCAGGCAGGAGCCAGCTACTATGGAATAAGCGACCTTGAGGCCCTAGCCAAGGACACTCACAAGTTCGAGTCTCGATACTCTGACAGGCTCGTCGGACCATATCCGGAGCGCGCTGATCTCTACCGTGCGAGGTCCGCGATCAACTACACAGACCAAGTCTCATGCCCAATGATACTCTTCCAGGGACTCGAAGACAAGGTCGTTCCACCAAACCAGTCAGAGAAATTCTATGAGGCCGTGCGGAAGAAAGGATTTCCCGCAGCCTACCTCTCATTCGAAGGCGAACAGCACGGGTTCCGAAAGAGCGAGAACATGAGAAGGTCGATCGAGGCGGAACTCTACTTCTACTCAAGAATATTCGGTTTCGACCCTGCGGATCAAATAGAACCCGTAAAGATCGAAAACCTAGAATCCTACCAGCAGCAACAGAAGCCTAGACTGCAGACCGTGGAAGCATAAGCCCTGTCAGAGAAGGTGTTCAGGATCAGCCGCCTGCGCCGCTAGGAGATAGACGAGCGTACCGGCAGTTTCGTTCTCGTGTCTGAGCAATAGCCGATCAACAGATCAACCCTACAGATGTCGAGTCAGCAGAGAACTGGCGCGAACGCCTACGGACTATGCATGTTTGTTTCCTGTAGATTTCTGCTCATGATGTGGCTTCCGAATCCAATTACCCAGAGCAGTGTCGGGTAGGCCACGATCCTTTCAACTGCGCCATAGGGGAGTCCCAGTGGATAGAATATTTGGGGAATGGCTAGTATCGCTGCGGCGGCGAAGGAGAGTGTTCCCAGTGAAATAGAGAGGTACCTGAAGGGTGAACCCTGCAATGGAAGGGTGACGAAAGGCGTTAGACCGGCAGCGAAGAATGATACTATCGAGATGGCCAAGTGGACGTTGTACACGTCCTCTGGAAACAATGCTCCACCAATAGCTCCGAGACCTCCCAGAGCAAAGAAAACCGTCACTGGGATCCTATGATAGGCCTTGTGGAGGAAATAAGCGGCTACCAGTACGAGCAATCCTTCGAGGAAGAGGGAAGAGTTGAAGACAATTGCAGAGGGACCTGGCCGACCGAGGCTGCTGATAGTCTGAGAAACCCTGTAGTCGGGATAGATTTCCTCTGCCAAAACTAGCCCTACGAGAAACTGGACAGAGCCAATGAACAGAAGTAGGCCAGAGGCCTTCTCAGGCGGATAAGTCGGCAAACGCATACTTTCTAGACCAGACAGTTCCGACGATAAGATTTGTCGAAGATTCAACTGAGCCTTAAGACTGAGCAGCAGCTGAAATTCCAAGCCCCCTGAGTCCCACTACCAGTACGGAGGAGCGCTTGAGTCCCCTCCGCCTCGGGTCCCACTTGTGGGAGGACGAGGTGTCTGCCGTAGCGCTGTGTCTCACTGGCAGTTAGGCCGACACTGTCGAACAAATTCAGATCATGAATGTGACGAGTCTGATCCCAGATAGAACCTTCGGCCAACCGTTCGCCAAGATGCAGAAGATTTCCGAAGCAAGCGCCTAGAATCCAAAGGCCGAGGTCGAACACTCTCGCGTCCCGGGTTGTCCTCAGCCAATTGAGATTACCTGGCGGAGTTCGAACTCGTTACCGTCCGGGTCATGAAACCTAGCCTCTTTAGCTGTCACAAGCTCGTCTGGCCAAAAGTCTAGCGTGCGCAAGCGTCCAACCTTGCCTCCATATTTTCGAACAAGCCGTATTGACCTATCGATGTCCTTGCAGACGAAGTGCAATCCCAGCGGCGTCTGATGCCTGTTTGCCGGCCCCTCGTAGCCCCCGTGGATTGAAAGAATGAAGCCACCAGCGTCAAGCTCTGCCCAATCACTAGTCTTGTGTAACATGCGTAAATGGAAGACTTGCCGGTAGAATCGTAAACACTTATCGAAGTTTGAGACGAAGATAATGATCGGATTGACCAAGGTATTACGACGGTACATGCTTGCGTAGTCGCGAAGCCTTCTTGGATTCATGGCTAGATATTATGACTATTTCCTGTCGCGTAATAATCTGAGTCCCTTGTGGGTTAGCCTGATTTTCGCGTAATATCCAAATTCCTTGTGTCTCAACTCGTGAGCTAGATGTCCTGTCTGGGCGCCGCATGCACTCCAGAATTGGTGCCAATTCGAACAGCAGATCGTAAATGGTTCGACCGCCTGCTTCTAATTTGTTATCGGACTATACTCCCATCTTCCATTTTCGCGATGCTGTCTGCCAAGCCTTCTATCCTTACATCGTGACTGGCGATCAGAGCCGCTTTTCCCTCCTTCTTGACTATGTCTCTAAGCGTTTCGATGACCCCTGAGCCAGTCTTCGAATCCAAGTTCGCTGTGGGCTCGTCCGCGATGATGAGCTTTGGATTGTTGACGACCGCCCTAGCTATCGCGACCCTCTGCTTCTCTCCACCGCTCAGATCCTCTTGAAGATGATTGGCTCTGTCATGAAGCCCTACCTTGTCAATCGCCTGCCACGCGATTTTCTTTGCTTTGCCTCCCCTGATCCCGTTCATGTTTAGTGCAACCTCAACATTTTCCAATGCCGTGAATCCGCTGAGAAGGTTGAACTCTTGAAAAATGAAGCCTATCTTCTTCAGCCTAATTTCTGGTAGGCTTCCCTGATTCATCGACGTCACTTGGAGATTGTCGATCGATACCCGTCCCTCGTCCGGTCTGAGGAGCGTTCCGCATATGAGTAGGAGAGTTGTCTTCCCACTCCCACTCGGACCGGCGATCAGAGACAGTTCCCCTTCATGTATGGTAAGTGATACATTCTTCAACGCGTGTACGGCCGCGTATCCTTTTCCGTAGGTCTTCGACAGATTCTCGGCCTTTAGTATTTCGGAAGTATTCGATTCACTTGAATGCAATTGCAGGATCGATCCTTGAGATTCTCCTTGCTGGAAGTAGAGCCGCTCCTGTACCCATCAGAATAGCCGAAGCGAAAATGAGGGCCACAGAGCCGGCGTCATACAGAATTGCAATCGGAAAGTGCACTACGTATTGCAGACCTCTGACGACCACGATGGTGAGTCCGCCTGCAATTCCGAAACCTGAGAGGGCGATCAGAATCGATTGCCAGAAGGCTATCTGCAGCAAGTCTCTGTTCTTGATCCCTAGCGCTTTCAATATTCCATATTCTCTCTGGCGCTCCACAGTGGTCGTGTAGTTAGTCAAGCCTATGACCAGAACTCCTGTCAACCCTCCCATGACCTCCATCGCCTGAATTATCGGAGCAGTACCTGAAAGCACGGCATCCCGAGACACTCCAGCCCATTCCGAGTTCGTGAAGACTGATACGCCATTGAGAGCGGCGCGGAGTGCCGAGGCAACGGTGTCGGCGGATGCTCCTTCCGAGACCTTAACTAGGAAATAGTTGACAGATGTTCCATAGCCTACGATCTTCTGAACGTCGTTCAGATTCGAATAGGCGATTGGAGCTAGAAGACCCCCGAGCCCGGAGACCCCGACCACTGAGAGACGGTTTCCATTGACACTGACAACGTCGCCTACGTCAACATTCAACCTCGCGGCCAACGCGGCGTCCACGACTGTCTGATTTGCGCCGGTGATGCTGGAGCCTCTGATGAGTGGAAGAGGACCTCCTAGACCTGAGGTTGCGTCATATCCAAAGAAGAAGATAGATTGGTTCTTGCCATCCTTTGCAGCTGTTGCTCCTACACCGATGAGAGAAGAGACAGTCTTGACACCACTTACCTTCGCGATTGAGTTGCTCATGTTAGCGGGCAAGAATGAAATGGCGAAGAAGAAATTCGGTGCGCCTTTCTGAACCACCCACAGGTCCGCACCCGAGTTGTCGATGAAGGCTGTCGCCTGATGGTAGAAACCAAGATAGATGCCAGTTAGTGTGAAAATCAAAAGCAGAGCGAGCGAGGTGCCGGATAGCGTTATAGCCAGTCGAGTCTTATCGCGGAAGAGTAGTTTCCTGACTAATGAAACCAATAACTCCCGTCTTGAGCCACGACGGTTGTGAATATTTACGGTCTTGCTGCAAACAATTTCCCAGGTAACGGGTCTTCTGGGCGAGTCGAAAGATTCTAGGCGAAGAATAGGCGAGCCGGCCGTTTCAGGAAGCGCGGGTTCATAGCAAGGAAACCACGGGAAAACAAAAACCACCCCGACAGATTCCAGATCAGGGTTCATTTTGAACGATTTCGAGGAGAGGATTCTATGTTCTTAGGGCCACTGAGCAGGTCGAAATTACGTCGAAACGATTCTCGAACTCGTCAGGTCAGGGACAGCGTGCCAAGACTGTTGACAAGCCTACAAGCAATGTGGCTAATAGACCTACGAGAACCACGGAAAGAGACCAGCCACAGATCCCGATGGAACTACCGAACCAGAAGGATCTCGACCAAACAGAAAGTCACAAACAGGATCCAGAGCCGCCGATCCGGAGCCGGGAAGATTCGCTGAATCTCGTTTACCCGGTCACAAGGGAGAATAGGTCAAGTCCCATCATCTGTATTAGATTTGTAAAACGGGGATCGTTCCTGTAGGGTTCGAAGTCGGGGTTGAAACGGAAATTTGCAAGTTGCATATCGTGCTCATCAAAGGCTCGTTTGAGGCAGCTAAACAGTGGTTCCTCATCATGGACGAGCGCGTGGAACCAAGCTAGGTAACGTGGGGACACGTACTGGCTTTTTGACAATTCGACTAAATGATCAATCGATGCCTTAACATCAATCATGGATTTTTGTCCGACTTTCATTTGGAGAAATGTCAAGAAGGTCTTGTAGAAATCGTCGGGGTCCAAATTGACTACGATTTGAGTTTCAGCGAGAGCCTGGTCATACTTCCTCAATCGAAGATAGACGTCAGCCAGCTCTTCATGGCCTGGCACAAAACTCGGCTCAAGCTCCAGCAATCTCTTTGCTCTCTCGATCGCCTCATCATATCTCTTGGCATCAGTCAACAAACTGACCATCGCGGTCGCTATCATGTGCGAGAGCGGATCAGCCTCCTCCGCAAGCCTGATCTCCTGTATAGCCTCATCAAACCGTCCCAGGTACCTGAGCAAGACCGCATACCAGTGATGAGCAGTCGAATAATTGGGTCTCAGCTCAATAGCTCTCCGGAACTCTTTCTCTGCACCCCTCCAGTCCCACTCATACTGTAGGCTTAACGCAAGGGATGCGTGAGCTTCAGGCAATAGACCGCTGATTTCAAGGGCGCGGGTTGCGTACTGTTTTGCCTTTTGCGATGTCGGTAGAGTAGGATAGGTAGGACGAATTGCAAGTACGAGGTATGAATCTGCGATTCCAGAATAGGCCAACGCATAGTTTGGGTCGATCTCGACCGCCTTCCGGAAGTACTCTATCGCTTTCTCAAGACTATTCTGAGTTCTCTTATTCCACTGATACCTCCCTTGAAGGTACAGATTATAGGCGTCAAGATTTCCCGTCTGCCTGTCTTTGATTATTGCACTCTCCCCACCTACAAGTTTGATCTTGAGATTGTCCGCGACTCGCTCTGCAATGTCTGTCTGTAATGAGAAAATATCTTCAAGTTTTCGATTGTAGGTCTGTGTCCATAAGTGCTTGTCCGAAGTTGCATCAATCAATTGAACTGCTATGCGGAGACTATCTGCCCATTTCCTAACACTTCCTTCAAGAACTGTCCCAACGTTGAGCTCGTGAGCTATCTCTCCAATGGTCCTGCCTCCACCCTTGAACTTCATTGCGGAAGTACGTGAGATGACGTCAAGTTCGCCGATATTGGAAAGCACAGAAATTAACTCCTCAGTCATACCGTCTGCGAAATATTCATCGTTCGGATCCGGGCTCATGTTTGCAAAGGGGAGCACTGCCACACGGTGACTATCCAAAGTGACAGTTTCGTGCGATACGCTAGAAGAGCGATCTTCCCAAGGCATCACAATCTTGTAGACATCGACCGGCCACTGAATATTCTTGAGTCGAATTGGAGCGAGCTTCAATAGAGGACGTGATATCTTGTTCCTGACTTGGTCAAACACTTGCTCTGAGACGCAGATCCCGCCGGCCTCCGCAAGAGGCTCGATGCGCGATGCGATGTTGACTGCGTCGCCAAGTATGTCACCTCTTACAAACAGCACATCGCCTAAGTGGACGCCGATTCTAATCCTGACTTTCCACTCTTCTTTCGAAGAAAGATTGTATTCGTGCAGACGTTGCTGAATGTCGATTGCACAATTGGTTGCGTTCAAGGCACTGTCGAACTCGACCAGCAAGGAGTCTCCAATTGTCTTCACCTCTCTCCCATGGTACAGAGGGAAAATCGGCCTCAGAAGTCGATATTGACTTTCCAAGACTTTCAAGGCAAGAGTTTCGTCGCTTTGAGCGAGACTTGCATAGCCGACCATATCGGTGAACATTATCGCAGCGAGTCTACGCTCGCTCTCTGGCAAACTTTTCTCTCCAATTACTCAGATCAGTCTATCGATAAAACCGTTTGCGGTAGAATGAAGGAAGGCCGTTCGTGAAAAGAGCTTCAGGGGGGGCTGTCTGAAGATAAGTTAAATCGGAGCTTTTCTCTAAGATAGAGGGACAGTTGCGATTATTTGTCGCCTAGGCTATCTAGCAATTGCTCGTATAGTTGGCCTCGTTTCTTGTCCGAGTAGCTCTCGTAGTAAAGTTCCAGGATTCTGTATCCTCTTTTCCGTAAGAGTGATCGTAGCTCTTCGTCCTTCGCCATCTGCGCTGTTCCGAGATGGACCCGGCCGTCGACAAACACGATCAGCGGTCTGTTCTCCAGCGGGAAGTAAAAGTCAGCCGTGGTTACTGCTATCTCGACCTGCGTCTGGTAGCGTATTCCGTTGTCTTGTAGTTTGATTGCTAGTTCTTGTTCCATTCGTGAAGGGTTGGCGTGTAGTCGTTCGCGCCAGTCGCTCCGCTGACTCGACATCTGTAGGGTTGATCTGTTGATGAATTATTGCTCAGACACGAGAACGAAACTGCCGATCATCGTCTAGCACTTTTCTCATAGACTTGAAGAGGGGGGCTCTTGAAGAACCTAGAGAAGACGGCGAACTAGGGATCCGATTTGATAACTTGGCAAACAGATACAGAGTCCTGGTACGCGAGGGATAGAGAATCATGGCGAGACGCCTTCTACGTAGCTTTCTGGCACGAGCTGGTATGGCTTATGGCGAGGTCTTTGTCGCCGCAATGGCTGGCCGCCGCGGAGAAGCTTCGGTCTCTGACTCGTGACAAGTGGGATGAGAATGACCGAAAACTGGAGGAAGAAATCCGAAGGAGGACTGGCATGCCGTTGTATCCTGGATGTGTGATGTCATATCCCAACATGTCTCTCTCGTTGAGTCGGTACAAGGGATTTGGCGAACTGTACAGTGGGCCAGATTTTCCCTGGAACGTGAGTGTCTCTCCTCCAAAGTTCAAGATTCCACCTAAGTTGAGACAACAGGTGTTGGCTAATCACGATCGCAAGTGCTGGGTTTGTGGCAACACCATTGAAAGCGGCTTTGATGTTCACCACATAGTGCCTGAGAGTGAATTCGGGCCTACGATTCTATCCAACCTCGTGCCAGTTCATCGTGAGTGCCATAGAAAGGGGAGCTGACCGGCCTATCTCTTTAACGCTTAAGGGCGAGATGAGCACGTCTAGGGGACTGAGTCTATTTTGGCTGTGACTTGTGGTTTTAGGTTTGAGGTTCGGCCTGAGGATGAGGTTGTGGAGTTGGAGGCTGATCATCATACTGTTCATGTCTGTGTGGACTGTCTGACGTTGTTGACTGTTCATCGTCGTATTCATCATATGAAGGTGGAGAAGGTTATTGTTGAGATGGCTGAGCGTAGACCCGTGCTGGCCGAAGCGTGAAGAATTAGGACTAGGCAAGGGTTTCCTCGATCTCTTCATACCCTGAGTAATCCTCGAAACCGGCTGGAAGCTGGTCGGGAGACCTTACATCGACACTCTTCCATGAATTCTCGCATTCGCCTGGAGCTGAAGGATGATGGAGCTTGGGTATGATTGGCGAAAGAATGCTTGGATATTTTCAGTCTCCGGGTCTGCGCAGAAGCTCTACAGCTTACGTAACGACTGAACGAATTATCGTGAATAAGAGCAAGGGGCAGTTCCCTTTGAAAGCACACTTTCTCACGGCGTTGTTGGTAGCATTTGCTCCATTTGTCCCCACCGTCGCTGCCTTAGCAATTGTTCTGGTAGTAGTAGCTGTCATCTCGATCGTCTCGCTGAAAAACAGGAGAGCATGGAAGAAATGGCCAACTATAAGAGAAGTCGAGGATGGAATTCGACTTTTTGAGGTGAACAAGAGGCAGGTTCTCAGTATCGAAATAAAGCAGCCTGGGAAACTGCGACGTGGATACGTGAGGATAACGTCTTTGGCAAGCGGGGTCTTCAGTCTGAAGATGGCAAGAGGGAAGGCGTTCAGAGTGGCAAACAGTTTGATGATTCGGTTCGAGCGGGCGAGGGCCGGCTGAGTTCCTCAGAACAGGCTGTTCTAAACCCTGGCTCTGATAGTCTGGAGGGATACATTACTAGTTTGTGAAGAATCCGCTCGTCTGGGACCCCTTCACGTTCTGGGTCTTGGTCGCTGTGATCATTCCTCTTCTCGCCGTTCTGGTTACGTGGACGACTGGCTATCTTTACATCTCATATGGGTTGGGAGGGTTTCCTGCTCCTTGGGCAAGGCTTGTGTATCAGATGTGTCCCCTGATAGTGTGCCCTGTGGGACCATTGAGTCGCTGCCTTCTCTGCGATGTGAGTAAGATTGTTGGGGTCAACATTGACAGGCTTCCTCTTAGCGTCGACATTCTATTCTACACGGGAATCGGGTATTCACTGATCCTCGCCTTCTCTCGAGTAAGACC
>WNFE01003667.1_pt1 | contig 11401 bp, 8 predicted proteins | sample 5400451 | NCBI WGS metagenome assembly WNFE01 (sample SAMN13153344, study PRJNA577476) | soil metagenome | isolation source: 200 cm saprolite under Douglas fir tree site 2 hole 2 | place: USA:California | collected 2015-04-18
GTTCCGCCAATACTCACGGCGGTTGTGGCGCCCGAATCGACCTGAATGCTCTTCGTAGGACCACCAAGAATTTTGATCACAGGCGTGCCCGATTCACTCAAAGAACTGGTCAGGGTCGGATGCAGCACGATGATGGGAATCGGAGCATTGGCCAGCACCAGACCGCAGGTCGAAAAAGTCAGGACATCCTTGCTAGTGTCGCCGCTGAACAGGCCCAAAAAAAATGTCTGGACGTGGTCCGTAATATCGACCCGGATAAACGGATTGGGAGCGATACTATTCGGCGGCTTCGCGACCCCGATAACCGAAGTGGGAAAGCTGACGTTGACGGAATTGCCTGGCGAAGCGCCATCGCTGTTGTAGCCGTTTTTGGCGGCGTACAGGCAGACGCTATCGGTCGAAGTGCTGCTGCAACTGTAATTTTTGCCGAGAGTAAATCCCTGATTGCCAGTGGCGCCTCCTTGCGCGTCGACCAGAAGGTCCATGGCACCGGCGGTGCAGGCCGCGTCGGCGGCAGTTTGCGCCGCCTGACGGTGGAACCACATGTTCGACATGTCGAAGGCAAAGCAGAGCGCGCCCAACAGAAAAATCCCGAGTGCGAGTATTAGAAACAGTGTGGCTTGGCCGGCTTCTCTTGGTCGGTCTCTTCGTCGTCTCATTCCATTTGCACGATTCTTCGTCATCGGGGATCCCTCCTTCGCGCAACGTGTTTTCAATTCATGATCCTTCCCTCGGCGGCCGCGTTGACCGTCACCGTAGGCCAACCCAAACCAAACAACGGACTGAAGGGATAAGCCACGACAACTTGGACGCGGTTGGGGGCTTGATTGGCAGGCGGGTTGGCAGTATCGGGGTAAGTCACCGTTACCGTCATGCCCGTCATGTCATGCAGCGAATATTGAGCGTAGGTCTTGACCACACCGTAGCCACTGCCATAACCAGGCACAGTCGCAGTTCCCACAGGCACGGCGGGTCCATCAATATCAGCGCACGGACAGGTGGGCCCGCTCGCTTTAGAATTTCCGGTTCCATGGACCTCGGCGTAGCGCACGCCCTCTTTCGCAGCGTCGGCCAGCACGTTGTAGGTGTGCATGAGCAAAATGAGTTCGAGCATCGACAAGATCATTACCATCAGCAGCACCACCACCAGAGCGAACTCGACCGACGCCTGGCCACTGGCGCAAGGGCGAGGGCATCGAGGAACGAAGAAACGGCGATGGGATGCTGAGCGCATACGTTTAGTTCATGGCCCGCATTTCGGTGTGACGGTAGAACAAGCAAGTTACTACTCCGCCGGAAGAACTACAGGCTGGGCTGGCGAGAACGATAATGTTAAAAGGCATCAACGGAATCGGCGGCGTGAACTGGTAGGCCACATCCACCCGATTCAGAAGGAAGGCGGGAACCGTACCCGCGCTGTTCAGCTCCGGGTCTGGATCGGCTGCCGGATAGGTTTCGGACAAGCCGAGCTGGGTGCATGAGGATTGCTGCGTTGCCGTGCCGGAGTTGAGCACGCCTACGGAGGGGGAGCAGACTTGAACCCCGGTGTTTGCGGTGGAAGGAGTATAGACGGCGCCAGTGAGGTCCTGATACGCGATATAACTGACGGTTGTGTTGGCCGTCTGCGGACCGGCCAATGGCATAGCAATGGTGGCCGGGGTTGCCCCTCCCATGATGGAATAGGTGCCGCTGCTGCGGGCCGAGGACGTGATGTTGAGCGCCATCAGGAAGAAGAAGGCGAAGTTGATGGCGTTAAGAACTACCGCCAGCAAAACCGGCATTATCAGCACCGTCTCCATCAGAGCCTGGCCGGAGTCGTGCTGCATGGGCATGGACCTGCGGATTTTCATCAGCTTGCCTTCAGCATCTCGGGACCACTAGAGTGGGCGGAATTCGGTTCGATTCGCCCTGTCCCCTCATAGCCTGAGAGCCCCTCATTTTCTTGTTCTTGGTCGGCATCTTTCTCCACCATCCCGAACTGATGCAACAACCGGTGCAGGTAGCAGCGGCTGATACCCAGCTCGCTGGCTGCTTTCAGTTTGTTCCCGCCACTGGCGCGCAAAGCGGCCCGCACCAGTTCCTTCTTGAAGCCTTGCAGCGCCTCATGAAAAGTGCCGACGCAGGCGTCTTCGGAAATGGTCAACTCCCTTAGCTCTTCGGGCAGGTCGCTGACGCCCAAGTGTTCATTGCCATTCGCCAACACCACGCTGCGTTCTATGACGTTCTGCAATTCACGCACATTACCTGGCCAGCCGTGGCGCGCGAGCGCGGTCGCAAAGCCGGGTGTGAATGCGCGCGCCTTTTTGTTATGAGCGATCGCGAACAGACGCAAGTAATGCTCCGCTAGGAGAGGGATGTCCTCTCTTCTTTCCCGGAGGGCAGGCAGCTGAATCTCTACCACCGAAATCCGAAAATAGAGATCCTCCCGGAACGTGCCTTCCGCCACCATTTTTCCCAGATTACGGTTAGTAGCGCAGATGACGCGGACGTCCACGGGGCGTGAAACATTCGACCCGAGGCGTTCGACGGTGCGCTCCTGCAACACCCGCAGCAGTTTCGATTGCAAGGGAAGCGCCAAATCGCCGATTTCGTCAATGAAAATCGTTCCGCCGTTGGCTTCTTCGAATCGCCCGCGGCGAGTTTGACCGGCGTTGGTGAAGGCCCCGCGTTCATGGCCGAATAGTTCGTCGTCGATGAGGGAGTCGGGAAAGTTGCAGACGGAGAAGGCGACAAAGGGCTTTTTGCGCCGGTCGCTCAGGCGATGGATGGCCTGCGCGGCAATGCCTTTGCCGGTGCCACTCTCGCCCATAATGAGCACGGTGGTGGCAACTTCGGCAACCTTCCGGATCAGTTCGCTGACCTTCTCCATGCTCTTGCTGTTGCCCAGCAGGCCTTCAATGCGGCTGGTTTCAAGCAGCCGCTGAGCTTCAGTAAGTTCGCGGAGCAAAGCCACGCGGCGGCACGCTCGTTCCAGGGCAAACTTCAGCTGCTGGACATCGAGCGGTTGATCCAAAGTGTCGAAGGCGCCTTCCTGGAATGCTTCCAAGGCACGTTGTCCGCGTGCCTCCCAACTGTAGGTGATGACCGGGAGAGGCACGGTTCTATCGGCGGAAGCACGCAATAACTCGAGAGGACCTAATGCGGAAGCCTCACCGCGTGGAGTATCCAGGTTGAGTAGGACACAGTCGATGTACTCAGTGTCGAACCGGGCCCGCGCTGCGCTCAGGGACGGTTCGTTCCGAAGAGAGTACTCACTCCCCAGTACCTGTTGCAGTGCTCGGCTGAAGCCTTCGTCAGAATCAATGAGAAGTATGCTTCTCGTGGAAGGTGCGTTGAACAACATGGTTCGCCTCTTTAAACTTTTGACTAGGCTTGCCGTGGAAAAGCCATTTCCCCGGATGAATCCGGCCACCCGCAAGTGATAATGCCTGATAGGGGGAAGGGCTCCCTGTATCGCTTGGCTAGTATTCAGGAGGGATCAGGCTCGTCTGATGTTTCCTATTGGCCCGACTGCAAGAAGGAGCCTTTCGACCACTCCCCTGCGATACATCATTCAAGGTCGGGGTGATCTTGGAGGATAGCCGAGTTCCTGTAAATGGCTCGATCGTGTGAAATTCTGGCACTTCCGGGTCATTCTTAATGTAGGGGTTTATCGAACACGACAGTTGGAGGCGCACAGTATACAAACGGTTACACACGCGGCAGGCCACTGTCGCTTTTAAGGCTCCTGGTTGAAATTTTAAGGCTGCTGCTTGAAAGCAGAGGCCGACTGCGAGCTGCATTTCCTGAGGTTTTACCTTCTTTGCAAGAGTAAGACACGCGGATTGAATCGGGCTTTGGTGCCGGAATTGCTCCACCGACCCTGAGGGGAGTGTGTCTGTGGACTCAAGAGGCGAGGTTGACGTGACGTTTGCCCGGGCGCTGAGCCTCGTGGAAGTTGAGCCGCGGTCGGGACAAGTCACAGCCGGAGCGGAGGAGGAGTATCGCCCATCGCCGGTCGGATCGGATTGGCGCGAGCGGATTCGTCCAGCCGTTTCGTTTCTGGTCGTGTTGACCTTGCTCGTCCTCGCCGTCGTCTTCGTGCTGGCCCGCGGCAGTGTCGCCGATCCGGATATCTGGTGGCATCTGCACAACGCGGACTACCTGATTCAACACCACGCCCTGCCGCGTCAAGACATGTATTCCTTCACGGTTGCCGGCCATCCATGGATCAATCACGAATGGTTGGGGGAGCTTCCCTACTATTTCGCATGGCGGGCCTTTGGCTTACGCGGAATCGATGCGGTCACGTTATCGGTTCTGAGTTTCATCTTCCTCGGATTGCTCTATCTCTCCTACCGTCACAGCGGCCATTACAAAGCATCCGTGGCGGCTTGCTGTTACGCGGTATTCCTCGCTTCGGTTTCGTTCGGTCCGCGCACCATCCTGTTTGGCTATGCGTATCTGGTCGTGTTGCTCATCGTGCTGCAGCGTTTCCGCCAGAGAGACAGCGGTCTGGTGTGGACAATTCCTCCTCTTTTCTGTCTGTGGGTGAACACTCACGGTTCCTGGCTTATTGGCTTGATTCTGTTTTCGATCGTCATAGGGACGGGATTGGTCCATGGAGCCTGGGGTGCGGTTTCGGCGGAGCCGTGGACGCGTTCGCAGCGCAAGAAACTGCTGCTGGTTTGGGGCGCGAGTGTGGCGGCGCTATTCGTGAATCCATTTGGTTCGCGGCTGGTGTTCTATCCCTTCGACCTCGCATTCCGCCAGAAGCTCAACATCGAGCACGTCGCGGAATGGGTTTCAGTCAACTTCCACGATCTGCGAGGCAAGCTGGTTCTGGTTCTTGTGCTCGTTTTAGTGATCAGCGCGTTGCTGCGCTCCTGCCGCTGGACACTGGCGGAACTGGGGCTGCTGACGTTTGCTCTTTACGGCGGTTTGACCTACAGCCGTTTTCTGTTTTTGCTGGGCATCGTGGTTGCGCCCCCGCTTGCCAAGATTCTGGACTTCATCCCGCGCTATCGGAGGGAGGCAGACACTCCCGTGCTCAACGCCTTTGTGATCATGCTGATGATTGGCGCGGCCGCATATTTCTGGCCTCGGGATGCCAAGCTTCAGGCCGCAGTGGGACAGCAATACCCGGTGCAGGCGATGTCCTATCTCGAGGCGCATCCGCCCCAGGGGCCGATGCTGAATTTTTATCTCTGGGGCGGATACATTAACTGGAGGGATCCGAACCTGAAGATCTTTCTCGACAGCCGTGTCGATATCTTCGAATACAGCGGCGTGCTCCAGGACTATCTTGACCTGTTGTCTCTCACCCAGCCAGCGAAAGTCCTAGAGAAGTACCGCATTAGCTACGTTCTATTCCCTCCCGACGAACCGCTTACGTATGTGCTCGAGCACGATCAGGGATGGAAGGTCCTGTACCGCGACAGAATCAGCGTTCTGTTGGAAAGGACGAAGGATCATTCCGCCAACATTGCCGCCGACAGGAGAAACATAATCGACGGAACCGGAACTTCGCGCGTCGCCAGAACTGCGACCCCCTAAACTGGCCGGGCATCCAACGAAACCGGGCGGGATGAGCCACACACAATCAAAATGGCAGTGCACCGCAAGCATGACGTCGTCGCCATTATCGTCGTGGTGCTCTGCGTTTTGGCATACGCTTCCTTCCGTTCCGAGTTTCGCTTGCGCGAGCAAATGCCGGCCTCATTTTTCGACGCGTCCCACGTTCCAAAAGACAGACAGGCTGCGGAAGAGAAAGCCGCCCGAGCTTATTGGAAGTGTGCCGTGGAGCAGATCCAGTGGAAGTACGGCTATGCTCACCGGCTGCCCGATGAACCTCCGGAGCAATTTGCGGTCACCGGGGAGGCCGCCGGCGCCGCCGCCCATGATGCGGCCCTGCGCAGTCACTATTGGATCAGGCTGCGAGCAATCTGGAACGAGCCGGGAATCTGGCGGGAGAAGTATGACTGGAGCCCGATCTCGCTCAAGGAATCGCTGCAGGCGGCGGGCCAGTGGCTGGAGCGCCACATGCGGAGCATTGTCGGCTATTCCTGAATGCGAAAGTTCCGGAATTTCGGATAAAGACTTCGGATAAAGACTGGGGTAAATCGGATAAAGATTTGGGGTGAAGATGTTCGAGCACAACATCGGCCTTGAAGCTTTGATGGTGTCGATCGCGCTGCTGCTGGCGCTGCTATATCCGCGGCTAGGGGTGAGCTGGTTCGCGAAAGCGGAGCGGGCGCTGGCCAGGGTGGCTCGCCGCCGCACGCTGAGCGTGCTGCTTTGCGGCTTCTCCGCTCTGGCGATGCGGCTTGCGATATTCCCCTGGGTACCGATTCCTCATCCTTACGTCAACGACGAGTTCAGCTTTCTGCTGGCGGGCGACACTTTTGCCCACGGGCGCCTTGCCAATCCCACGCCTGCGATGTGGGTGCATCTGGAAACCTTCCATGTCATCTTTCACCCAACCTATGCCTCGATGTATCCGCCGCTGCAGGGATTGGTTCTCGCGTTTGGCCAGGTCGTTTTCGGGCATCCCTTCTGGGGAGTATGGTTGAGCGCGGGCATCATGTGCGCCGCCATCTGCTGGATGCTGCAAGCCTGGTTCCCGCCTTCGTGGGCGCTGTTGGGCGGCATGTTGCCGGTACTGCGCTTCGGCGTGTTCAGCTACTGGGACAACAGCTATTGGGGAGGCGCTCTGGCCGCGACTGGCGGAGCTCTGGTGCTGGGCGCGCTGCCGCGCATCGTGCGCCACCGGCGCGTGCGCGATGCCATCGTGATGGCGATTGGAATCGGCATACTGGCGAACACCCGTCCCTATGAAGGCCTGGTGCTGACTATTGCGGCCAGCGGCTGCCTGATCTTCTGGATTGCAAATCGGGCGACCAAGCAGAAAGTGAGCGCGGGAGTGTGGATCCGCCAGACAGCGCTTCCCATGTTGCTAGTGCTCGGATTGGCCGGCGCGGCCACCGGTTATTACTTCTGGAAAGTCACCGGCAGTCCCCTGCGCATGCCCCAGCAGGTGAACCGCGAAACCTACGCGGTGGCGCGCTATTTTTACTGGCAGACTGCATATCCCGAACATGAGTATCACCACCAAGAGATTCGCGATTTCTACGGGCTCGAAGTCCAGGAATTTGAGCAGTCCAAAAAGATAAAGGGCGTCCTCGGACAGACCGCCAAGAAAATCGGCATGACTTGGGGTTTTTATTTTGCTCCTCTCTTAACGGTTCCACTGTGTTGGTCGTTCTGGGCGCTTCGGGATAAGCGAATACGCCTCCTACTCATCGCGGGAGCTGCGGGCTTTGCCGGTTCCGTGATTGTCGTGTTCTTCAACATTCACTACGTTGCTCCCATCGCTCCCGTGATCGTCGCGCTGGTTGTGCAGTGTATGCGTCATATGCGCTTGTGGAGTTGGGACGGCCGCCCCATCGGCCTGTTTCTGGGGCGGGCAGTGTTTGTGATGTGCGTGCTTCTGATCCCGGCGCAGGTGCGAATTTTCGCAGCCCCACCCGAACCGGGTACCAAGGGCCCCATCGGCCCAGCTCGCGCCGCGATTGAGGCGCAACTGGGATCGCTTCCCCAAGGCCAGCTTGTGCTTGTGCGCTACGGAACCAATCACGATCCATTGCTCGATTGGGTTTACAACGGCGCCGATGTCGACCATGCGAAAGTCATCTGGGCGCGCGATATGGGATCGGCGCAGAACGAAGAAATGCTCCGCTACTACGGCGACCGCCGCGTCTGGCTGCTGGATGCGGACGCACGTCCGCCACAGTTGGCCCTCGATGCGGAGCAGGACCGCTCCATGTTCCGGGCGAAAGTCGGGAACTCGGCCAGTATCAGAAACGAATCGTCACAACGGCAGAACAAAATCTCTTCGCACCAGCGAACTGGAGAGCATGAATGAACGCGGTTGTGGCGCAAGCCCCTGCCCAAACCAGAGCTTCGCGGGGTTTGGCCTTTGTAGGCGGCTTCCATCTGCGGATGGCCTTGGCCATCTCGACCCTTCTAGTAATCTCGCTGGCGGGCTGCGCGATTACAGGCATCAAGCTTCCCGATCTCGGCGCATGGGCGATTGTCTTCGTGGTCCTATCGGCAATGTTGTTACCATTACCGGCCTACTGGTACGAAAAGGACCGCGCCGATTTACTGGATTCAGCGCTGACAGTGCTGTGGGCGTTGCTGATCAGGATGATTATCCCGATTCTGGTGCAGGTTGGGGCGAGGCTGCGCATGCCGCTTCAGGACTCGTTCTTCGGCCGCGCCGATGAGCATCTTGGAGTCAGCGTGCCTGCCATCATGGCGTGGGCAAACCACCATTGGCTGGGAAGCGTGCTCAACAGGAGCTACGCGTGGGTTGTGATTTTGCTACCGCTATCCGTGCTCTTGCCGGTGCTTGCTGGGAAATTGAAATACGCCAAAGAGTTTCTGGTCGCAAACTTGATTTCCTTCGCAATCGGAATCCCCCTGTTCGCGCTTCTTCCCGCGATTGGCCCGTGGCAATATTTTCATTTTCCGCCGAGCCAGGCGCAAAGTGCGTTCTGCGAACTCCCGCTTTTGGCGATGCGTCTTCCGGGCGCCTATGTACTCGGTTCACAAGAGGCAGGAGTAGTCTGCTTTCCATCATTCCATGTCGCTTGGGCCATTTTTTTCGCAGCCGCACTTTGGGGATTTCGCTGGCTGCGCATCCCCGTTGCCCTGGTCTCGGGAATGGTCATTCTTTCCACCATGACAACGGGTTGGCACTACTTCGTCGATGTGCTTGGTGGCATTGCTCTCGCCGTTATTTCGATCGTTTTAGCGAAACGCCTCACGCAACGAATGGAGACCATCCGCTACGGCAGGTTTGGACGCCTTGCGCCTTAAGCGACGCATACAATGAGGACGGTTCCAAGCGTGCCGATAAAACCGGCTCAAGTCGCGACTGCCACTTCCGCGAAAACCCTCGCACTCGACAAACTCGCGCCGCACGAAGATCGCATTTCCGCGCGTCCGCTCTGCCTCCCGGAACAGTCTCGCCCGGAACTCTACCTGGCGGGGGCCCTATTTCTGCTCTCATTCCTCTATCTCTGCATCTTCCGGCACCACACTGACATGGATCCCGATGAGGGAATCGTGCTGCAGGGCGCCCAGCGCATCCTGGCAGGCCAGGTTCCTTACCGCGATTTCTTTTCCTTCTATACTCCGGGCTCCTACTATGCGGTTGCGCTGGTGTTCCGCATCTTTGGGAGTTCGCTGGCTGTAGCCCGAACGGCGGTGGCTTTGGCCGGAGCTCTGCTTTCGGCGGTGAGTTATCTGCTAGCGCGCCGGGTGTGCCCGCGCACCGTCGCGTTTACGCTAGCCGTTCTGGGCACCCTTACCACTCTGCCCTACCGCTTCCTCGTGCTGCATAACTGGGACAGCACACTGTGGGCCTGCCTGGCTCTCTACTGCGCGGTGCGCGTGCTGGAAAAACCAGCGTGGACGTGGACGTTCGCAGTGGGACTGTTTGCTTCTCTCACGGTGCTGTTTGAGCAGTCCAAGGGAGCAGGGCTTTGCCTGGGACTGGGGATGGGATTTCTGGCGATCTGGTGCGTCGATGGGCGCAAGCGCTGGCCGAGTCGCCCGCAATTCCTTGCTCTGATAATCGGCTTCGCAATCCCCTTCGCCATCACGTTCGCCTATTTTGCCTCGCAGCACGCGGCTTCCATCATGCTGGCGGACTGGCTCTGGCCCCTGCGGCATTACTCGCAGGCGAACCGCGTGCCCTATGGCTATCAAAACTGGTCCGATGAAACCCGCCATGTTTTATTCGGCACTGGTTCTTTGCCGGGGTGGCTGGTCAAAGCTGTGGCCGTCAGTCCGTGCTTCTGGATTCCCGCGCTGCCGGTGGTTGCAGTGGGCTGGCTCGGGTACTGGCTGGTTCGCGCCGCACGCGGGCGCTCTGGCGAAGGGCGCCCTGCCGAAGCAAAGATCGCGTATTACATCCTCGTCGCCGCTGTCTATGTGGGGCTCGTGCTCTCCGTGGTCATCACCCGGGCCGACATTGTCCACTTCATGTACCTGCAGCCGCTGAATTGTCTGGTGGTGGCGTGGCTGCTCGATGGCGGCGATGTTCCTGGCCGTCTCTTCCGATCGGTGCGGCCTTTTCTCGCCGCCTATGTTGTGATCGCGCTACTGGCGTTCGGCATGGCTCTACTGGCGGCAACCACCTCAGCCCGGGAGCGCCTCGCGACGCGACGCGGAACGGTCACCACGCGTGAGAAGGACACGGTGGTGGATTATTTCCAGGCTCAGGTGGCGGAAGGCGCTACGGTTCTGGTGTATCCGTATCTGCCGCTCTACTACTATTTGACCGGCACGTTCAGTCCGGGCCGCTATGACTACTTTCAGCCTGGCATGAATACCCGCGAGCAGACCGACGAGATGGTCCGCGAGTTGGCCTCTCGTCGTGTGGATACCGTGTTATTCGAGCCAAACTTTTCAGATAAGGTGGCGCGCTCCTGGCCGGGAACGCCCTTGACGGCCATTGCTGAAGATCCTGTGGCCGACTACATTGTGCGGAACTATCGCGCGTGCCGTGCGCTCTCATCTCCCGCAGAGTGGCGCTTCTTGTTTATGGTTCGCAAGGACACTCCGTGCCCAAAAGACTGACACGGATTCATGCACTTGGATAGCAAATGACCCGCGCAGCGGCGCCCTCTTTTTCAGGCTCTACCCGCCAGTGTGTGGTCAACGGCCGTCGCCGCTTCGAACATGTCGTCCGTGAATTCGCGTCGAGAACGCTGTATCAGAACCAGCAGAAGAGCACACAGCGGCAGCGCAACAAGGTAAAACCGACTGGGAACAAACGCGGCGGTGATTGGAGCTACAAACATGATCGCAGCCGTGCGAGAAGCAAACCGTCCGGCAGGGTCGCCTGTTGCCTCAGAGGTTACAAAGTGGTTCAAGGCAAAAATAATTGGGATTAGAACGACGCTCAGGTCATGAAATAGGAAATGATAACTCACCGCAGCGCTTGCGATAATCGCAATTAACATCGGCTCGGCACCATCCTTATTGCCGGGCGTCAGCCAGGCCACCGCGAAAAGCACAACGCCGGAAACAAATAGAACGACACGCCGGGTCCACGCAATTGAAAGATGCGAGCCGGCAAGCCCGACAATTAAGCCGCGTAGATTAGCCATCTGCCAGTCCGGCTGACCGTATCGAACGAGGTCGCTGGCCGAGCCCGAGCCGGAGAGTGAGAGCAGCGACCGAGCGTATAGTTCCGTCTGAGTCATGCCCGCAATACCCACCGATGCCGAAACCACCGCCGCCGCAACCACGGCAAACCCCGCCGAAAAGCGCCAACGCCGCCAGATAAGAAACAGGACCGCTATCGGGATCACGATCTGAAACCGAAACAGTCCCAGTGCAAGTAACG
>WNFE01003668.1_pt1 | contig 11399 bp, 9 predicted proteins | sample 5400451 | NCBI WGS metagenome assembly WNFE01 (sample SAMN13153344, study PRJNA577476) | soil metagenome | isolation source: 200 cm saprolite under Douglas fir tree site 2 hole 2 | place: USA:California | collected 2015-04-18
TATCCAAATCCAGGCAGACTGGGCACTTAGCCGACGTGGAACCTATTCTTGCAGCTGCGATCTTCACTCTGGGGCTGTGCTTTGGCAGCTTCCTGAACGTGTGTATTTACAGGCTGCCGCTTGGCAAGTCAGTCGTAACACCACGCTCCGCCTGTCCGCACTGCGGAGATCCGATCCCGCTCTACCATAACCTGCCCGTGATCAGCTGGCTGATTCTTCGGGGAGAGTGCCGTTCCTGCCAGCAGCCCATATCACCAAGGTACCTGGTGATCGAACTGCTCACGGGACTACTCTTTCTTGGCTGCTACGCGCACTTTGGTCTGACACTGGCGATGCTGAAGTGCACGGTGCTCGGCTTCCTGCTGCTGGGGTTGGTCTTCACCGACGCGGAAACCAAGCTTCTTCCCGACGCCATGACTCTGCCCGGGATCGTTCTGGGAATCCTGTTCAGCCTGGTCGTTCCGGTGAACGATCTGGCTTCCCGAATCATGCCCGGCCTGGTATCGCCCGCGATGCGCGGCGAGATTTCGTGGCGCATCTGGTCCCTCTCAGACTCGCTCCTCGGAGCGGCGGTCGGCGCCTCGTTTCTATACGGCGCAGCCGCCATTTACCTGAGAGCCCGTGGTGTCGAAGGCATGGGATTCGGCGACGTCAAGCTGATGGCGATGATCGGCGCATTCCTAGGAACCAAGCTCACCGTCTTAACCATTTTTGCAGCGTCGCTGGCGGGTTCGCTTTTTGGCCTGAGTACGGTTCTCGCGGTCTGGATGAAACGTCTTCGCCGGCTTCAGGCGCGCCGCACTTCTCACGTCGAGGCCCGCCGTCGCGCCTGGCAATCGGCATGCATGGTGCTCCGCTACTACGAGATGCCGTTTGGCGTGTTTCTCGGCACCATGGCGCTTTTGTCGTTTCTCTTTGGCAACCAGCTCCTGCACTGGTACTGGAGGGCGCTGTGAGGCTGCTGATGAATCCCGTGGCGCTGCGCATGGGCCTCCTTCTGTTCGTTGCCATCGCGGCTTTCGGGCTGGGCCTGTTCGTGATCCGGCGGCTACGGGAGGATCTCGTAGCCGAACCCGAATCGCTGAATTACGCTCCGTTGGCGGCGGAGGGATTGCCCGTTCATGCCTATCACGCCGTCATTCAGCAACTGAAGCAGCAAAAACATGAGCTCGCCACCCAGCGACTCGCGGAACGCAGAAAGTCAAAAGCCTCCGACACGCTGAGCTCGACCGTACTCTCGAACCTTTCCTGCGGCGTTTTGTTTTTCAATACCAGCGGCCTGGTGCGGCAAGCAAACTCGGCTGCGCGCAAGCTGCTGGGATTCGCCTCGCCGGTGGGACTGCATGCCTCCGATCTTTTCCGCACTGCCACGCTGCGCCCGGAAAACCATAGTTCGAGTTCAAGTTCGAGTTCAGGTTCGAGTTCGGAAGCGAGCGTCGAGAAAGCTCTTGCTCCCGCTCTGGCGGGGAAGTCGGCGGTTCGCGGTCTGGTGCTGAATTACTTCGCACCGGACGGAGAAAGCCATGTACTCGACGTGACCGCCTCTCCGGTTCTGGCCGAAGACGCGAGTGTCATGGGCACGACTCTTGTCCTCACCGACAAGACCGATATTGAGCGCATCCGGCACGATCAAAAGATGCACCAGGAAATCTCCGCGGAACTAGCGCTCGGACTTCGCGATTCCCTGACGACGATCGCAGGATATGCGCGGCAACTGGCCTGCAGCCGTGACCCGGAACTGGCGGGTCAGTTGGCCGACAGCATTACCCGCGAAGCGGCGCAGCTCGATCGCACCATTGGCAGTTTCCTGGGAGGCGCCCAGGCTGCAACCACAAGTTCTTGACATTAGCGATTGCAGGCCGCGACCGGAATCGCGGCTTGCGAAAGGATGATCACATGAAGCACATGAAGCACATGGCAATCGGTACTCTGCTCCTGTTGGGGGTTAGCGGCGCGGCCGCTCAGTCTCTCGGGGATTACGCGCGCGCGGCTCGCAAAAGCAAGACCAAGGCCGAGCCGAGTTCAGCCAGCCGCCACTTCGATAATGATAATCTCCCCACCACCGAACATCTGAGCGTGGTCGGACCGCCCCCGCCTAGCGACGACGCAGCCGGGCAGGCGACCGGCAATGCGAGCTCCACTCAAACCAAGACCGCAGCCGCCGTCGATCCAGCAGCAGCCGCTGCCGAACGCCAGAAGACGGCGGACGAGTGGAAGAAAAAGCTCGACAAGCAGAAAGAGAAAATCGATTCCCTGAACCACGAACTCGACCTCCAGCAGCGCGAATATCGTCTGCGCGCCGCCGCCTACTATGGCGATGCAGGCACCCGCCTGCGCGACGCAGCCCAGTTTGATAAGGACAACACGCAGTACAAATCCGACGTCGAAGGAAAGCAAAAAGCGATTGATGCCGCCAAGCAGGAACTCGACGAGATGCAGGAAAAGGCGCGCAAGGCCGGAATTGTCGAGAAGGACAAGGACGACGCCAACGACAAGAAGTAACGCCTTGTTGGTGGAGCGCCGGGCGCCCCGCCCGGCGAACGGGCGGGGACGCCCGTCACTCCACCGTTCGATTCTTCACGCTTTCCCAATCCGCTCCCGAATCTGCCGCGCATGATGGCGCCCATGGATCCAGTGGAATTTCCGCCACTGGTTGGCCGTCAAGGGTCCCAGGAACGGATGGTCCATGATTTTCGTCCGGGCGCCGAACCGGCGCTCGCAATCCTCCAGACCCAAGGCCATCCTCTCAAGCTCAGCCGCGATCGCTTGCTGCACTTCATCCGGCGACATCCCCCGCGGCGTCGCCCGTTCCGGAGCTTTGCGCCCTCCCGGCAGATACCCGAGATCCGCAACCAGCATCGTCGCCAAGCGGTGACTCAGTGTAGCGCGTGTAGCCAACGGAGCATTCCCTTCCAGGCACTTTGCCAATCCGCGGTTGGTGCTCTTGTAGGTGAGGAAAAGGTGCTCCAGTATCTGCGCAGCATTCCACTTTCCAGCAGGAGCGTGCGTCAGGCCGCTGGCGCTGGCGTCCCCTGTTGCATCTTCGAGTTCCTGCCGCAGACGTTCGAGATAGGAATCCATGGCGTTGGTTCAGTACAATGATCGCGAACAAAAGCGCGATCGGGAAATCGTGGAATGAAAAAACTATGATGAAAAAGTTATTCGTCGCAATTCTAACAGCGGGACTGATGACCGGGTGCTCTTCGGAGCCGACCAAGCCGGCAACAGCGGAGAAGCCCCAACCGAAAGCTCCGGAGATAATCACCGGAAGCAGCGCGTTCTTCAAGTGCTACGTCTCCGCCCGCGGCTGGGCCCCGGATGCTCAACCGTATCGTGTGGAGTCACACCCTGAAGCTGGCTCCAAGGGCCGGGACGGCAAGGCGGAAGAGTGGCGCGCTGGATTCGCCTCGCCCGCGCTGCGCTCGACCAAGTTCTATACCTGGGCAAACGGCGATATCTCTCACGGCGTCGACGACACCTACAGCCCCACGAATTCCAGCACCCAGATTTTTAACGTCCAGTTTCTCAAAGCGGATGCGGATAAGGCCTTTGCCGTCGCCCAGCAGCACGGTGGCGACAAGCTTCTGGAGAAGGAACCCGACACACCTGTTTTTTATGTGCTGGAATGGAACCGCCAGGCGAACGAACTCCTATGGCACGTAATCTACGGAACGGACCGCGATACCGCCAAGCTGCGGGTGGCCGTAAACGCCTCCACAGGGGAGTTTTCGCGGGTGGAGAAGTAAGAGCGATTTTGTTGGTGGAGAGCCGGGCGTCCCGCTGGGCTGGACGGGAAAGATGTCCATCCCTCTTAGTCATTATCACTGCGCTTTCGCCATCCGGTCCAGCGAAGAGTGCGCATCCTTGGCAAACGGGCCTTCCGGCAGAATCTTCAGGTACTGTTCGTAGTATTTCTTCGCTTCGACTTGCTCTCCTAGTTTTTCCTGGCACACGGCGAGACGGAAGCTCGCAACGGCGTCGCCATCTTTGTAGTAGAGAGCTTCCTTGTAGCGATCACGCGCTGCTTTGTAGTTCTTCCGCTTGAAGTAAAAGTCGCCGACCTCAATGTCTTTCAGCGCCTTCATCGGGTTCCAGGGATGGAACTCCTGGACACCGGAAACGTCGATGTTCTCGGGGATGTCGAGATCCGCGACGGCATCCTTGCTGCCGGGATGGTTCTTGGCGTCGTCCTTTGGCGGGCTGATATCGATTCTTGTATCCCGGCTGGAGCTTTCCTCGGCTTCGCGACTGCGGGCGGCGGCTTTGTCCGAGGCGGTCTTGTCCGAGGAATCCTGTGCCAGCGCAAGAGTCGCCAGCAGGGCCAATAAAACAATCGCGAATCGAATGCGCACGCCTTTATTGTACTGCTTCAGCGCGGAGCCGAAACAGAACTGCCGCGGCCCAGGGAGACGGACACTACGTGGTGGACGGTTCCCCCTGTGTTCCTTTGTTCCTTGTGCCCCCTGTGGCAAAAAACCCTTGGGCGTAACTGTGGGGATCGTCCCCTTCCAAAGCCAAAAAAAATCAGGCCGCCCACAAACGGGACGGCCTGGTTTGGCAATGTCCTCCGGGGAGGAGGGGTAAACTTATAACCCTAATTAGACGACGGATTCGCGCTCGCCGCCGGAGGGTTGCTGGGCGCCTCCGCCGGTGTCGTTCCGGCCCCAGTATTGGTCATCAGGCGGATATCCACGCGGCGGTTCTTGGCACGGCCGTCGGAAGTCTTATTCGTCTCCACCGGCTTGTCCTTACCCAGCCCGATCAGATAAATCTTGTAGGCCGGAACACTCTTCTCCGCCGCCAGATACTGAATCACAGCATCGGCGCGGCGCTGGCTCAGATCGTAGTTGTACTCTTCGCTGCCCACCGAGTCGGTCGCGCCCTCGATTGTGATGATGTATCCCTTGGTCGTGGCGACGCTGGCGGCAAGCTGGTCGATCGCTTCCTTGGCTTGCTTCGTCAGATTGTCCTTGTCGAACCCGAAATGCACCGCCGTCTCCACCACTGGGCGATAGTTATCGAGGTTGACGACCGCGTTGGTCAGAGCGTCCACACGCTGCGACGCGCCGTTCGCCGACAGTTGCGCCTTATCGGCGTCGCTTCCAGCGGTCATAGCCTTCTGGTCTATCTCTGCGGTGCGCGCCTGCACGGCTTGGATTCCCGCTTGCGCGCGCTGATCGACGTCCTTAATGTCTTTCGAATTCTTCGCCGTCAGGTCGTCAAGTTCATTGGTCTTGTTGATCAGCGGCGTGGTCTGTTGACGCACGTAATTCTTGGTTGAACATCCGATCGATGCGGTCAGTGTGGCCGCCAGCATTAGGGTCAACGATGCGCGATTCATAAGTTGAGGGGGCTCCTTGCCCAAATATTGCTCTGTGCTTTAGATCTCTTGCGATCCCAGTGAAGCTGTGAACCTGGATCTGTTTCCTCTTAGTGCACGGGGGATGCCATTTCGGAACCGTAAACAAAACCCATAAATCATTCTATATCAATGCCTTGGAAACTGACTGTGGGAAACGAACAAAGCCCGGGTCCAGGCAATCGTGATACGAACCGTAGAAAATTTATACTGTTAGGTTCTTCTACGCAGAATCATATAGACGCGCCACCATCAATGCGTCGTCTTGTCCCAAGCCTTCTCAAACTGCGAAACCAATGGAACTTCGGCCTTCTGCAACCCGCCGCGCCCCATAACGCGCCAGAGATAAGTCGACGAAGGAGGGCTGGACTCATCACTTCGGTGCGCGTCGTAGAGTGCCAGCACATCTTCCGACGGCCGAGACTGTACCATCAGGATGATGTCAGCCTCCTCAGGCCGATACACCAAAGTGAGCTTGCCCCATTTCTCGATTGCATCCTGGACGCGGCCAATCGCAGCGCGGTCCTCGGGCAACAGGTTAGGATCGAATTGATCGCCATCGTAAGCAGCTACATACACGAAGCGAGCATTCGAAAGAGTTCGCGGAATCTGCGGAACAGTCCCCTTGTCTGAGGCCATGCTCAACGTTGTCAGCACCAGAATTAACGACGCCATTGCAACAATATTCTTCTTCATAATATGTGAATGATCCCTATATAGAGATGCCGGCTGGAGCACCGGCGATGCAAAGCGGAGTCGGTAGACCTGGTCAATCAGCCTGGGTTGACGAAACCTCATTTGCCAGCCTGCGCAGACCATAGGCAACTGGCTCACATGACCGGCGGAACACTGATCCCCATCGCCGCGAGAACCCGAATGAGCTCGCGACGAACCACGGCCACGGTCACCAGCAGAAAATTCCTCCGCCCCTCATCCGCTTCGCTCAGGATTGGATAGCGGTGATAGAAAGTGTTGAAAAGCTGCGCCAGTTGGAACGCATGCTTGGCAAGATAAGCAGGTTCGGTGGTCGCGATGCACTGGCTTACAACATAAGAGGTCTTAGCAGCCGAAAGCCAGAGCTCCCAGACGTCGTTATCAGATTCGCCGTTAAGGAACTTAGAAAAACCTTCTGTAGAGACGCGGCTTGCCGCGTCTCCGCAGAACGCATCCGGATCCAATCCCCCTTTGCGGAAAATGTTGGAAGCGCGGACAACCGCATACTGCGCATACGGCCCCGTGTCGCCCTCGAAACTCAGCGCGTCCTTGAAATCGAAGGCGATCACCGAGGGTTTCGTGAACTTCAGCATGAAGTACCGCAACGCCCCGATGGCGATCTGCGCAGCAATGGCGCCGCGCTCAGCTTCGCTCAACTCAGGATGACGCCCATCAACTTCTTTACCGGCCGACGCGATGAGAGCGTCCAGAAGATCGTCCGCCTTCACGCCAAAGCCCTTGCGCCCCGAAACCTCGATCCAGGACCTAGCCTGATCTTCTTCGCTCAGCTTGTAGCCAAGTTCCGCGGCGCAGCGCGGAGTGAGCGCCACCATCTCGTAGGAGAAATGCGTGTAGCGGTCGGCCGCCTCTCCGTGCCCCAGTCCGCGCAAAGCTTCGATCACCGTGTTCTGCGCCTCGGACTGCCGAGCATCAATGACGTTGTAAATCTCAGTCACATCGCCAAAGTGAGGATGATCCTTCTCGCCATCGGTGGTCGAAATCCAGCAGTCGTGCGCATTGGGATATCGATAGAATTTCCGGTATCCGAAATCGCGCCCCAGCAGCCCGAACTTCCACATGTGATAAGCAATATCTTTGCCGACGTACCCGACCGTCCCGTTAGAGCGAACGATGACTTTCTGGTCCTCCTCCGTGATCTTCTCCTTCTGAAACTCATGGATCTTGATGCGCAAGAGAGTCATCGCGCGTTCGCGATTCTTGCGTTGCGAATTCTCTGAGTCGGAAGTCACGACCACCCCGGTGGGAACATGAGTGAGGCGAACTGTAACGTCACTCTTGGCGCCTTCAGAACCCGCACCGGACGAAGCGAAGGTGTCTACGCGCAAATCTTCCGCTTTGATCTCGATGTTCTCTGCGTTCTCAGCGATCTCTGCGGTTCCAGATTTTGACGTTCCAGCCCGCCGCATAACCCAACAGCCCGAGTTCTTGCCCGCGTCCTCGTAAGTAAGCACGCCCGCTTCTTTCAGCTTGGCAAACGCCGCCTCCCAAAAATGCAGGTGCAAAATTTCGCTCTCGCGCGGCAGGAAGTCGTACTCAATGTCGAGCCGGTCCATGGTTTCAAGATGGCGCTTAAGAACGGCCACAGAAATCAAGTCAGCAATCGCTGCTACCTCGTTATTCCCTTCCTCAATCGAGTGCAGCGTAGCAGCGCGCGCCTGCAAGTTGGCTTTATCCTCTTCATACCACTGCGAAACACGGGCATAGAGATCCCAGCATACGTAATCAAATCGGGCCGCGGCAGCGAGCGCCTCGATTTCAGCGCTCGACTTCTTCTCGATATGCAGGAATCCCACCACCACGTCCGCAACCTGCGCTCCGGTGTTGTCGATGTAGTTCTGGACATCCACTTCCCTGCCCGCAAACCGCAGCAGCCGGACGAACGTATCGCCCAGAATGGCGTTGCGCAGGTGCCCGATATGCGCCGCCTTGTTGGGATTGATGCTCGAATGCTCGACCAGCACTTTGCCGGCGGGAACATCCGCGGCTGGAGATCGATCCGCGACGAGAGCCGTGGCCAACTCGGCGCGGTTCACGCGAACGTTGATGTACCCAGCGCCCGCAACCTCGAATTTCTCAAAACCCGGAATCGCGCCGACCCCGGCGACAATCTCCTCCGCAATCTTGCGTGGGGCCTTGCGAAGCTTCCGGGCAAGTTCGAAAGCGAGAGGCAGCGCATACTCGCCAAATTCAATTTTCGGCGGCTGCTCGACGACGATGTTCGCGCTGTCCAAGTCATAGGTGCGACGCAGAAACTCGCGAAGATGCTCGACCAGCCGGCGTTCCAGATATCGGTACAAGGATTCCTCTAACCTATTGCTAACCTATTGAAGGAACAGTGATTCTAACAAACTAGCGACGGGCAGCGGGTTTGACGGAGCGGAGAGCGTTCCCTATGATGAAAGTTCGACGCGGCCGAGACGAGAATCGTAACCACAGAGGACACAGGGGCACATGTTCCAGATTTCCTCTGTGAACCCCCGTGAACCTCTGTGACCCCTGTGGTGAAGCTTTTGAACTTTTATGCGCATTGCGTACCTAGACTGTTTTTCCGGCATAAGCGGCGACATGTTTCTAGGCGCGCTGGTGGATGCCGGAGTGTCTCCAAAGCTTCTGGAAAACACGGTCACAGCACTCAATATCGGAGCCCGGCTAGAGATATCGCGGGTAGAGCGAGGCGGAATTGCCGCGACCAAAGTGGACGTGTACGCCAATGGTGAAAAAGATCTGCCGCGCGAAGTCTTCTGGGAGCAAGAGGAAGCGCACAGTCATCCTCATGTTCAAGAACACGGAGACTCGCACGAGCATCATCACCACGGCTACGGCCGCAACCTGGCTGACATTCGCAAGATCATCGAAAAAGCCACCATCGGCAACACCGCGAAGGCAACCGCGATTCGAATCTTCGATGCGCTAGGCGAGGCCGAGGCCGAGATTCACAACACATCCATCGAGCAAGTCCACTTTCACGAAGTCGGCTCCGTCGATGCCATGGTCGATATTGTTTGCGCCGCCGTGGGGGCGGAATCCCTCGCGGTCGAAGAATGGGTCTGCTCGCCCCTGAACGTGGGCGGCGGAACCGTCAAGTGCGCGCACGGAACCCTTCCCGTACCCGCACCAGCGACGCTGAAGTTGCTTCAGGATGCACCAGTGTATTCGTCTGGACAACAGGTCGAGCTGGTGACGCCGACAGGCGCGGCAATCGTGAAGACGCTGAGCCGCCGCTTCGCGCCCTTTCCGGCGATGAAGATCGAAAAGGCGGGATACGGCGCGGGCACTCGAGAATTCCCCGAGCACCCAAACCTGCTGCGGCTAACGATTGGAGAGGCAAACCCAGCGGACGACGCGGCCACATCGCCAGCCACATCAAATGACAGGATCGCCGTCCTGGAAGCGAATCTCGATGACCTCAGCCCGCAAGTGCTCGCCTATGCGATGGAGCGCTTGCTGGCCGAAGGAGCGGTCGACGTGTTCAGTGTCCCCGTGCAAATGAAGAAGAGCCGCCCCGGCGCGTTGCTAACTGTGCTTGCGAAAATAGAAGACGCGAATCGTCTGACAAGATTGATCTTTGCCGAAACCACAACTCTGGGCGTGCGCCGCCGCGAAGAACAGCGGCAAACGCTCTCCCGGCGCTGGGAAACGGTCGACACGACGTGGGGTCCGGTGCGGATCAAAATCGCCAACATGAATGGCAGCGTCTCCAACTACGCGCCGGAATACGAAGACTGCCGGACGCTGGCGGAGACGCAACACGTCCCGCTCCGGACCGTGATGCAAGAAGCTATCCAGCAGTATCTTCGAGGCGAGCGAAAAACGTAAACCAGGCTTTGTATCATGGATGCACTAGCGCATCGCTTTCGTATAAGGGCATCGCTTTAGCGATGCCATAAGTCTTCAAAACCAGACGCCCCTTTAGGGGCTGGGCTGGGAGCAATTCACCATCGGCCGGGAATATTGGCGGCGCCACAACCGAAATCATGAGCAAAACGTTCTACATCACGACCCCGATCTACTACGTCAATGCGCGTCCGCACATCGGACACGCCTACACCACCATTGCCTGCGACACCATCGCCCGCCGCCACCGCATGCTCGGTGACGACACCTGGTTCCTGACCGGCACCGACGAGCACGGTCAAAAGATTGAGCGTGCGGCAAAGGCCGCCGGCAAGTCGCCGCAGCAGTTCGCCGATCAAGTCTCCGCGGAATTCCGTACGCTCTGGGACCGCATGGGCTTGACCTACGATGATTACATCCGCACCACCTCCGACCGGCACAAACAGGGCGTGCAAGTTTTGTGGAAGCGCATAAAGGACAACGGCCACATCTACAAGAGCCACTACACCGGGCAATACTGCGTGTTTGACGAACTCTACGTCGATTCCGTCGGTCCCGGCGCGCCCTGCCCCGAGTGCGGCCGCCCCACCGAAACGGTGCAGGAAGAGAATTACTTTTTCAAGCTCTCGGCATTCCAGGACCAGTTGATCCGCCTTTACACCGAGCAGCCCGATTTCATCCGCCCCGAGACCCGGCGCAATGAAGTGCTCTCGTTCGTGCGTGGCGGCCTGCGCGATCTTTCCATCAGCCGCTCGACGTTCTCCTGGGGCATCCCCGTACCCGACGATCCCAAGCACGTGATCTACGTCTGGCTCGATGCGCTGGCCAACTACATTACCGCGCTCGGATACGGCTCAAACGACACCAGCAAATTCGACAAGTACTGGCCCGCCGACGTGCACATGATCGGCAAGGAAATTGTGCGCTTCCATTGCGTGTACTGGCCGGCGTTCCTGCTCGCCGCCGGACTGCCGTTGCCCAGGGGCATCACGGCCCACGGCTGGCTGCTGTTTGAAGAAAGTAAAATGTCGAAGTCGCGCGGAAATATCGTGCGCGCCGAAACCATCGTCGACGTGCTCGGCACCGACGCCCTCCGCTATTTCCTGCTGCGCGAAGTAGTCTTTGGGCAGGATGGATCGTTTAGTTTCGACGCGCTCGTGCAGCGCTACAACTCCGATCTAGCGAACGGGCTCGGCAACCTCGCCAGCCGCACCCTGACCATGATCACGCGGTACTTCAAGGGAGAAGTACCATACCCTTCGCACGCGGCACACACCGCGGCAGACGCCACAATTGCGGACGCCGCAAGAAAAACGATCGCCGATTACGGCACACTCTTCGACCAATACCAGTTCTCAAGAGCGCTCGAAACAGCCTGGGGACTGGTCAGCGCCGTGGATAAGTACATCGTCGAAAACGAGCCCTGGGCTCTGGGCGAAAAGAAGGACACGGACGAAGAGAGCCGCTCCCG
>WNFE01003670.1_pt1 | contig 11396 bp, 9 predicted proteins | sample 5400451 | NCBI WGS metagenome assembly WNFE01 (sample SAMN13153344, study PRJNA577476) | soil metagenome | isolation source: 200 cm saprolite under Douglas fir tree site 2 hole 2 | place: USA:California | collected 2015-04-18
GCGTGGCTCGCGCAAGTCGGCCATCGCGGTCACCAGCGCACGCGAGTCTCCAGCCGGCTGAAGGTTGAACTCGAGGTACGCATGAGACGGGTTCCCAAGTGCAAAGATCCCGCTCTGTGGCGCGTTCATCGTTCCTGCCACTCCATTGATCGGTCGAGGGATGGTTGAGAAAATATGATGCCACCGTTCTTCGACACCCAGGGAGTGAGACTCGCGGGCTGATGCTTCGGGATGGTTTTCGCGAACCTTGGGGTTTTGAACCATGTGCCTCACGGTCCTCGGATGTGCGCAGGCGCCGACTGCTGCCGAGCGAGTTCAAATTGAGGTGATCGACACCCACTAACACGACCTTTGGTGCGCGGTTCCTCAGGAATCTGTGACGCGGCTGTGATCCGTCGACTCGGACAGTGAACTGCCCTGGGTCTGATGGAGGCTGAGGGGTGTCCTGCAAACCCAGGGCGATTCATGCCGACTCCGCAGAGGGCCTCTTGAACTCAACTGCCGGTGCCTTCCTGTCGTCTCGTGACCTCCTGGAGCCGCCTTGTGCCGGGAATTCGTGATCCGCCTGTGATCCGGCGACGGTCCGTATCAGACCAACCAAAAGCCGCAGCCGGCCGTGACCTGTGAAGGCTCCGGCCAGTCGCGTGACGACGCGACATGGATCAGCGGTCAGCGGCCGGCAACGGGCCAGCAGCCCGGGTGGCTGCGGCGAGATCGGCCGTACGACGATCCCACCACGCTTGCGGCAGGATACGCAGCGCGAGGTCCCAGGTTGCGTCTTCCAGACTGACGCCGATGTTGATGGTCCCAATTAGGTTGTCGACGAACCACTCGTCTTCGGCCTCCCCGCCCGGCGACAAGTACTCGCGCCGCGCCCTGCCCCGGAACCGGCGCGGATCGGTTTGCCTATAGCCTTCGCGCAGGAACTGCAGGAGGCCACCGACCCGGCCATACAGCTCGACGTGCTGATCGAAGATCTCGGCATACGTCTCGGAAGCGGTCAGGGCGACCGCCCAGCGTCCCAGGATCTGGTGGCCTTCGGCAAGCCTCTCGTCCAGCTGCCCGGCCAGCTTCTCGCGTAGCTGAGTATTGATCAGGCCGGCTTCAACTTGCCGCCTCACCTTCGGACCCGTGGCATCCGACACCAGCGCCGCTCGCACACGGTCGGGCGGCATCTCAGAAGCCCCCGGCAGCTCAAGTACTTCGGCCAAGGTGCTCCACGTCGTGTTGGCTGCCTCGGCAAGTTCCATGAGCGCCGTCTGGGCGAGGACTCGCCAGCGCCGCTCAGCGCGGCGGCTTAGAACGACCTCGATGACGGCCACTGAGAGGACGACTACCACAAGGGCGGAGACGATCGCGGTAAGCATCGGGTGGCTCAACCAGAACCCCGCGATCAAGAGGTCGGAGCCGGCTACGGCGATCAGGAGCACGATCGCGAGGATCGCGGCCGTTCGGCGCCCTGGCCCGAGTCTGGACATCGACGCGAGTGTAAGAGCGGCGTCGCCTGCCTACGCGTCGCGCTAGACGCTGTGGGTCACCCGCCTGGTCCTTTCGCGCTTGAAGCTCGGCGATCTGCGCGCGTGCTCCCGCGAGCGCTCGCCGCTTACGCTGCCAGATCGCGGCGGTTCATGCCCGGCGAGCGACTTCGGCTCGGGCCGAGATCCATAGGGTGTGCGGCTGGTCGCGCTCGCCATGCAACTCGAGCATGCCGTGGACCAAGTCCTCCACCGTGCCGCCCTTCTTCGCCACGGTGGTGAAGTCATGCAGGTACCGCTGGGTGGCCGCGAGGTTTTCTGGTCGGTCCGCGGCCCCTACGCTCTTGTGACCGGCGACGACGGTCTTCGCGTTCAAGGCGGCGACGGTGTCGATGCTGGCGACCCAGGCCTCGCGCTTCGCCTCATCGGCCTCGTACATCATCATGTGCACGTTGTTGTAGACCACATCGCCGCAGACAACTGCGTCGGCAGACGGCACGTGAAAGATCGTCGAGCCCTCGATGTCACCCTGGCCAACGTGGATCAGGTGGGCGACATGACCATCGACCAGGATCTCGTCATTGTTCAGCACCTCCGGCACCACGGGCGTCTCTGGGAGTTCGCCCGGGAAGCGCGACGTCCAATACTTGCTCCTCTTGTTGAACTCCACCTCCCAAGCGGCGCGAGCTGCAACCTCCGGAGCCGCGTACCCGCGAGCCGCGGGGAAGTGCTGGAGAAGCCGCGCGAGGCCGAGCCAGTGGTCCGAGTGGCCATGGGTGATGTAGACGCCGGTAATCTTCTTGCCGAAGCGCTTCGCCCACGCGGCGATCTGGTCCGCGTTCTCGAAGGTCAGTAGAGCGTCGATGAGGATGCCCTCGGTGGGCCCGGAGATCAGCGTGCTGCTGGACGGCGCCCACGTCGCGACTTCACCCTCGCCGAGCTGATCGGGAGAGATGTACGGCCGCATCGGGGCGACGTAGACGTCAATCGAAAGCGGTGCAGCGGCGCCTGCTTCGTCCATCGGCCTGGGCTCAGCCGCCGGCGCCTTTCGCCTTTTGCAGCTCGGCGATCTGCGCACGCGCCGCGTCGACAAGCTCCCCGTTGGTGTTGGCGTGCCCCGCAAGGCCCCACCCGCCCTCAATCGCCTCGGTAAGGAGCACCCAGGTCCTCGCCGTGAGTGACGGATCGCCGGCGGCAGACGCGACCAGGTCGGTGAACTGGCGGACCACGGCGAGCTGCTTGTCCCGGTTCAGCGCCCCCGCGTTGGTGAGCACCTGCACCCGCACGTAATTGCCATCTCCCTCCACGTTTGAGAGCGCGCCGTCCGGAAGGTCGTGGATGAATGCCGCGGTGTTCTTGCGGAACATCGGGATGTCTGGAACCTGTTCGATCTTCATCAGCGTGGAGGCCAGGTCGCGCGCGAGGGCCTTTGGATTTGCAAACGTGCCGCTTGTTGCATAGACGTCGATCATCGGCATGGGTTCTTCTCCTGTTCCTACTTGACGGCGGCAGGCGCGTTCGCCGCGGCCTCGATCAATCTCACCACCTCGGCGGGATGGGACGCCATCGCCAGGTGGCCAGCGCTCACCTCGACCGTGTTGGCCCCCATCCGCTTAGCGAACATGCGCTCGACATCGGGCGGGATCGCCTCGTCTTTGGTGGCGACGAGATACCAGGAGGGAAGCGACTTCCACGCGGGCACTCCCATCACGTCCTCAAAGGTGCTCATCGACAGGCCCTGCTGTACGGCATACATGACCTTCGCGCGCGTCTTCTCGACGCCAGAGGCGAAGTGGACGACGAAGTCCTCCTCGGGTATCCAGGCGAAAGCCTGCTCATCGACGAGCAGATGTGCAAGCGACGGCGTCGGAGGGCCCCCACTCAGCAGTCCGCCAAGCGATTCGCCCTTCTCGAGGCCGAATGCGGCGACGTAGACGAGCGCCAAGACGTTCGGCGCATCCGTGCCCAGCGCGGTCATGACCTGCCCGCCATAGGAGTGGCCGGCAACGATGGTCGGGCCCTTCTGTCGCCGGAGGACCTGGCGCAGGCGGGCGACGTCAGCGGCGAGAGATGTCTCCGGAAACTGCGGCGCGGTGACCGTGAAACCTGCCGCCTGCAAGGATTCGATCACATCGCTCCAGCTCGAACCGTCCGCCCAGGCGCCGTGGACCAGTACAACGTTCGGCTTGTCACTCATGCTGAACATCGTCAGCGCGATATCGGCCGCTTCGCATGAGTCAACCGACTCGTTTCTTAATCGCCCACCCGGTCGGCGAACGCGTCGTGTAGCTGGGCGCGCGCGGTGATCTCCAGCTTCGGAAATATTCGATACAGGTGGCCACCGATGGTTCGCGGTGACAGGAAGAGGCGTTCTGCGATCTGACGGTTCGACAAGCCTTCGGCGGCCAACTGAGCGATCTGGCGCTCCTGCGCCGTCAGGCGATCGCGAAGATCGGGCGCACGCCGCCCAACCTTCTCTCCAGTAGCGCGCAACTCCTGTCGCGCTCGCCGGCTCCAGGCCGCTGCGCCCAGAGCATCGAAGAGAGCCACGCTCTCCCTCAGCGGCGGTCGCGATTCGGTGCTGCGCCGTCGCCGTCGCAGCCAGCGACCAAGAGAGAGCAGTGTCCGGGCTCGAAGAAATGGATAGCCGGTCAAGTCCTGGGCGAGAGCCGCGGTGAACAAAGGCTCTGCGTGATCGTCCGCGGCCAGGAGTGGCCTTGCGCAAGCCAGGTTGAGTCGGAGGATCGGCGGGTCTGAATGCCCGGAGATCGCTTCGAGGTCCGCGATCACGCCAGTGAGGTGGCTCGTCTGTCCGCTGCCAGCGGCGGCTTCGACCAGGTCCAGCAAGGCCGGCCAGCGCATGAAGCGATGGAAAGCCGAGTCGCTCTCGTCGAAAACGGGCCACAGGTGTTGGAAAGCGTCCCCGTGCCGCCCATCGCCGATAGCTGCGGCGCCGCGCGCAAGGTGCGCGGTCGCGAGCAGCGGCCCACCCTTCATGGCAAGCAGCGCCCGCTCTGGTTCGGCAAGAACCGATTCGAGGTCCGGCTCGGTTCCGCGCAAGGCGGTCGCCAGACCGCCGATCAGATCTGCGGTGAGCCCGTACTGAGGCTGTCCTGTGTCCCGCGCGAGGCCGGCTGCCTCGTGTGCTGCCGCGGCGGCAGCCGGCCACTCGCCGGCGTGGATCGCGGCCCACGCGTAGTGCACGAGAGCTTGCGTCAGAGGGACCAACCGCACCTGCTCACGGAGGCCGTCGATCGCGGAAGCCAAGAACCGTACTCCGCTCGCGAAATTACCGGCCTTCTCGGCGGCGATCCCCACATACATGGCTCCGATTGGGTCAGTCATCTCGTGGAGACGCAAATGCGAGACTCGTTTCAGAATGTCCGGCCCTGTCTCTTCGGGATGGGCAAGACCTATCACCGCCAGCACCCTCGGGTCACCGTCTGGCGTCCCCATGGCCAGGGCGGCCTCGACGAGGTACTCCCGGGTCCTGGTCTTGGCACGCGTCCACCAGCACCGATGGGCTATCGGCACCAACGACCGCAACGCCATGTCGGCGTCGCCGGCGTCGCGCAGCTGTTGGGCGATCGTGACGAAGGTCTTGGCCGCACCCGACTCGAACCAGACGCTGCCACTGCTGATTTGGCGGAACCATTCAAGGCGGGCCTGGTCGCGTGCACCAAGATCGAATGCCTTCGCCTCATCGACCAGCCGCCGAGCGCTGTCGACGAGACCGAGCTCGTACGCAATCTCTGCGGCGGCCACAAGACGCGCTCCCTTCCTTGACGAGTCCGCAGTCAAAGCGGCGGCGCGCTCGAGGGCCGCGCCCGCAACCGTAACCGCGCCACGCGCGGCGGCCAGGCGGGCGTGCTGCTCGAGCGCGGAGGCAACGTTCTCGTCGGGTTTCCGGGCAGCCATGGCGCGGTGCCAGAGCCGGCGCTCAGGGTCGGCGACGACCTCGGCGAGAGCCCTGTACATCTCAAGAACCTCCTGGGCCGAGGCCGCCTGACGGACAGCCGAACGGATCAGGGGGTGTCGGAAGCGGACCCCGTCGTCGACGATCTCGACCAGTTCCGCGTCGACAGCAGGCTGCAGGGATTCAATGCTCGCTTGGCTGGATCGCGCGATCTCATCCAGCGATGCCCGGCTGTCTAGCGCCGCCGCAAGGAGGGCGGGCCGGCTGTGAGGGGCAAGGTCGCCAAGCCTGCTTGCGAACGCACGATCGAGCCGGCCCGTCAACGTCGTGGAGGGCGGCGCAAGCTGCTCGCCGGATCGCCGCATGCTGCTCGGAAGCTCAGTGAGCGCCAGGGGGTTTCCCGACGATTCCGCGAGCACCCTTGCGCGCAAGACGGGATGCAGCTCCGGCGCCGTGCGATCCAGCAAGCGTGCGGCCGCCGATGCGCTCAAACGCTCGAGGTCGAGAGCTGGTAGGCGAGCATCGTCCAGCGGTGTCGAATGCCCGCTTCTGATCGCCGCCACAAGTGCAACGTGCTCGGCTTCCAGCCGGCGGCCGATGAAAGCAATGACGCCCAGGGTGGAACGGTCCAGCCACTGCGCGTCGTCGACGATCAGGACCACGGGTACGGAGTCAGCCACTTCGCAGATGAGCTGGAAAGCCGCCACCGCAACGCGGAACGAATCAGGCTTGAGGTCGAGGCCCAGGCCGAGGGCCGCCTCGAGCTGTTGCCGCTGTGACTCGGGCAACTGGGCCAGCGCCCCGATGACCGGACGCAGGAGCTGGTGCAGGCCCGCAAAAGGCAACTCGGCTTCCGATTCAACTCCGACGGTGACCAGCGGTCGGGCACCTTGCGCTTCCGCTCGCCGGCGCACTCGTTGGAGGAGCGCCGACTTTCCGATGCCGGCCTCGCCCCGGACCACAACCGCTCCCCCGCCGTCGGGGAGGCGATCCACCAGCCCGTCCAGGACTGCGGACTCCTGCTCCCGCTCGATCAGCTCGGGGCCAGCGTCGACCAGTGGCGCCGCGCTCATCGAGCGAGTATGAGCGCTACAAATTCTTCAGTTCAGTCAATGCCCCAGCTCACGATTCGCTCGGGTGTGATCCGCACCCAGGGCTGATCTGATGCCACGGGGCCACCTCCACCATCCTGCAGCACCGCACGCCCCCTGACCTCGATGCCCCGCGGCGTCCACGGCGTGACGCTGACGAGGTCGTCGATGACAAGGGCGACTCGGGGATTGGCGCGGATGTCCCGGTACTTCTTGGTCTTGCCGAAATTGCGGCCGCCAACTTCAATCGCGGCCCCGTCAGCCGAGACTTTGAAACCGACCGGCATGACATGCGGCTGGCCGCCTGAGTCCGCCGTGGCGATACGCGCGAGGCGCTGGCTGCGGAGGTAGTCGATTTCCTTTTCTGTGAAGGTGGCCATTTTTTCGATCTTCTCATTCCTCCTTGAGCAGGCGCTCGGTGAGGACGATCTGGACCACTTCCTGCACCGTTGCCGACCGGCCCCAGTCGCGCTGGAGCTCAACCGCCAGAGCCACCCAGCTGGTCGGCCTTGCACCGGCCTGAATCACGCGCTCCAGGCCAGCGCGGTGGGCTTCAACGGAAGTGCCGCCGATCGCGTCGACGACCGGATAGACCTCATAGCCCTCCCGCATCGCGTCGAGCGCGGGAAACGCCATGCAGATTTCGGTCCAGAGGGCGCAGATGATGAGCTTGCGCCGGCCCGTCCCGCGAACCGCGCTGAGGAAGTCGGGGTCTTCCCATGCGTTGGTCGTCGTTCGGTCGATGGGCGGGCTGTCCGCGAGCACCTCAGCCAGCGGCGGCAACGTTGGCTTCCCGCGGCCGGTCCTGACGTTGATGGTCGAATGCACGATCGGAAGGCCAAACAGCTTGGCGACCTTCGCTGTTGAGACGACGTTTTTGAGCAGCAGATCGCGATCCATTGACCGGACACCCGACAGCTGGCTCGGCTGATAGTCGATCACGGCCAGGGCTGAGTTTTTCGGCGTCAACAGATGATCGCCCAGCTGATCACGAATCGCGACGGTAGTAGGAGCGGTGGCTGCCATTGTTTCTTCTCCTTTCTTCGTTGTACTCATGCAAGCGAAGTTAGGGAAGCCGGCGCCCATCCGCTTCTGGCGAGCGACTGTTCTTCGTGTCGACGGCCCGCCTTGATGACCTAAGGCCAAGGCCGGAATGACTTAAACCCCAGGCTCGCGTATTTTCGTTGCGTGGCGGCGGGGTTGATCGGGCGTGATGCCGAGCTTGCTCAACTCGAGGCTGCCCTCGCGGGAGCGGCGGAGCACGGTGCCGCGCTGCTGGTGATCGGCGAGGCCGGCATCGGGAAGACATCTCTCTTAGACACAGCAGCCAGGCAGGCACGCGACCGTGGCTATCGAGTGCTCGCGATAACTGGTCTCGAGTCCGAGGCTCAGCTTCCTTACGCCGGCCTCCACCAGCTTCTACAACCTATCCTGGAGTCAGCCGCTAGCCTTCCAGTCCCGCAAAGGACCGCACTGCTCACTGCGTTGGGGATGCGAGCGGGAACGCCGCCTGAGATGTTCCTGGTCGCCCTTGCCACCCTGAATCTGATCGACGGAGTCGGCGACGCGAGGCCGATCGTCCTTGTCGCCGATGACGTGCATTGGCTGGATCCTCCGACAATCGCGGTCCTCACCTTTATCGCCCGGCGTCTCGAGTCAACCCACATCCTGCTCGTCATGGCTTTGCGCGAGGGATTCCAGAGCCCGGTTCTATCTGCGCAACTACCGGAGATTCGCATTGGACCTCTTAGCGAGGCCGCCGCGAGAGAACTGCTCGGCGGGGTAGCACCGGAGCTCGACCATCAGACCCGTCGGCTTGTCCTCGAAGAGGCACTTGGCAACCCGCTCGCGCTGCTCGAGCTGCCGCGTGCCTTCAGGCATCAGGGAACCGACGGCCGCGAGGGCGCCCTCAGGAGCCTGCCGCTGACGGAACGGCTCGAGCGCACGTTCTCAGCCCAGGCTGCCCGGTTGCCGGCGCAAACACAGACCGCGCTTCTGTTCGCCGCTCTGGACAAGGACCCCAGCGTCAGCGATGTCCTGTCCGCGACGCGTAGACAGGTCGAGGCAGAGGTCACTGTGGAAGTTCTCGAGCCTGCAATCGAAGAGGACCTGATAGCCATCGCAGGCTCCACGGTTCGGTTTCGCCATCCGCTGATCCGTTCTGCGTTGGACCAATCGGCAACAGCTGCTCAGCGGCGTAACGCGCACCTCCTGCTCGCTGAGGTCGCTGCGGACCCTGATCGCCGCGCCTGGCATCGCGCCAAATCGGTGCTGGGTGCGGACGAAGGCGCCGCCAAGGACCTCGAGGCGGTCGCTGCGCGGGCTCAGGACCGCGGCGCGACATCGACCGCACTCGGCGCCCTCGAGCTTGCCGCTTCCCTGACTCCGAATGAATCGGCGCGCGCCCTCCGCCTGCTGGCTGCCGCCGAGCTGGCATTCCAGGTGGGCGACAAACCGGCCGTCGGTAGGCTTCTCGATGCCGCCGCCACCCTCCAGCTCACATCCCATGACGTTGCGCGCATGACCTGGCTGCGCGAGATCTTCAACGACGGTGCGCCAGGCGATCCCGACGCTGTCGGTCGTTTGGTGCGGGTAGCGCGCGACGCAGCCGCTGGAGGCGACCGCAACCTCGCGCTCAATCTTCTGCAGGGGGCCGCGCTGCGCTGCTGGTGGGCGGAGCCCGGTGCTGAAGCAAAGACTCTCGTAGCCGAGGCCGTCGAGCAGATCGCAGCCGACGATCTGGATCCGCGCGCACTGGAAATCCTGGCCCTGACCGCGCCAATCGACACGTCAGCTCGAATTGGGCCGCGGGTTCGCGAGGCGGCCCGGATCGACGACGGGGATCCTTCTCGGACCCAGCTCCTGGCTTTTGCAGCGTACGCAGTGGGTGATATCCCCCAGGCAATCGAGCTAATGGATCGCGCGTCTCCTACCTTGCGTGCACAGGGGCGCCTCGGCCTGCTGGCTCAGCTGCTCGTGGTGCGCGGGTGGGCGGGACTCAATGCCGGCCACTTCAGCGACGCGATTCGCGCCATGGAGGAAGGAAACAGCCTCGCGATCGAGACCGGTCAGCCGATCTGGGCCGCGATCAGCCGGATCGGACGTGCGGTCTTGCTTGGCCTACAGGGCGATGAGGGGGCTGCCGAAAAGCTCATCGCCGCGGCGGAAGGCGATTTGGGTGCGCAGCGCCTATCGCTGTTGCTTGCCAAGGGCGAGTTTGCCCGCGGCGTCATCGCCACGACGGCGGGACGTCAGTCGGATGCCGTCGATCACTTTTCGCGCATGTTCCTTCCGGATGGGCCGGCGTTCCATGAGCTCGTGGCCCATGCCGCAGCACCACTCGTGATCAACTGCGCGGTTCGGGCTGGAAGGCTCGACGACGCGCGCCGCCTGATGGACGAGCTCGAGGCGATGGCCGAGCGAACGACGGCGCCCCTGGTGCTGATCGGCGTCCGCCTCGGTCGCGCGCTTCTCGCAGACGAATCGGAAGCGGAAAACCTGTACGAGAAAGCGCTCGATTCAGATCCGAAGTGGCCGTTCCATTACGCGCGATTGGAGATGGCATTTGGAGCCTGGCTGCGACGACGGCGCCGCATCACCGAATCAAGGCCGCATCTGAGGTCGGCGAGGGACGCGTTCGACGCGCTGGGACTGCAGCCCTGGGCGGACAAAGCCCGAGCCGAGCTGCGAGCCTCCGGCGAACGGAACGCCGAACCGGCCCCGAAAACGGCACAACCGCTCACGCCGCAGGAGCTGCAGATCGCGCAGATGGCGGCAGCCGGCCTTTCCAACCGCGAGATCGCCGACCGCCTGTTCCTTTCGCACCGCACGGTCGGTGCCCACCTGTATCGCGTTTTCCCGAAACTCGGTATCGTTTCGCGCTCAGAGCTCACTCAGGCTCTTGGATCGATCGAGCCGGCTCTCACGCGGTAAGCGGCGGGGTTCGCCCCCTATTACAGATGGCGCCCCCGCCGCACGATCAATGGCGAAGAACCGCTACGACTTCTGCGCGAGCCACGGAGGGGTGTAAGCGCCAACCCCGTAGACGAAGGCGAGCAAGTCGTCCGCAGCCCATTCCTCGGCGATCTTTCCGTCTGCCACGCGGTAGACGTCGACCGCATCCCACTTGACGTGTCTGCCCGAGGCGGGGATCCCGAGGAGGTCGCCCTTGTGTGTTCCCTCGACCACCGCGCGCACAGACACGATGTCCCGCTCCGCGATAATGTCCTGCTCTACGTTGCGCAGGTCTGGGAGGGCGGAAACGATCGCGCTGATCAGCCCGGCGAAGTTCTCACGACCCTCGACTGTTCCCAGGGTGCCGCCGTGCCACTTGATGTCGGACGTCATGTAGTCCGCCGCTCGATCGGCTTGATGCTGGTTGAACGCCGCTTCGATGAACGCGCGAACGATCCGCTTGTTTTCCTCCAGGTTGTTCTGAGCAGTCATCTCGCTCTCCTTTGCTTGTGCCGTGTTGGTGCTCATAAGGGCAAGCTAGGTTGGCGAATCGATTCTTGGCTTCCGGCGGACGACTACTTCTTCACCGGCGGCTCAAGGTGGATGACTTACTCGCTAGACCGCGATGACTTAGGCGGCGGACGAGGGGAACCGCTGAGAAGCTCGGTTCCCCTCGAATCAGGAGCCAGCGATCAGTAGCCACCGGCCGCTGATGCTGCCGCGGCACGTGAGCCGAAATCTCGGATCTCGACCTCCCCAGCACAAACTGCGCATCCTGCGCGCCGAGCAGTTGACCTGCCACATCGTCGAGCGGCGTGTGCTGACCGGCGTAGATCCGGCTTAGCCCCGCCTCGGTTGCAATCGCGCGGTAGCTCGTGATGCTCCGCACCGTCCCAGGTAACGCGTCTGACGTCACATCGATCCGGCCGTCTCCATCGAAGAAAGCGGACAACACGCTCG
>WNFE01006819.1_pt1 | contig 11396 bp, 2 predicted proteins | sample 5400451 | NCBI WGS metagenome assembly WNFE01 (sample SAMN13153344, study PRJNA577476) | soil metagenome | isolation source: 200 cm saprolite under Douglas fir tree site 2 hole 2 | place: USA:California | collected 2015-04-18
CCGGCCCCGGTCGCATTGGTGCTGGTGAGATGCACCACGCTCGCCGAGTGCAGCCCGATGTAGGTGACGTGGCCGCTGCCGCCGTCGATCGTGTCGTTGCCCGCGCCGCCATCGATCGTCGCGTCGCTCGTGCCGCCGTTGATCGTGTCGTCGCCGCCACCGCCGCGCAGGAGGGCGACGCTGTTGTTGTGGACGGTGGAGTTGGTGCCGTTCATCGTGTCGTTGCCGTCGCCGCCGTCGAGCAGGTCGTGCTGGGTGCTCGAGCTCGTCAGGGTGTCGTTGCCGCCGTCACCGAAGAGCTGGGCGCAGACCCCGTTGTCGTCACACTTGGACGCCCGCGGCCCGACGATGGTGTCGTTGCCATCGCCGCCATGGATCGCGACCGCGATCGAGGTGTCGTTGACGCCGCTCAGGTCGATGTTGTCGTCGCCCGCCCCGCCGTTGCCGACGATCGAGGTGACGCCTGAGAACTCCTGGGCATTGCCCTCGGACCGGTTGAACTGGTCGGACCACACCTTGATGCGCCCCGTGCCTCCATTGCTGGCGACGTGGATGGTCTCACCGATGTCGTCCAGGTTTCCCTGCAGGCGCTGCTTGGAGCTGGGGCCGATGGAGAGCGTCAGCGCGCCACCGTTCATCGTGCCGAGGAAAGCGGGTCGCTTGAAGGGCACCGAGAACGAGAACAGCTTCAGGCGCGCGAACTCGAAGGTGAGCGTGAACGACGTGATGAAGAGGTTGATCGTCACATAGGCGCGCAGGAATAGATCCAGCTCACCCGTGATGTCGAAGACCGCGAGCGGGTTGCCTCCGTTCGCGAGCACGTTGGCTTTCAGCTCGTCGAACCGGACCTTGCCGTCCTTGTTCAGGTCGTCCCAGTTGAAGAAGATGTCGGCGGAGATCCCGCCCTCGACTCCGGCGCTGACAAGGCCGAGCGAGATCGCCGCCCCGACCGCGATCTCGGCGTGGAGCATGGCGACCGGCAGCAGGTTGCCCGCGGCGTCCTTGGTGTCGAAGAAGAAGCCCTCGAGCAGGCTCGCGGCGTCATGCGAGGCGAGGAAGTCGGTCAGGCCCTGGGTGTCGTAACCGATCCGCAGCGAGATCGTGGCGCCGATGCCTCCGGCGAAGGTGCCGACCAGCGGCCCGATGATCGGGAACTCCTGGCGGTAGAAGAACTGGAACCCGAACGTCGGCAGGGTGACCTCGACCAGGGTGGCCGGCTTGCCCAGCAGCAGGTTGAGGACGTTCGAGGCCTTGAGGATCGGGAAGTCGACGCTGCCCGGGTGCTGGACCCCGGAGGTGAACTCGGAGGTGGACGAGCCCGCGGCGCCCTGCATCGACGGCCCGGGCAGGCTGTCCGGGATGTTGATCCCGTTGAGGTTGCCCAGCTGGCTGATGTCCTGCCCATCGCCCAGTCCCACGCCATGGATCGGGTTGTCGAGGAAGCTCCAGCCGAACGGGTTCGGCAGGTGGCTGTTGTGAGAGTCGCCCGCGAGCACGAGGTCGCCGAAGTTGAGCAGCACGTCGCCTTCGGCGGTCGCCTTGTGGACCAGGTCGATGAGGTGGTACAGCTGCTGCACGAAGTCGAGGAACGCGATCACCTTCGGTCCGTCGGTCGGGTCGAAGAAGACGATCAGGTCCTTGCCGGTGATGGTGTGGCCGGCGAGGTCCGACAGCAGCGGGATGCGCTTGTTCAGGAAGCCGTCCGGCCCGATCAGCCAGTTGAGCGGGCGCAGTACGTCCCCGATCTTGTCGAGGATCGGCCCGGCGAACTTCGAGATGAAGGAGCCGAGGTCGAGCGTGATGTCCGCGATGACGACCGACGGCATGCTGACGTTCAGGCCGCCGGACGCCGACCAGCTCAGGTTGAAGTCGATCAGGATCTTGGCGGTGACCTTCGGCAGGATCTGCGCGAGGTCGGCGCCCAGGGTGCTGAAGTCGACGGTCGCTTCGGCGCGGAGGATGGCGCCGCCGGCGAGAGTCGGCTGGATGAGGTCGCTCAGCGGCGATGACGTGAGCTCCGCGAAGGTGAGCATCCCGTCGTGGTTCGGGTCGCCGAAGCTGATCGACCCGTTGAAGTAGAGGACCGAGATCTCCTGGTCCTGGGGGACGACGATCGGGTTGGGGTTGTTGCCGGTGCACTGGACCTTGACCGCGCCGTCGCCGTTGATGTCGACGCCGTCCTGCAGGTGCAGGGCGAGGAACAGCAGCCGGCCGTCGACCTGGGCGCGGTCGACGCTGCCGCTGGGGCAGCTGACGTCGGAGAAGGTGACAGTCGTGGCGAGCGACAGGGCCGGCCCTGTTCCGGGCACGAAGTAGAAGCCCTGCTTGAGGTCGATGCCGAAGCCGAAGTTCAGCCCGAAGGCGATCGTGATCTGCGGGATGAACCTGGCATCGATGCCGAGCGCGGGGATGCCAAGGTCGATCTGGATGGGCGGCGCGGTGAAGACGTAGGTCTTGCCGAGGTTGAAGTCGAAGTCCGCCCGCTGGGCGTCGAAGATGGTGCCCGGGGTATGACGTGGGCCGTTGACCGCGTCGTCCTTCCACAGGTTGAACTGGATGTCGTCGAGCGATGGGGCCGAGCGCCCGCCTCCGGGCTGCAGTAGTCCGAGCTGGGTCGAGAAGACGTCGAACGCGATCTGCTTGACCTTGGCGACCAGGGCGTCGAGCCCGAGGTTGTTGTCGCGCAGCGTGTTCGCGAGCGGCTTCAGGAAGTCGTTGCGGAAGTCGCCGATCGCGTTGCTGAGGGGGTTGTTGGCCAGCAGCTTGCCGAGCAGCGGGAGCTTGACCCCGAAGACCTGGCCCTGCAGCGCGTCCTGCAGGATCTGCAGGAAGAAGTCCAGCCCGTCGACGACCGTGGAGGGGTCGGAGAGCAGGGCGAAGATGCCCGGGAGGTTGGGGCTGAAGTGGCTCCAGTCGGGCTGGGCCGCGACGATGAAGCTGAAGGCGGCGCCAGGCTCGGTGAAGAGCTTCGCCCCGACGATGCCGATCTTGACGCCGAGCGTGTTGTGTCCCGGGACGCCGGCGCCGCTGAACACGGGATCGTTGATCGGGAGCTGGAAGCTCTGGGTGCCGACGAAGAGCGGCAGCGACGCGACGGCGAAGGGCGCCCCTTCCTCGGTGCCGCTGGTGGGATCGGTGTCGCTGAAGGTGGTGACCGCGCCGACGGAGACGAACTGGTGCTCGCCGCCGGGGCTGGTGCCGCGGTAGATGCGGTAGCCGGTCGCGCCTGGTTGCGCCGCCCACGTCACCGTGGCGCTGTGGTTCGAGCCGCTCACATCGACCGACACTTCCGGCGAGGCGAGCGTCTCGCCGGACCCCGTGATGGCCGTGATCTCGTAGTAGTAGGTTCCGGCCAGGGTCCCGGCAGCCGTGCTCGGCGCGGCGTGCAGCGAGAAGCCCGTGTGGGTGCCGGTCAGAGAGACCGAGGCCGCGCCGACGAAGTCCAGGATGTGGCCGAGGTCGGACGTGACCCCATCGCCGCCGAAGCCGATCAGGACCAGGCGGCCGTTGTGGTTGAAGTCGATCAGGCTCAGGTCGAGCGCTGCGCCGATGCTCGCGCTGCCGTTCTTGACGAACAGGCCGAAGGGCCCGATCCGGGCCTCGAAGTTGAGGTTGGCGGCGGACGCCGAAGCTTCCAGGTGCAGGCTCGTGCCCGAGGGCCCCGCCTTGATGAAGAACGAGCGATTGCCGTGGAGGTCGCCGTCGTCGACCGTGAGCTGATCGACGTTGAGGTGGGTGAGCGCGCCCTGGAACTCGATCCGGAACGTCTGCGGGCTGCCCGCGGTGACCACCATGTCCGTGGTGCTGACCGCGACGTTGCCGTTGCCGATGTTGCCGAGCAGCTGCAGCTTGGTCTGGATGCGGCTCGCGAGCATTTGCGAGTCGTTGGTCCAGTCGATGGCCGCCGTGGTCTGGTTGGCCGCGGTGTCGGAGGCCGGCACGGTGGCGGAGGTGCCGGCCACGCCCGTGTCGGTGAAGGTCGTCGTGCTGCCGCCGCTGATGCTGAAGTAGGCGTTCTCACCGCCGGCGGTGGTGCCGCTGTAAACCCGGTAGCCCGAGGCCCCGGTGACGGCGTCCCATGTGAGGTTGACCTTGCCGTTGGCCGCCACGACTGCCGACACTTCGGACGACGCGGACGTCTCGGTCCCGCCAAACATCGCCGTGACGACGTAGTAGTACGTGCCTGAGGCGAGCGTGCCGCCCGTGTCAGCTGTAGCGGAGACGTTCGGTGGCGCGCGGCTGAACGGGAACATGAACTTGAAGGTGCCGGACGTGGCCTTCAGCACCAATTGCTGGACCTCGTTGTTCGAGCCGTTGCCTTCCGTCGTCGTGCTCGCGGACGTCGTGTTGAGGTCGAGCCCGAGCCTGATCCTCAGGTCCGCGACGGCGTTGATCGACAGGTTCCCGCTCGCTCCGACGCCCACCAGTGCGTTGGCGATCGATGCCAGCGTGTCCCCGAGGCCGAGGCCCGACAGCAGCTGCGCCAGGTCGAGGCTGAAGGGCCGCGCGATCTGGACGCTGGTGCCGAGGTCGAAGTTGAAGTCGAGCTCCCCGGTGACCGGGTCGTACACGAGGAGCGGGAGATGGCCCATGGCCACGAACGCCAGCTTCCCGGCGTCGGCGCTGAGCAGCTGCACCGGCTGGTTGCCGAGCGAATTCTGGAACGTGACGACGAAGCTGCCGCTCGAGCCGGTCACCATGACATTGCCCATGCCGATGCCGTCCAGCGCCTCGAGGGCGGCCTGGATGCTGTCGGTGCCGGTCGCGGGCGCGTTGTACGCGATCGACGTCGTCGTCTGGCTGTTGCTGAGCGAGCTGGTCGACGGTGGCGAGGCCGGGTTCGTGCCCGCGGCGTTGGTGTCGGTGAAGCTGGGGGTCGGTGCGTCGTAGCGGGTGTCCTCACCGTTGTGAGCCGTGCCACGGTACACGCGATAGCCTGTCGCTCCCTCCACCGGCTGCCAGCTCAGGCTGACGCTTCCGGTGGCGCTCGGGACCGCGACCGAGACCTCCGGCGACGCGACCGTCTCCAGGGTGCCCATCAGCGCCGTGACCACGTAGTAGTAGGTCGTCATGGCCAGCGTGCCGCCGGTAGCGCTCGCGCTCGCGCTGAGTCCGAGCGGCTTGATGAGGAACGTGTATGTGAGCGTGTAGACGCCGCCCGTCACGTTGTTGACGGCGATGTGCTGGACCTCGTTCTGGACCGGAGTCGCGTGGGCCGGGCTCGGCTGCCCGGGCGTGGTCTCCGTCACGACGACGCTCGGCACGGTCATGCCCAGGGCGTTGGCGATGATGTTGTTGAGGCGCTGGATCGCGCCGGCGGGATTTTGAAGAATCGCGTTGATCTTGTTGGCGATGTCGGAGGCGACGTCCAACAGGTCGGCGATGCTCTTGTTGACGAGAGGCAGCTTCGTGGTCAGGAACCCGACCGAGCCGTTCAGGCTGCGCACGAGACCGACGATCAGCTGCAGCGCCTGGACGATGGTCTGGAAGTCCAGGTGCTTGAAGCGGTCGAGGATGGCATTGAAGTCGGGGCCCTGGAACTGGAACTCCGGCGACGGCAGGCTGTGGAACCAGTTCGGGCTCGTCGCCTTGATGGTGAGAGTGGCGTTCAGGGTGTCGGCCAGGCCGGACAGGACGCCGTCAGGGGCCAGCGTGAGCTTGGTCCCGAGCCCGCCCGACAGGGTTCCGGAGAAGAACCCGGTGGTGGGGTGCTCGGGCGAGCCGCCGGCCGCGGTGGCGTCGAACAGGAAGTGGCCGTCGCGGACCGCGTTCGCGAGCACACCGAGGTCGAGCGTGTTGGGCTCTGCTCCGCCCAGCGGGTTGCGGAGGCCGATGTTGATCGAGAGCGAGAGCAACCGGTTCCCGCCCAGCGTGCCCTGCGCGGTGGCCTTCACGGCCAGGAAGCCCACGTTGGCGGTGACGCTGAGGTTCTGGACGATGACGTCGAACGTCCCGGTGAGGTTGACGTCCTTGAGGAAGAACCGGCTCGCGCGGGCGGTGTGGGTCTCGCCCTGGCTGGCCGCATACCCGAGCTCGGTGACCGCCCCGTTGGCGCTGTCCACGTGAGTCCCCTGGTCGAGACGAGCCGGGACGTCGATCGAGAGGCCGCTGACGACCCCCTTCTCGCCGCGGAACAGGATCCGGTTGCCGACCCCGGAGCAGGCCGACGGGCCGGTCGCCGTCGGGTCGTCTCCAGGGCGGCAAACGAGCACGTCGGGGACGCCGTCGCCGTTGGCGTCGGAGGAACCCGTGTAGGTGACCAGCGCGGCGTTGATCGCGGTCTGCAGCGCGCTGACCAGGTCGGCGATCGTCGCGTACGAGGTGCTGCCGGCCAGGAACACAGGGACCTCGGCAGACGAAGGCCCGGCGCTCGGAGGATTGCCCGCCGTCTTGGTGCCGGTGTCGTCGTCGGCCAGCGTCGTCGTGCTGCCGCCGGTGACGGTGTAGTAATCGGTCTCGGCGCCCGCGCTGGCGCCGCGGTAGACCCGGTAGCCGGTGGCGCCGGTGACCGCGCTCCAGCTGACCGTGATGGTGCCCGTGCTGCCAAGGGTGGCCGAGACCTCGTCCGAGGCGACGCTCTCGCCGCTCGCGGAGACCGCGGTCACCACGTAGAAGTAGGTGCCGGCGGCGAGCGACCCGCCGCTGCCCGCGGTGGCCGAGACATGGGAGGGGCCTGACCCTGAGCGGCTGACGTGCAGCCGGAACTCGATGTCAGGCGTGGCGCTGCCGTTGAAGGTGAACGGCGTCGGCGACGAGCTGAGACCGAGCTCCTGGAACGAGGAGCTGTCGTAGGTCACGTTGAGGTTGAGGCTGAACGAGCGGTTGATCGGGGTGAGCCCGGGCCCGGGAGTGAATGTGACCGCCCTCGCCGACAGGGAGATTCGACCGCCGCCGCTGTCGGCGACGATCGGTTCCGGGAACGTCACCTTCAAGCCCTGGAGGCCGCGCCCGCTGTTGGCGCCGGTCTGGCCGATGCGCAGGAAACCGTCGGCGGTGAGGTCGACCTGGACCCGGATCGCACCGTCACCGGCCACCTCCAGCGTTGCGTTCGCCTGCGTCTGGAGAAGGCTCGCGAACTCGAGCGGCGAGGTCGTGCGCGGGACCGTGCCCGTGAGAACGATCTGTCCTGTCAGGTCGCTGATGTTTTGCGGGGACTGCACGTCGATCGTGTAAGTGGTGCCGCTCTGGGTCACGGTGACCGCGACGCCGCTGAGGGTCGAGAGGGCGGCCAGCGCCGCCTGCACCACCGAGGGGGCAGACCCGACCGCGATCGCCGTCGTGGTCTGGCCACTGAAGGTCAGCGTGAAGTTCCCGCCGCTGCCGGTGATGTCGATGCTGCCCGAGTGCGAGTTGATCGAGGTCACCACCAGCGGGAGGTCGATCTCGTAGGGCTGGTCGGCCGCGGAGGCGCCGTACAGGTGGTTGGCGCCCGACGTGATCGTGTGCGCGGCGGCCAGCTTGTAGGCGCCTCGGCCCAGCGTCCCGACGACAAGGACGTCGTCGGTGGAGTCATACACAACGCTGTAGGCGAGGGTCTGCGGGACCATGGTGCCGAACGGCGCCCACGTGGTGCGGCAGGCGCCGCCGAGGCCGGAGCAGTTGAGGCTGTTCGCCTGGGTCATGAAGACCCCCACGTCGGTGCCGACGACGATGGCGTCGGTGCCGCCGCCAGGCACGATGGCGATGCTCAGGATCTGCAGCTCGCCCAGCCGCGGCAGGTTGCCGGTGATGTCGTTCCAGACCGGAGTGGCGGCGGTGGCGTCGGGCGTCTGCCAGACGCTGACGCCGTCGGTCACGAATGCCGTCTTCCAGTTCGCGGGGTCGAGCGCGATCGCGGTAGGGGCGCCGGCGGTGGCGGGGTAGTTGGCGATCGCAGCCAGCGCGCCACCGGCCGGGCGCAGATACAGCGCGCCGTTCGCGACAGTCCCGGCTGCACCCACGTAAAGGACGTCGGCATGTGGCGTGCCGGTGTCGACCCCGCCGTAAGCGAGGGCGCCCACCACCCCGCCGTTGGGCAGGTTGATGCGGGTCAGGTTGTCGCCGTTGTTGAACGATTCGTAGACGTTGCCTGAGGTCCCGAGCACCATCTGGGCACCGGTGGCATCGGCGCTGTCGGCAGCGATCACCGTATAGAACTGGGTGCCGCCGTCGGTGCAGCGGAGCAGCGTCGGGTGCGCTGCGCAGAATGCTCCCGCGAAGGTCGGCAGCGCGTTGGTGGTGACCAAAAGGCCGAGAAGGGTGGAAGCGCCGCAGGCCGGGCTGCAGGTGCGGCGGCTGAATCCACCGAGGAACTGGCGGCTCCAGTACTGCACCGAGCTGGCGCCGTTGTAGCCCACCGCGACCTTGGCCCCGTCGGCGATGAAGTTGTCGCCCTGCGGCACCATGTTCCAGGTCGTGCTTCCCACCGCGCTCTGCTGCGAGTCGCCGTTGTCCTGGTTGCCGCAGAAGATCACCTGGGCGGCGTGGTCGTAGAAGCAGGAGTGCTCCTCGGTTACCTGCAGGTCGCCGTTGAGCGAGGTCCAGTCGCCGTAGGCGAGCGGGCTCGTAGACGAGGGGGTCGTGCGCCGGAAAATGCCGCCGTCGTCGGTCTCGAGCAGCGCGCCGGACGTCGCCTGGAAGGCCATGCTCCGCGAGTCCGAGTGCGGCGAGCTGTTGGTGTCGGTATGGCTGTTCGTGATCCACGTGCACTGCACTCCGGCCGCGGACGGAGGAATCGCATCGGAACACGCGACCCGTGTACTGGTGGGCGCCCTCCGAGTTGGCGTTGACGCCGCCATTAAGGTGGAGGTCGTCGGCCGTGCCCAGGATGCCGTCCGGGCCGACGCCGTCGTCCTGGGTGTCGCCGGCGACGTAAACGATGCTGGCGCTGCTCGGGTCGGCGGCGATCGAGAAGTTGCTGACGCCCTGGTTCCCGTCGTGGAGGCCGATGAAGATGCCGTTGGCGCAGCGCGGGTCGCCCTGCGGGTGCGTGCCCTCGCAGGTGCCGGGCAGGTCGAGCGCGGTCCAGGCCGTCCCGTGGTTGATTGATGAGAAGAGGCCCGCGAGGCGGTCGCAGAACGAGCCGCAGGCGGGGGTCGGCGCCGGGACGGCCGCAGCGTAGTTCTTGACGATGCCGACGTAGACCACGTTGTTGGTCCCGTCGTCATGAACCGCGATGCGCATGTTGGTGTCGACGTTGGCGGCAATGATCGGGTTGCCGTTCAGCTCGTTGCCGAAGCCGCCGGTGGCAGTCCAGGTGGCGCCCAGGTCTGCGCTCGTGAAGACGCCGCCGGCGACGCCTGAGATTCCTGTGTAAAGGCGCGACGCGTTGCCCGGGTCGCCGACAACATCGAATGCGGAGCCCCGCGGCAGTCCGGAGACGCCATCGTTTGAGATCCGGTAGAAGCTGTTGCCGGTGTCGGTGCTGCGCCACACTCCGGAGAGGTTGGTGGTGACGAAGTCCTGGCCCGCGACCACGATCACGTTCCCGCGCTCGACCACGTTCAGCACCCGCAGGCCGGTCAGCTGCTTCGCGCCCAGCCGGGTCCAGGTGGCGCCCCCATCCGTGCTGCGCAGCAGGCCGGTCTCGGCGCTGCCGCTGCCGAAGTTGCTGACGTCGCCGATGCCGGCGATCAGCACGCTGTGGTCGGCGACGGTCGGGTCGAACTGGAGGGCGCTGATCGACGCGGGGCCGATGTTCACCTCAGGCGTCCAGTTGGGGCTGGCCGCAGTGGCGTTGAGCGTCTTGAAGATGCCGCCGTTCACGGTGCCCACCCACATCACGTCCTGGTTGGTCGGGTGCGGGAGGACCACCTCGACCGCGCCGGCGACCGGGTTGTTCTGGGCGACCATGCCCTCGACCATCCCGTTCTGCGCCGGGGCCGGTCCCTGGGGGATGAACTGCGGCGCGCCGAATGGCACAGCCCCGAACGTGAGGTCGTTGGCCTTGAAGCTGCTGCCGTCGGTGATCAGGTTCGAGACCAGGAAGCCCGGGGTGATGCCGGCCGCGATCGCTGCCTTGTCGACGGCCGCCTGCACCTGGGCGATCAGCTGGGCGGCGGTGGTGTTGCTCGTGGTGTCGCTCTTGTCGATGGAAGCGCTGAGGGTCGCGAACGCGTTGCCGTTGAGGAGCCCGCCGGCATCGCCGACCAGGGTGTCGACGTGGACGCCGGCGAGCGCCCCATTGAAGGTGACCGAGTAGGCCCCGTTCACCACCGTGACCGCAACGTTGGTGCCGGCGCCGAGGCCCAACGCGCTCTCGATCGCGGTCTCCAGCGCGGCCTGCAGGCTCTGCGTGAACGGCGTGCCCGCGGTGCCGGCGCCGTGCGAGCCGTCATCCGCGAAGCTCACCGCCGTGGCGGTGTAGTAGACGTTCTCGCCGCCGGCGCTCGTCCCGCGGTAGATGCGGTACCCGGTGGCGCCCGCGACCGCGGTCCAGCTCACGGTGATGGTGCCTGGGCTCGCCAGGGTGGCGGAGGCCTCGGCCGACGCGATGCTCTCGCCCGCCGCTGTCACGGCGCTGACCACGTACTCGTACGTGCCCGCGGCCAGCGTGCCGCCGGCGCCGGCCACCGCGCCCACCCCGGTGGGCTGATTGGAGCCGTCGGCGGGGGCGTTGTAGGGGATCGGGCCGGTGGTCTTGGTCGCGCGAGCCGCGCTGCTGGAGGGCGGGCCGCCGGCGATGTGCGCGGCCGTGTCGTCGTCAGCGAAGGGGCTGGCGCCGGCGTCGAAGTAGGTGTTCTCACCACCCGAGGTGGTGGCGCGGTACACCCGGTAGCCGGTGGCTCCGGTCACGGCCGTCCAGGTCAAGGTGACGGTCCCGGTGCCCGCCAGCGTCGCCGAGACCTCGTTCGAGGCCACGGTCTCCCCGTTCGGGGTGATGGCGGTGACTTCGTAGAAGTACGTCCCGGCGGCGAGCGACCCGGGGCCGGCGGCCGGCGTGGCGGTGAGGCCGAGCGGGCTCAGCGTGAAGCCGAAGGTGAGCGTGTAAGTCCCCCCGGTGGCGTCCAGCGGCTGCACGGTCTGCACATCGTTCTGGGTAGTGAGCGTGGTCGCATCGACCACCACCAGCGGCTTGAGCTGCTTGCCCGCCACCGGGGCACTGGTGAAGGCGACCAGGTAGACATCGCCGCTCCTGGAAACGGTGATGTGGCCGGCGCCGATGCCGGTGAGGCCCTCGATCGCTGGCCGGATCACGCCGACCAGGTTGGCCCCTGCGGTGAAGGTGATCGGACCGCTGATCTCGCCCGCGTCGAGCGTGCCGTTGTTGTTCGCGTCCCAGCCCAGCCGGAAGGTGCCGCCGGTGGCTCCGGTCACGGCCGTCCAGGTCAAGGTGACGGTCCCGGTGCCCGCCAGCGTCGCCGAGACCTCGTTCGAGGCCACGGTCTCCCCGTTCGGGGTGATGGCGGTGACTTCGT
>WNFE01003672.1_pt1 | contig 11395 bp, 9 predicted proteins | sample 5400451 | NCBI WGS metagenome assembly WNFE01 (sample SAMN13153344, study PRJNA577476) | soil metagenome | isolation source: 200 cm saprolite under Douglas fir tree site 2 hole 2 | place: USA:California | collected 2015-04-18
GGATGAGAGTCTGCAGCATACCTCTCTTTCAAGCCTGAGACGTCTTCGCCCGCTGAAAAGGCTCTACCTGCGCCAGTTATTATGAGACAACGAGTGTCCTTGTCCTTTTCGGCCTCTTTCAGGTCCGCGTAGAATTCTTCTCCCATCTTATCGTTGAAGGAGTTGAGGGCTGCAGGACGGTTCAGGGTGATTCTTGTTATCTGATCCTTCTTCTCGACCAGTATAGTTTCGAACCCCATCTCATCGCCCTTTGAACTGGGGTGGGCGTTTCTCAGTGAAGGCTTTCATTCCTTCCTTCATATCCTGTGTTGAGAAGAGTAGGTAGAAGTTTCTTCTCTCGAATTGAAGGCCCTCCTCTAGGGGAGTGTCAAAGGCTTTCAGGACTGCCTCTTTGGCCAATCGTGTCGCGAGAGGTGCTTTCTGTGCAATCTGCATGGCTAGTTTCTTCGCTTCCTCAAAGTAGGCCTCTACCGGGACGATCTTGTTGACGAGTCCATGCTTTTCGGCTTCCCTAGCAGTAATGGGTTGCCCCGTTAGGATCATTTCCATGGCGCGGAATTTTCCAATGGTTCTCGTCAGGCGTTGGGTTCCACCGGCCCCCGGCATTATTCCTATGTCGATCTCGGGCTGTCCGAACTTTGCGGTTTCTGAGGCGATGATAATGTCGCAGTTCATTGCCAGCTCACATCCTCCGCCTAGGGCATGTCCACTGATGGCTCCTACGATTGGTTTGGCTGTTTTCTTCAGCCTGTCCCAGAGTGCGAACTGGTTGCGCTGGATGAGGTCGACGGGCGTTGCTTCGGATAGTTCCTTGATGTCTGCCCCCGCTGAAAAGGCATCATCATTTCCGGTCAGAACAGTGGCTCGGATTCGATCGTCCTTGTCAAAGGCTTCGAGAGCCTCGACGAGTTCTCTGAGGAGTTCGAAGTTCAATGCGTTGAGAACTTTGGGTCTGTTTAGACGAATTATTCCGATTGGTGGTTCCGTCTCGACGAGTATCTGGCTGAACGGCAAGCGTGATCAGTTTTGCCGGTCGTGGCGCGTGTATAAAGCGTTGGGAATTCTCAGCGATCATCTCGAAGAATTCCCGGTAGCCCCCCTTGCTGCCTTCTTTTCTGGACGGATCGCCGAGGTAGCCCTGGTTCACCATCTCTCTGAGGGCTTTTGGCGGTATCCACTTTTCATCTCCAGTGGCTTGGAAGAGCGCTTCAAGGTTTCGGAGTCTTGTGTCAAGCCCTACGAAATCTGCAAGTTCGAACGGACCCATCGGGTGATTGTATCCCAGCTTCATTGCCAGGTCGATGTCGCGAATCTTGGCGGTTCCTTCCTCGAGAAGCGCAGACGCTTCCATGTAGAGTGTGAGTCCGAGGCGGTTGGCGATGAAACCCGGTTCATCATTGGCAATGATCGGTGTTTTTCCAACTGTTTCGACGATCCCAACCGCTTGCTGAATTGTTCTCTCTGATGTCTGGCCGGTTTTGACTATCTCAACGAGTTTGGAGATTTGTGCGGGGTTGAAGAAGTGCATTCCCAAGAGTCTGTCTTTCTTGGAGAGTCTTGCTCCTATTTTGCTCACCGTGAGAGTAGAGGTGTTCGAGGCGAGCAGGGCTCGTTGTGGAGCGGCTGCTTCTAGCTTTGCGAATACTCCCTGTTTGAGGGGTAGATCTTCGTACACGGCTTCGATGACAAGGTCAGCGCCATTGCAGGCGTCTTTCAGGTCCGCGGCCGGTCGGATTCGCTGAAGAGCTTTGCTACCTTCTTCCTGGACTATCTTTGCTTTGGTAACGGCTGATTCTATACCGTAGGGTCCGTGGGCGATCTCGTCAAGCCCTGATTTGACCGCGACGGGGTTTTCGTCGGTCACGGAAACTTGGTGGCCGTGTTGTGCGAAGACTTGGGCTATCTGGCGGCCCATCATTCCAAAGCCGATGACTGCAACTTTCATTTGGAAAAGTTCTCTGCGGCTCTTTCCTTCTTGACCAACGCGACCATTCTCAAGCGTTCCTCTCGCCTTCTCTTCGCATCCTTCCATCGGCGTTTCTCCTCGGGTGTTTCTGGAACGACGTCAGGGATCTCAGTTGGTATTCCGCTTTCATCCATTGCGACATAGGTGAGGTATGAGGATCCTGTGTGAGTAACTTTGCCAGTCTTGAGGTCTTCCGCTTCAATTCTTACCCCTACTTCCATTGACGTGTGGCCTGCGTAGTTTAGTGAGGCTTTGAGTGTGAGTAGGTTTCCGACGTAGACTGGGTTGTAAAAGTCCATCCGGTCGAGGCTGGCGGTGACGACGGTCTTTCTGGTATGGCGTAGAGCGGTGACGCCTGCCGCTTCGTCGACGAGTTTGAGGATTGTTCCTCCGTGGACGAATCCCATCGGGTTAGCATCGCTGGGCAGCATCTGGGAGGAGAGGATTGATTTCGATTCGCTGACCGGCTTCGAGGGTCTCATGGTCGCCTGCCGCTTAGTCGTCGGAATTTAGCCTTGTCGCGAAGGGCCGCGGGTTATGGCTTCCTTTTGGGTTGGTTCCTGTCTCTCGGCCGCGAGATTCGAGTAGGCCCCCGGGGAGCTAGAAAAGATTCTGTGCATGCGTCGAGATCTTTTTTTTGTGGGAAAGAGATTTAATCGAAAACGGTCTTTTCAGGAATGGTTCATAAGGGGTCAGCGAACCGGGCTCAATGACGGATTTCAGGGGTTCTCCTCAGTCTCTACTTCTTAATTTCGTATTTCAAGTAATTAGCGGGCTGTTCTCATGCGGAGAAGGATTCCTAGAAGGATGAACTCTGCCGCCTTGTCAGCGTAGGCCACCGGAATGTTGGTGTTGGGGGCATTGACGGCTGCGGATGCTGCCCAGAGAACGATGACTATTATGACCCAGTAGATGCCTATTTTGAGCCAGAGGTCTCGCCGGTTGTTTATTGCTACGGGAGCGATCCCGCCGAGGTATACCAAGGCTATTAGGATTAGCGGGACGCCGAGCGGTATTCCGTAGACTATTATTCCGATGTACAAGTGGAGGGCCGCGGTGACGGCTGCCAGTATTAGGGCAGTATCGAGCAGACCCTTCGGATAAGTTGTCGCCGCGTTGGTCGATGCCGAGGCCGATTTCTCTTTCATCAAAACATGTTCTAGTTGCCACGTCGATAGTGGTTAGCGTATTAAGACTAGGCCTCGCCATCGCTCCATTCCTGACGCAGTAAGCTCGGAAAGCCCTGCCAGGTCCTAAGGTGCGTAGTGTTCATGAGGGTGCCTATGAGGGTCGACTACCGGGACGGGCGTTACGACTAGTCTCCTTAGACCGGTGATTCTGGCTTTGACCGAGGCTTCCAGCTGAGTGGCGACTTCGTGGGCTTCGTTCAACGTCATACTCCCCTCAACTTCGACTTCTAACACACCTACAATGAAAGGGCCTGCTCTACGAAGCCTCAGGTCCCTTATCCCCTTCACGTCGGCATGAGCTCTTATGAGATGCTCTATTTCGCGGGAGAGATCTGGCTCGTGGAACTCGTCTAGGAGTACAAGGCTGGCCTCTCGGAGGGCGACATACGCGACTGTGAGGATGTAGACGGCTATCAGCATTCCTCCAATGGCGTCCGCATGCTGTATTCCGAACGTTGAGACGAGGACGCTGGCAAATGCCACAAAGGACGAGGATGAGTCCTTGATCGAATTTCTCGCGTCAACTCTGAGGGATAGTATGTTATACTTGTTGGCTACTCGGCGCATTTGGAGCGCACGGTAAAGAGATCCGAGACCCGCAGCTAGAAGGACGATGAGAGCTGCCGGGGCAAGGTGGATGGGTGCAGGATTCTGGAGGGCCCTGTAGGATCGGAGGAAAATGTAGCTCGAGACCCCTACAAGTATGATGGCTGTGATCAGAGCCGTGAAGCTCTCGACCTTGTAGTAGCCGAACTGGAACCTCCGGCTAGGCTTTCTACGGATTATACGGAGCCCGGTCCAGACGAAGAAGCTTACCACCGCGTCAGACACGGAGTCTATGCCGTCCGCGAGGAGCGAGATGCTACCGCTAACTAGGCTAAACGCTATCTCAATAATGCCTAAGGCCAATAAGCTCCAGACCGAGGTCTTCGCAATTCTTTCTCATTCTTGGAAACCACGGGTCTCGTCGTGCAAGGCATTACTCTCTTCCGCGACTACAGCTCCGTCGTGATTGTTACGTGCAAGCTGATTTAGATTTTCACTGAGTCTCGCTGATGATCTTGGTGAAAAAGTGAGCTGGCGAGTCGCGTATTCCTGCAAGATGTAGCCAGAACCCACAGCTGAATTGGTATTTTATGCACGAGCGAAGTGTGGTGGGGCCGGTGGGATTTGAACCCACGACATCCGCCGAGTCTTTCGTCTACGGGTATCTTCACGCGCTCCTGAATTTCATCATCCCGCCAACTGGAGGTCTGCTTACCCGATGTAGTATATTCTGGAGCCCGTCGTCATTCCTTTCTAGGACCCATGTTTGATGAGTCTGGCTAGACTACGGCCCCTCAATTGAGTTGAAGGCTCGAGGCCCCACCGAGCGGCCGGCCCGGAAATTATCAGTATAAAGCTAACTGAGTCAGTGAGTGCCCCTATTCGACACTCTTCGAAACGCGACTGAAGTGGGCAGATTTACGGCTGTTCTTTCTGAGCGATGTATGTCCTGGTTTCAGGGACATACCATCGGGTTGTTTCACGGAACCTATGCCAGAAATCGTGGAAGGCGGATAAATCACGAGATTCCACAGTGATCATTCCGTTGTATGTGGTGCCCCAGATGTGGGCGTATTCAGCGACGATCTCGACATCCTTGGACAGGTTCTTCTTGAACTGTTCCCAGCCCGCGGTCGCCTTCTTCTTATCAGCTTCTGTCAGGGGTCTTACGCGATAGAAGATGAGGAACGCGAATATCAGAGAATTACACCTTAGGTCTCGCTTATCGAGCGGTTAGGTTAATGTTGTTTTCGCCCTGTGGGGGACTAGACCCGGAAAGAGGTGTGGTTGGGTTACATGCCTCTTTTGTGAGGGGGTTCGCCACTAGCCCTCAGTGATGATGGGTCTAGGTGTCTAGGGGATTCTATTGCGGAAGGCAGCTGTCATCGTATTCCTCTCCCTAAGCCTTCTCGCATTCCTGCCGACTGACGCTTCAACGAATCATAGGAATCCGCTCAGTTTTCTCAATGCAGGCCCCATCGGGACCACCGATTATCCTTGGACGATGTTTCATTATGATGCTGGGCGTAACGGAGCTACTCCTGCTTCTGGTCCTACCTCCGCAAGCCTGATGTGGAGCTACACTACGGGAGGCATCGTTTACGCCTCGCCGATTGTGTCTGATGGATTTGTATTCATCCCGTCTTATGATGGTAAGCTGTACGCACTTGACGAGTACACCGGGTCCCTCATCTGGTCATTCAGGACTGGATCAAACATAGTTGCAACTCCCGCGGTGGGAAACGGGATAGTCTACCTAGCATCCAAGGACTTTACTGTCTACGCTCTTGACGAGAATACTGGTTCAATGCTCTGGCGAATATCGAACGTCGCGGCTGTCGTATCATCTCCGGTCCTGGCAGATGGCAAGCTGTTCTACGGGACCTTGTATTCTTCATCAGCCGGTAGGGCTGAGTTTCTGGCCCTCAATCCTCAAGATGGAACAGTGTTCTGGAGACAGACTATTTCCGATTATATCGAGGGTTCCGCCGCTGTTAGCAAAGGGCTCGTGTTCTTTGGGATAGGCGCTATCAGCAACGCTGTAGTTGTCGCCTTGAATGAGACGACTGGGAAGTCAGTCTGGAATTACAATACAGCGGTCCCGACTACGATAACCACGGCGCCCGCTACTGCGTATGGCAATGTTTACGTGGGTCTTGACAGTACCAGGTTCCTCGCGCTCAACCAAGCCACGGGCGGCCCAGTCTGGTCGTTCAACACCCCAACCGGTTCCAACGCGACTTCTCCCGCGATCTATAATGGCGTGGTCTACTTTGGGACGGGTAGAGGCATTGTGTATGCTCGCAACGCGACTACAGGTGTTCAGATCTGGTCGTATACAACTCCTTCAGGCGGAGCAGTGACATCTTCTCCTGCTCTGGCTCTTGGATCTAATGCCCTGTTCTTTGGCTCTAATGATCGCTATTTGTACGCGCTTAGTTCTATGACAGGCGCCTTGTTGTGGAGGTATTTGACTGGTGGACAGGTTTCCTCTTCGCCTGCGGTGGCCGATAGTCGGGTCTTCTTCGGGGCTAAAGACGCAAAAGTCTACGCCTTGGGGATCATCATTCCCCCACTTAGCGCTACGATAAGCGCGAGCCCAGCTATTCTGAGATCAGCAAGTGTGTCAAATCTTACTGTGACCGTTAGAAACAGTACCGGCCCCATCTCAGGGGCGAATCTAACGCTTACCTCCTCAGCGGGCGGAACATTCATCCAACCAGTGATGACCATTCCTGGGACCTATGTTGCCAACTTCACTGCGCCAACAGTCACATCGACCATTAGTGGTGCAATCCAGGTTGTTGCGAGCGCGCCTGGCTACCTCAATGCCGTGGCAAGCACGACTATTACCGTGAACCCGTATCCGCCACTGACCGTCGCGGTCGCTGCGAAGCCCGGGACAACTACCCCTGGAGCGGAGGTTCTTCTTATGATCAAGGTGACTAACGGGACTGACTTGATCGCAGGTGCGAGTCTCACTATGACCTCGTCGTCGGGCGGGAGCTTTTCAGGATTGACCGATGGCGGGAATGGAAACTATACGGTAATCTATGCTACTCCTCTCCAGAGCTCTACTAATGTCCTAACAGTCCAAGCCTCAAAGAGCCAATTCAGCTCTGCACAGGGCCAGGTCGTCGTCACTGTGAATGGGATTCCTGATCTTACTACGGTAAAAGTGGTGGGTCTGCCTCTATTCCTGTTTGCTGCGGTCGCAGTCCTCATATTCTTCATCCTTATCGCTGTCGCGGTTACGCGTCGGGACAGGTCGCGTTCCCACGGTCTGTCCCAATCACCACAACCCTCGTTTACATATGCGTTAGACGGGATGTCTTTTCCGGGAAGACTTATCTAAGCGATTTCTGACCGGGGGTTTAATGGGGTTGGCGGCCATAGCTGGGAGCTAGGACCCGTACCCATTCCGAACACGGAAGTGAATCTCCCAGGCGATCTCTGTGGTAGTGTGGTGAGAGATCCCACGCGAAGCTTAGACCGCTGCCAACCTCATTTGAAAATTCTATAAAGTTCTAGAATTTTGCTTCATCGATTTTTTCTATCTTCAAAGTTATGATTGGGAATTCGTGCGTAATCAATCTTTATAACGCGCAGAGGACAATTAACCTTCAGCGCTCGGGGGACATCGGCTGCTATCTGTTGCTTTGCTCGATATTTTCAGCCCGCTAAGCAGCATCTTCAACAACCTGGGCACCGTTACCCAGCTAGTCTTCACTCTCCTGTTCGTCCTTCTCTTCTTCGGGTTCGGCCAGAAGCTCCAGATGCGTCAGTACATGTGGGACATTGACAGAGGATTACGACGTCTAGACGTCATCCGGACCCAGGCCAAGGATCTGGCGTTGAAGACTATCAGAGAGATCGGCAAGCCTACCATCGACCCGCTGCCACAGCTGAACGTTCTGATGGAATCATTCCTGATTACTCCAGTTGACATGGACCCTACAGGGATTGTCAGCAAGTTCGACCATCTCTTGGATGTTCGTGATGTGAAGTTCAAGGATGATGTTCAGAAAATGGCACCCAGTGCCGACTCCGCGCAAGTCAACAACCTTGAGAACCTTGTCGAGGCTTCTTGGGCCTTGAACACGATATTCCGCATCATACGCCACTTCTATCTGCTTGGTAAGAAGACGAACAGCATATTCATCATCATCCAGCTTCAGGCTCTCCTTCCCATGATAATGCAGGAGGCTGAAGCCTACCTGGGTGCGGGGCGCGCGTTTGCTGAGGGACAGCCGATAGGGGATGGGCTTGGGGCGCTTGTTGCGTCGAAGTTGATGAAGGACAAAGCCCAGCGCAAGGTCGAGAAGGATGTGATTGTAGCTGAGACCACTCTGGAGGATCGTAGGATTATCGCACTCAAAGCCGAGGGTCCGGGAGGGAATGTTGGAAAACCGGGGGACGCCATACAAGCCCTCCTGCAAGAGAACAATGGGAAGGTCTCTATGATCGTTATGGTGGACGCTGCTCTGAAGTTCGAGGGCGAGACCACAGGCGAGATCAGCGAGGGCATTGGTGCTGCGATTGGTGGTATTGGGACGGAGCGGTTCAAGATTGAACAGGAAGCTACGAAGCAGCACATACCGGTCTACGCTGTCATCGTCAAGGAAAGTATTCTGGAGGCGATTACTCCTATGAAGAAGGAGATACTTGAGGCGGGGGACAAGGTTATCGAGAGGATTAAGAACCTCATCGTGGAACGGAGCAAGCCCGGCGACACGGTTATAATCGCCGGAATAGGCAACACGATAGGCATAGGACAGTAGACTGTTAAAGTGTCTCAGCCGAGACCGCGGAGCGGTCCCTCAATAGGAGTAATGCTGATCTCCATAGTCCTGATCATAATCGCCTTCTACACACTCAACCTCGCGCTGTCTACCTTCAGTACTGATGTCACTCTAGCAACTTTGTACTTTACAGTCGCCGTCTTATCGTTCGGGTTTGTCGTCCTCTCAGTCTTCAGAGTCAGAAGGGGCTACGCGTTAGCGAACCCGTCCCCGCTCAAAGTCATGTCGATAGTGAAATGTCCACAATGCAGCTTCAAGCAGATCAAGAACTTTGCAGTCGGCGACTTTGTCTTCAAGAAGCTGGGCATGTGCACTCAATGCGGCGTCGCAAGCCTCTCGATAACGGGCATTTACTACGACGGACCCACACGCCGCTAACCGCTGCGGCTAGGATGAAGTTACCGGTCTATCACGGATTTCTCCACCCTTTGGTGGTAGTCTTGTTCTGAAAGCGTGAAGGAGTTTTTTTGTTTGGACATACCCCCGGGGGGGTCGAGAAATAGTTAGTGGAAAAAATAGTTAGAAGAAAAGAGAAAGATAGAGAAAAGAGACTGCTGTCTTGGATGGCTCAAGACTCACCGGATCTGCGTCGCAAGCTGGTCGTTTTCAAAAATACTCCGGATTTCTCAGTCTAGTGAAATCTAGCTGCGAAATGCTAGGGTGGTCGGCGGGCTCGTCACTACCTAATTGGCAGGATTAGCTTGACGATGGACGGTTTTCTGATTCTACGTCGATTCTAGGGCGGTTTGCAGGGGACGACCAGGCCGCCGCGCTTATCTGCGGTCATGGGACATGGATAGATGCTGAATCTTTCGGGCTGTCTCCTAAGCAGACACGCTTGCCGGATGTTACTCATTGTCCGGTGAGTATGGTGCAGCTGTCGTGGTTTACTAGGACGGTATGCTCTGATTGGGCTACTGGGTTGTTGCTTGCCTCTATCAGAACTGGGTAGGCGCTGACGCACTTGTTCCGGATAAGGTCCTGAAGAGCCTTCTTTCCCACTTCTCTAGGGAATCCTTTCTCCAGCCATCTCGACGCGAAGGGGAGGGTCGAGAAGTTGGCTTGTATGAAACCGAGTACTTTCTTTGAGTCTTCTGAGGTTGCGCCTTTGGGTTTGACGAACCGGTAGATGTAGGCACTTGTTCCGTTGGTAACGGCTCCCTTGGCCTTGGCTAGGGTTACGAAGGGTTCGATTGCGAAGACTTCGCCCTCTTCGATCTTTGTCCCGTTCATTCCCATCGCAGCGACACTGGGGACGGACTTGCCCGCGTGTATCGTGTATCGTTCGATCTTGTGGCCGGTCAAATTGCTTATGGGTCGTAGGCCTACCCGCGTGATAGTGGTCTGGACTATTCTTCCTATCTCGGAGAGTTTGACGCCGGGTTTGAAGGCGCGTATCGCATTCTGGAGAGCCTCGTCCGCAGCTTGGGCTAACGGCTCGAACCTCGGGTCCAAACAGACCGTGACTGAAGTATCTGTGACATAGCCGTCGACATGGACACCAAAGTCCACTTTCACCAACGAGGCGGCTGGTATTGTTAGGGTGTCACCGGGAGGTGAGGTATAGTGCGCAGCGACATCGTTTATCCCTACATTGACCGGAAACGCTGGCTTCCCGCCAAAATCTCTGATTCTCTGCTCTAGTCCTTCACAGATCTCGATGGCAGGTTTGCCATACTTGACTAGGCTCGGGACCTCCTTTCGCAGCCTCGCTACGATGTCACCCGATTTCTTGAAGGAGTCGACGGCTTGAGAGTCGAACAACTATGCTCACGCTGATTAGTCTGAAAATCCTCTCATTGGTTCTTCTCCCTGCAGTTAAAACTATGACTTACTGAAATCATGCTTCCACATCTCCCGCGCTAGAGCGCCATCCTTCTTGAATAGATGTACCTGAGCCTTCGCTTTTTCTCTCCGCTCTCTGTGCTCTCGCAGAAACTTAGTCACTTTCTCGACCAAGATGTCCTTCAGGTTTCCAGTTAGCATTCGTCCGCTCTTGTACTCTGACCGGATTTCTTCTATGAGTTTGTCGTTGGGTTCGAAGAACATGTAGAGCCACTGGAAAGGAACGTCAATGTCGGGATTCCCTCCGAGTTTGCGGTGCTCGTCAATGGATGCTTGTCCTCCGGAGAATGCATGACGGTAGATCTTGTTCCGGACGGTCTTGTCGTCATCGTTGAGATAGATGGCGGTCTCGGGTTTAGACGAACTCATCTTGTCCTGGATTCCGGTTAGGGGTGGTAGGAATTTGCTGTGGATGGCTGCTGCTTTGTGGTAGTCTAAGGGTTCCGCGATGTCTCTTTGTATTCTCCAGTAAGGGTCTTGGTCGATGGCTGAGGGTATTAGACAGCGTTTCTTCTCGAAGAGGCTGGGAAGGATCTGTAAAGCAGGGTAGAAGCTCATGCCGATGTTTGTCTCGCCAGTGAAGCCGAAGACTGACTTGGCGGTGCTGTAATTGACTCTCCTAGCGATCTTCAGGATCAAAGGGTACGCATGGCCGACGAACTCGGTGTCTTGGAAGATGAAGGTCTTGTCAGGGTCGAACCCGACGGCTGCAACTTCGAGGATATTCTCCCGGGCCCATTTCTGGGTCTCTTCGTAGGTGAGGCTTCGCTTCTCTTCAAGGAATTTCTCGTCATCAGTCATCTGAATGTAGACGTTGACATGGAACTTGTCTTGGAGCCATTTAGTGAAGTAGAAACTGAGAATGTGGCCGATGTGCATTGGACCACTAGGGCCTCGACCGGTATATAGGAAGAATCCCTTGCCCTTGTCATAGTCGTCAAGAACAAGGTTCAGATCTCGATGAGAGAAGAAGACCTGACGCCGTACGAGGTAGGCTGCGTCGCTCAGGATTCCTTCGAGTCGTTTTGCGAGAGGCCCCGCTATCG
>WNFE01003673.1_pt1 | contig 11391 bp, 17 predicted proteins | sample 5400451 | NCBI WGS metagenome assembly WNFE01 (sample SAMN13153344, study PRJNA577476) | soil metagenome | isolation source: 200 cm saprolite under Douglas fir tree site 2 hole 2 | place: USA:California | collected 2015-04-18
AGGCGGGGCAAATTCCGTGGGACGTCCGTGTATCGAACCGGCGCTGGAGGAACTCCTCGACGGGGATCCATTCATTGTCCATGTGGAGCTTTCGGCACCAGGCGCAGAGACGCAGGAATTCTTCGAGATAGTGCAGTCGAGAGACTAGCCGTCGCGTCAGTACCACCACCGGGATGGCCACCAACAGGATGATGGCCGTCTCCAACAGGCTCTCGTGCCAGCCGCCAAGATGATCGCTCCCGAAGATCAGACTGGGCACACCGAGCAGCTCGTTGATCCACGACAGCGCGATGATGGCCAGAAAGCCGACGATCTCATACGCGACAATCGTGGACGTGCGCCGTCGCGCGGACGTAGAGGATTCTCCGAAGGGGTTGACGCTCATCGGTGTTTCGTGCGCCTACGATAGCATGATCCGTGTTCCGTCTCGCTGCCGCCCGGAGGAAATCCGCGTTCGCTGAGCGGGAACGAACTCCTCGGGCGGATCCTCTGAGCCCCGGATCTGGCGGTCGGTAGGCCATCCGGAATTCACGCGCACCCAGAGATCCTCACGAACGAGTTCATCAGTGTCGGACCACGGACCAGTCGAGCCATCCCACCAGGATGTTCCACTCGTCCTCCTTCAGGACGGCCGTGTTCGCGTCCTCGCCGATGAAGACGGTATCGCCTTCGATGACAACCTCCGGACACAGTTACTCGAGGTCCGGGCGCTGATCAGAGCCCACTCGAGCAGGTGGGGTGCCGCGTTCGCAGGCCATGAAGATCAGGGGGCACCGGACGGAGGCGGTCTACCGGCGCTATGCGATCGTCAGCGAGGCGGACCTCCGCGAGGCGATTTACAGTAGAAGCTCGACGGTTACATTCACGGTGACAGTCGCCGGGCAGCGCTTGACGACCGTCGTGTAAGTATGTAGATTCCGGACCACGGACGATTAGCTCAGTTGGCAGAGCGCTGGCCTCACATGCCAGAGGTCACTGGTTCAAGTCCAGTATCGTCCACCAACCGAAACGCGAGGTTGCGACCAACCCCGCGTCGCGTCTTTCCGTCGGGTGCCGAAATAGTGCCACTTCACGCCTGAGCGACGGACTCTGACTGCCCCTTGGACGGCTGCTCAAGGGCTCGGATCGCCTCGTGGAGGTGCCCTGGCGCGAGGTGCTGGTAGCGGGTCGTCATCCTCGGATCGCGGTGGCCGAGGATCTCCATGATGGCCCGCTGGCTCTCGCCGGCCATCGTCAGGGTGCTCGCGGCGTCGTGGCGAAGGTCGTGGAAGGTGAGGGGCGCGAGCCCAAGCTGCTTTGCCAACCGGGTGAAGGATCGGGTCAGTGCGAGCGGCTCATACGCTGGTAGGACGCGGGTGGTCGGGTCGAGCGGCCTTGGTAAGGTCTGGAGCATCTCGCGCAAGGTCTCGGTCATCGGCACCGTCCGATCCCGCCCGTTCTTCGTCTTGCGGAAGGTGACGGTCCGCCGCTTCATGTCCACGTCGCCCCACGTGAGCCGGAGCAATTCCGCACGGCGCGCGCCGGTCTGGAGGGCTGCTAGAACGTACGGCCTGAGGGCCGCGCCGGGCTTGTGGTGGACCGTCCAGCGGCGACCATCCTTGGACTCGACCGTCTCGTGGGCTCCGTTGAGGAGCTTCTCGCGCTCCTCAGAGGTAAGGTACCGAACGCGGCCGTCTGGTTCCTTCGCTCGGGTCACGTCCTTTGCGGGGCTGGTTTTCAGATAGGCCCACTTCACGGCCCGGCCGAGGAGATGCTTCAGACGGGCCAGCTCCTTGTTGGCGGTGGAGGGCTTCACCTCGCTGAGCCGCTCGCCGTACCAGCGCTCAACGTCCTGCTGGCGGAGCCGGGAGAGCTTCGTGCCGCCGAACACGGGAAGCAGTACGGCGTCGAGGATGTACCTGCTGCGCTGCGCCCACACCGGAGCGAGCGTCGCCTTGACGGCTGGCCAGTAGTGTCGGTCTACGAACTCCTTAACTGCGGATACCTTCCTCTCGAACGCCTAGCACTTCGCCACGAGCGATCTTTGCCATGGTGTCTCGGTACACGAGCTTGGCGGTTTGGTAGTTGGGCGTTGCCTTCTTACGGTGTCGCTTGCCGTCAGCCCCGGTGTAATCGATCCACCACCAGGCATTCCGCAGAAACAAACCGTCACGGCCTCTTCGCTTGGCCCGCTGCTTTCCTTCGGCTACCGGTGGAGCCGCCGCGTCCGGGGCTACATCGAGGTCAGGAAGTGCTGGTTCGTTCTTCATCGTCTCCGCCTCCTGCGTCGTGTCGTCCGGCTTGGGGGGAAGAAATCCCGTACTCCAATTCCCAACGGCTTGGCCAGCTTCTCCAACATCGTCACCGTGGGGCTCATCAGGTCGTTCTCGATCCGTACGATGGTGACGTAGCCCACTCCAGCTCGCCTGGCCAGCTCCCGGACTGAATAGCCACGCCGGTCACGCCAGTAACGGAGTAGGACAACCATCGACCGGATGGTATCTGATACGACACCTAGTGATCAAGCTCAATCTCCAGAGGGCTGGTAGCTGATGCGACACCAGTGTACTCACCCGTACCGCGATCGTGGCCCAGGAGGCGCCCAGGCTCTCTCAGAGTCTCGTGAACCCAGCGAACCTCCTCACTGACCTTGAAGAGGTTGTTGAAGACCATCGCCCGCACGGGCCCCTGGTCGCCGACGCCACTGAGCCCGCCTGGAATGGCTACCTGCTCACGGTGACATGTGGGTGCGGGGTCACGTTTGAGCGGTGGGTCACGCCCCTTGATGCTGAGCTGGATCTGCTGCGGGCGGCGGTGCTGAATTGAGCTTCTGGACTCGTCCGACCCCCTTGGGCTAGACTCCTTGCGGTTCTTCTCCCCATCGGTGCTCCCGACGCCGTAAGAGGACGACGCCCATGGCCGACGAACCCGACAGTCCTATCACGCCGAGCCTTGAACGCAGGGTGGCGACAATCCTGTCCGCCGACGTCGCCGAGTACAGCCGCCTGATGGCCGAGGACGAGGAGCAAACGCTCCGCACGTTCCGGGCGCACAAGCAGGTGTTCGAGTCGCTTGTCGCGTTGCACCGCGGACGTATTTTCAACACAGCTGGCGACGCAATCCTCGCGGAGTTCTCCAGCGTGGTCGAGGCCGTGCGTTGCGCGACCGAGATCCAGGCGGCGCTGCGCACGCGGAACGATCAACTCCCGGCCGCGCGCCAGGTCAGATTTCGCATCGGTGTCAATCTCGGCGACGTCCTGGTGCAGCACACTGATCTTCTTGGCGACGGCGTCAACGTGGCGGCACGACTGCAGGCGGTGGCCGAACCCGGGGGGATTTGTATCTCGGGCAGCGTATACGACCAAATCCGGAACAAACTGTCCCTGTCCTTCACGTCGCTTGGTGAGCAGTTCTTCAAGAACATTTCCGCAGCCGGTGCGGACCTTCTCTATTTCCGCCGCTGAAGGTCTCGGCGCGCTGCCGACGTCGAAAGTGCGCCGCCGCCCGAAGGGCGCGTTGAGATGGGCCGCGGTCGCGGCCGTCGCGCTCGCGTTGGGTGGCGGCTATTGGGCGTATTCGCAGAAACAGCAAGAGTTGGCTGAACAGGCTCGCATGGTAGCCGAGGCGGCCAAGCAGGAGGCCGCCCGCCCTGAGGAGAAGCTGATCGCGGCGAAACAAGCGGCGGAGGAGGTGCAACGCCGGGCGGACGTGGCACGCCCGCAGGAGGAAGCCGAGCGGAAGCGTGCCCAGGCGGGGGCACGCCGCCTCGCCGACGAGCAGCTGAAACGAGAAGAGGCCGCTCGTCAGCCTGTCGCACGAGCTCAGCAGCGGGCGAGTGGGGCTCCGGCGCCACCGGGCGCGGCGGACGGCATCGATGGTGTCTACTCTGGACCCGTCTGCTACGGTCCGAGTCCCAATGATCCGGCCCGCTGCTACCGAGCCGAGGCCACCGTTCGTGAAGGGAAGATCGTAGGAGAATGGCGCGGCCGGGATCCTGGGGTGACCGTGAAGCTGGCCGGTGAAGTATCGGCGATCGGCGAAGTGAGGATTGAGATGCATGCCGAGCGCGTGGACGGCAATCAGTTCGCAAGAGCGAATCTGTCGGGCACCATCCAGAATGGTCATCTAGATGCGGGCGGGTTCTTCTTCAGCGGACGCACCATGTCCCTTAATTGGCAGCGCAACTAAGCGTCCGGTCGCGCGCACGATCCACGCGCGGAGCGAGCGCCGCGGTCATCCTTCGTGGTTGTCAACGTGGCCGCGAACTCCGGAGAGCAGTCTCGTTGGTTAGACTCCCCGCCACCGAGGTGCCCATGCGGCTGATCAGGCTCGCGATCATCGTCGCTGTCGGTCTCACACTCGAGTCGTGCGCCGCCAAGGCGCCGGGAGGGCCTCGGGATGGCCGCGTGGCGATCGTCGACACGCACGCTCATCCGCTGCGCAGCCTCCGCCGCGGGGTTGCGGTCGTCTCGGCATCCGGACTCCTGCAACTAATGGACGAGTTTGCGGTCGAGCAGATGGTGCTACTACCGCCACCGTTTCCCGAGGGGCATCCCGGCATCTACGGTCGCCGCGAGATCAAGGGCATGCTCCGCGACGGCGGTGGCCGGCTGGCCATGGTCGCCGGCGGCGAGTCCTTGAACCCGATGATTCAGGGCACATCGCCCGACAACGTCGGGCCTGGCGTCATGCGCGACTTTCGCAAAGAGGCGGAGGCGATCGCGGGCGCCGGCGCGGTGGGCTTCGGCGAGATTGCCGTCGAGCACTTCTCGTCGGGACGTGGTCATCATCCCTACGAGTCGACGCGCCCGGATCACCCGCTGCTCCTGCTCCTGGCTGACATCGCAGCGGAGCGCGGGATGGTCATCGACATCCATATGGAGGCGGTGCCCGCAGATATGCCGATGCCGCCTGCGAGGCTCGGACCACGCCCCGCGGAGCTTCACGCCAACATCGCGGCGTTCGAGCGTTTGCTCGACCACAACCGGGAGGCGAAGGTCGTGTGGGCGCACGCCGGCTGGGATCTCACGGGCGAACGCAGGGTCCCGCTCATGCGGAGCCTGCTCGAACGGAACCCCAACCTGTACATGAGCATCAAGATTGACTCGGCAGGATTCCCTGGCACAAAGCCGATGGGCGAGGGCGGCGTGCGGCCCGGCTGGCTCGCGATACTTCGTGCTTTCCCCGACCGCTTCGTCATCGGGAGCGATCAGTTCTTCGGAGAGAACACCGAACGACTGGAGCGAGCGCGGGAGTTCATCGATGCGCTGCCGCCCGACCTTGCGCAACTCGTCGGACGGGAGAACGCGCTTCGCCTCTACCGCCTCCCGGCGCACACACCTTGACCGCGTGCTCGATCAGCGCGGCCAACTTCTACGTGCTGCTGTCGGCTTCGCCGGGTGCTCGATGCTCTCGTATGACCGGGCGCTCCATGCTCTCCGCACGTGGCTCGACTCGTGGGCAGGGATTGGGCACGTCGCGGTGGGGATGCACCGGCAAGGCTACGACCTGCAATTGACTCAGTACGATGACCGAGGCTGGCGAGCGACGTTCTACACCACGGGAATGGAGCATTCGCCCACGAGCGCGATCGGAACCGGCTGGGAGCGCACGCCCTGGCACGCGAAGCAGCGCGGGGCGTGGGAGGCGCTGAACAAAGGCCGCTTAGAATGATCCTTCGTGGTTGGTGAAGGTCGGCGATGACAGCAGATGACGTCTGCGCCTTCTTGGCGCTGATGGAGAAACATCGTGTCGACGTCTGGCTGGACGGCGGCTGGGCAGTCGATGCCGCTCTCGGTCGCCAGACACGGCGTCATAGTGACGTAGACATCGTGATCGAAGAACGCGATGTCCCGGCGGCAGTGTCTACTCTCCAAGATGTTGGCTACGCGCCAGTTCCCCGGCCCGACACCCGTGCCTGGAACTTCGTCATGGGGGACAACGCTGGCCACCAGGTCGACTTCCACGTTATCGTCCTCGATGAGGATGGACGCGGCATCTACGGCCCGCCAGAGAACGGTGAGTTTTACCCGGCAGAGGCCCTTGCGGGGACCGGAACTGTCGGCGCCCGCGCAGTGAAGTGCATCACGCCCGAGTGGTTGGTCCGCTTTCACACAGGTTACGAGCTAGACGAGACTGATTGGTCGGATGTGTCAGCCCTGTGCGAGCGGTTCGGCATCCCGATTCCCGACGAGTACGCGAGGTTCCAGAGGGACTCTGGCCCGCGATGACCACTGACGCCCGCCTCTGGCATCCTTGGCTCCGCATCAACCGCGTCCTTCGGACGATGCTCCATACCCATTGGAGCGCGGAAGCGTGGGCTCAGGTCCGCGTCGAGTTTAGGAAGGCGCTCGCGCTCAGGAGTGAGATTCGGCGGGCGGCGTGGTTCAACTGATCGTCACGGACGTGCCGGCCGACATCGTCCGGCTCGCGGGCTACACCGTGCGCCCGTGGGTCGTAGGCACCGGGATGCTGCGCGAGCGGCCGGTGTTCGGGCGGTAACAGCGAACTACTCGTTCGTGTTGGACCCTTGGCCCGGACGGGCGTCCGATCCCCCTGCGGCCTCTAACCACAACGCGTGACATCGCGGATGAAAGTGGATTTCTCGGCCGCCCACTCGTGCAGGATTTGATGGCTGGAACGGGTGAGGATCAAGAATTCTCCTGCCACACGGGGCGCATAGGCAGTCAGAACGTTTACACTGCTGCGCTTGTTTGCTGGAATCGCCGTCGGCCGGCTGCTGAGTGATATGCAAGTGGATCTGCGCCTTGACATGAGCGCAATCGGCGCAGAGTCCTTCCGTCTTTAGCTCGGCAATCTCGCGGCAGATCCTGCAGACCTGTTTCACGGTCTTGTCTCTGTTGAGGAAACTCAACCTTGCATTGAGCGTCATAGTCCCTCTTCTGTAAGATGTTTGAGATAGGGCGAGCAGTTTGCTCTCGCGCTCGCCCACTTCGCCGCGGTGAGCCCTACTGGACTAAACCTTGAGACGGCACGAGTGGTAGTGACTCGCAATTCGGATGCCGCCGGCCGGCGTTCAGAAAGATCAAGCGGTTACATCAGGATCGCGCGCCTGTCGAGACAGTCTGACCGACCAACGGGCCAACTAGGCGAGACGCTCCCATTTACGGAACGGCTGAGTCGAAGTAAAGAATCTCACCTCCAAGCACCGAGAGCGCGGGTCTTCAGCCCGCGGCCAACCGTGCCAGTCGCAGTGGTCGACGCAGCAAAAGGGCGCTGTGGTTCGGTTACACTCCCGAACGTGCGGTACTTGGTGCGCGTCGTGGCGTTCGGCTAGACTCCCCGGCAGCATGCGGCTGATTGGGCTCGCAGTTATTCTCGCTGTCGGCCTCACTCTTGCGCCACTCGGCATGGCTGCGGCCCAGCCTGCAGAGAAGATGCCCCGGGTAGGTTACATATCGCCGGGTTCCTCTTCTGACCCGGTAAGACAGCGACGTTTGGACGCCTTCCGGCAGGGCCTCCGCGACCTGGGCTATGTGGAAGGTCAGAGCATCGCGATTGAATCCCGATGGGCTGAGGGCACGTACGATCGATACCCCGCTCTTGCCGCCGACCTCGTTCGTCTGAAGGTACACGTCATCGTGGCTGTAGGTGGGCGAGCGAGCCAAGTGGCCCAGCAAGCGACCAGGACGATCCCGATCATCATGTCCGTCGTTATCGACCCCTTGGGCGCCGGACTCGTGTCCAACCTTGCACGCCCCCAGGGAAACGTCACGGGGGTATCGATGATGGCCCCCGACCTGATCGGGAAGCAATTTGAAGTGCTCAGGGAGGTGCTTCCCGAGGTGTCTCGCGTCGCCGTCCTATGGAATCCCGCCAATCCTAGCAGCGCATCCCAGTTGCGGGAGGCGGAGCTTGCAGCTCGGACGTTGCGATTGCGGCTGCAAAGCCTGGAGGCGCGCTCTCCCCAGGAAATCGACACCGCCTTCGCGGCAATGACTAGCGCGAGGGCGGGCGCACTCGTGGTTCTGCTGGACGCCATTCTCGTGAATCAGCGACGACAGATCGCGGGCCTGGCGGCGAAGAGGCGCCTGCCGGCCGTATATGCGGTCAGGGAATACGTGGAGGCCGGCGGTTTCATCAGCTATGGCTCAAATCCTCTTGAGTTGGAGCGGTATGCGGCGACCTTCGTGGACAAGATCCTCAGAGGCGCAAAGCCAGCCGATCTTCCCGTCGAGCAGCCAAGCAAATTCGAGCTCATCATCAACCTCAAGACCGCCAAGGCGCTCGGCCTCACGATCCCGCAAACGCTGCTGCTGCGCGCGGATCAGGTCATCGAATAGCCCGTGCTGGACCAACGCGATGATGGTCAACGTCCGCGAGGCCAGCGTGACTGACCACGCATTTCTTGAGTGCATGTTTGTGAAGGCCGCACTGTGGGACCCGGGATTGGGCGACATTGCTGTCGCCAAGTATGAAACCAGGGATTGTCCGATCTATAAAGCCGGGCCGAGGCTCTATGATCGAGGTCTAGCGAACGGAGAGGGGCGCGTCAGCACTTCACGCACTCTCTCGGCAAGCTGATCGCCTGTGAATGGCTTGGCGATAAAGGGGTATCCGGCTACCCCCGATACGACATACCCTGACATGAGGAGCACCTTGGTTTGAGGGCTCAGCGTTTTCAGGCGGTTCGCCAACTCCGTGCCCTTCATCCGGGGCATGACAACGTCAACGAGGAGTAGGTGGAAGCAAACGCCCGATTTAACCCAATGCAGCGCCATCTGGGGATCGCCGGTATCGAGCACCGTGTACCCCTTCGTCTCCAGCATGCCTCGTGCAACGACTCGAACGTGATCCTCGTCATCGACGACCAGAATGGTCTCCACGTGTCGCGTGACCTCCACTGAAGTTGTGACAGCAAATCGGAGACCACGGAGAATAGCGTTGCTAAATGGAAATGAACCCACTCTTTCTCTGCGTTTAGCCTGTTCCAGAAACCTTGACCCGGATGATTTCTGAGCAGACCAATCCCGACCAGTCCGACCTCGCGCTAGAGGCAGCAAAAACGGCTGCACCGAGACCATTCGACCAATCTGTCCAGCCTCGAGAGCGACGCAGCGGGCGGCACGGGGATGCTGGATCCAAGTCGCCAATAGTCCCGGTCTGCTAGACTCCCGCCAGCCATCCTCCACCGAGGTGCCCATGCGGCGGATCGGGCTCGCGGTCATTCTCACTGTCAGTCTCATTCTTGCGTCGCTCGCCGCCGAAGCGCAGCCGGCGGCGCAGGCTGCGCGTGTGGCTGTGCTCTCACCTGGGCCGGGCCCGGCGTCCTCATGGAGCGTATTGGAGGCATTCCGCCAGCGACTTCAGGAGCTGGGGTATGTCGAAGGGCGCAATCTCACGATCGAGTGGCGATTCATCGCCGGAAATGTCGGGCGCCTGCCTGAGGTCGCGGCCGAACTAGTTCGGCTTAACGTTGATGTGATCGTCCCGATTAATACTCCGGCTGCCCAGGCGACAAAACAGGCCACGGCGAGAATCCCGATTGTCTTCGTCCAAGTGGCCGACTTGGCAGGCTCTGATCTCGTCCAAAGCCTCGCGCGGCCGGGCGGCAATGTGACGGGCCTAGTTTCGAACACACGCGAACTAAGCGGGAAGCGGCTTGAGTTGTTGAAGGAAGCACTGCCTCGTGTGACGAACATCGGCATATTGCGAGACTCTAACCCCACCACAGGACTCATTTTGCGTGACATGGACGCTGCGAGTCACCAACTCGGTCTCCGCCTAACGGATTTAGCAATACGCCGCCGAGACGAGCTTCAACGTGCGATCGAGGATGGAGCGAAACATCATGTTGGGGCGCTGTTCGTGATCGACGGTGTGACTATCGCCGCGGTTCATGCGCCGATCCTCGAACTCGCGCGTGGAAAGCATATGCCGGTGATCTCTCAGTTTCGAGAGTTTGTGGAAGCTGGCGGCTTGATGGCGTATGGGCCGAGCCTGCGAGAAATGTACCGTCGCGCAGCGACATATGTTGACAAGATCCTCAAGGGTGCGAAGCCCAGCGACCTTCCAGTGGAGCAGCCGACACGGTTCGAACTGGTCATCAACCTCAAGACCGCTAAAGCCCTCGGCCTCACGATCCCGCAGTCGCTGCTGGTGCGGGCCGACCAGGTCATCGAGTGATGGACCGCCGCGCCTTTGTCGCGGCCATGGCTTCGATGTTTGTGCGGGTTGCCGGCGTCGGGCTTGCACGTACATCCGATGAGGATCGTCCGCTGGCCCGCCTTTACACGATGACCACCGCCTTAGTCCTCAAATACTATCCCGACGCGAAGACGGAGCTCACGCAGCACACGATTCGTTTCGAGGCCCGCACGCGCCGCTTCATGGTCCACGAGCAGCTCAAGACCGGCGAATGGCAGGACGCTCACGAGACCATTGGACCACAGCGCGGTGGTGTGGTCGGTAACATGGAGCTGCGCCCCGGCAAGTATCTCGGCGCCGCCGTGGTGCCACAAGCCTTTGACAAGCGCTACTACACGCTGCTGGTGCTGGCGCCGTACTCACACGCGAGCGATGCGCATCTTTATACGCACCTGTTGTATCCGGGTGGCGCGAGCAAGGTCTTTCTCTCCGAGTTCACTGATCTAGTGACGCGCTTCGCGGAGTACCTCAATTTGAGTTCAGGTAACTAATGGGTGGACGCCGAACATCGCGCTGCTGGCGGGCGACCTTCTACATGACCGGGATGGAGCACTCGATCACGAGCGCGACCGCGTCGGCGTGGGGAGCGAACGCCGTGGCGAGCGGTGCAGCGCGGCGACGTGGGGAGGCGCTGAGAAGAGTCAGAGAGATTTGATGGACTCAAATTGGGCGCTCGTCGTGCTCACCGCCGTCCTAATCCTCGTTACTGGTTACTACGCCCGGCAGAACAAGCGCCTCGTCGATGAGATGCGGGAACAGTGACAGCCCCTTGCTGAGTACGAGCCGCGCACGCGAGAAACTGCGCGCGCCAGGAGAGAGTGAGCCTTGGCTAATCGGACACAGGCAGCCTCGGGGGTGTCATACGTCCGAGAGAAGGACGTCAGGTACCTCGGTATATAGCCCGGCCCGGCTCTTTCGGCGGGAGTCGGGCCCTTGGGGGGTGGGGTGGATCACGGCGTAGTCCCAGTGCCGAAATAGTGCCATTCGGCGGTCGCAATCGGGAGTTCCAGGGATCACTCGGTATCAGGGAAACAGCGAGTTAACTCGGCGGATCTTCTCGCTTCGTCGTACTCCGTCGCATACCGTCGCAGATGGCCCCGAACGGACTCACATGCCAGAGGTCACTGGTTCAAGTCCAGTATCGTCCACCATTCCCGACCCTGGCGGCCCTCGCCCTCGCCGATCGCTTCGGTCCCAACACTGCTCGTCCCGCGGAAACGCCGCGATTGCTGCGAGACCGCGGTC
>WNFE01006752.1_pt1 | contig 11391 bp, 16 predicted proteins | sample 5400451 | NCBI WGS metagenome assembly WNFE01 (sample SAMN13153344, study PRJNA577476) | soil metagenome | isolation source: 200 cm saprolite under Douglas fir tree site 2 hole 2 | place: USA:California | collected 2015-04-18
CATTCAAGCCGCAGATGGCGACGCGCGCGCCCTCTCGGTCGAATTCCTGCGCTGTGGCCAGCCCGATCCCGCTGTTACCGCCGGTGATAAGGATATTCTTGTCCGCTAGCCTACCCATTGTCGTCACTCCTTCGTCCAGCGTCAATACATGACGATCGTCATGATTGCGGTTCTCCGTAAGGTGATTTGTTGTCCACCGAAGGTCGCTGCGCATGAGTCCAGCGAATGTCTACCGCTTCTTCGACTCCAAGAAGTCGATCACCGCGGGCGTCGCGCGCCGGCTGCCAAGCCGCCTCCCAAAGTAGACCTCTCCATAACCAAGCCTCCGCGAGCGCGCGCGTGGTCGGGGGCGAGGCGTCGCCAAATCGTTCGCGGATTTTATGCCGGCTTCGGCAAGTGCCTCATCGTACCTCTGGGAAACCCTGCGGGATGCTTTACGCATCGCCGTGCAATGGCAGCGGCCGGTGTCACATCCTTGGCCCGGCTCGCTAGTCTCACATCTAGGACTATATGCTCTCAAACTTGCGAGCATATGCCCACATATTGATCCCGCTAAGGTTGCTTCGGTGGCGCTCCGTCGCCGCCAGTGTTTTTTCGATCCTTCTTCAAAGCCGCCACGTCTTGTTGTAATCGCAGAATGCGATCGAACAAATCCTCCATCGGCGACGTTTCGATCGCTTCGGCGTACCGCAGAATGGACCTAAACGTTCGTTGCCATCGCCCTGGCGCGTGATCATGATCTTGCACTTCATTTTGCACGGCCCTCTCCTTTGTCTAGTTGATTATCAACTTATATTCCGTTTCCATCAACGTTTCGGAAAGTGCGCGAATCCTCGCGCGCGCGGCGTCAAGACGGTCACCTGGTGGGGAGAGGCCGGCATACCAGCCATCGTAAGCGAGGAGCTGGGCGATTGCTCTGTGACATTGGCCGACCCCACGACTGAAAGCTGGTGGGGACTGATGGGAAAGCCTGTCAGTTCATAGGACGGAAGCTCTGCAGCCAATGCACCGGCTCCGCTCAGCGTGAGCGTTCCGGCTGCTGCCATTGCGAATAACGTCTTCATGATGACCCTCCGTGTGCGGCTGTTTTTGACAAGGTGCATATACGCATATATAGGCGCATGTACGCCTATGTCAATAGGGTGGGATAATTGCCCAAGCTGCGAAGGAAAAGACAATCAAGGAGAGGTCCAATGGGTAAGCTTGCCGGAAAGATTGGCGGCATGTTTGGCGCCAGTGACCGACAGGGGCTGGCTTGATCGCCCCACAGGTGACGAACGGCCTGGAAGACCTGCTTGTACCAGGGCGCGTTCTCATCCCAGATGTTGAAGCCGTAGTAGTTCCGGTTCGCCGACTGCCTCCGGCGGGCGCAGTGTCCAGCGTAGAAAGCCCGGCCCACCGATAGCGAGCCGGCGGCCGCGGGAGCGCTCTGACGACGCGGCAGCGCGGGATCGCGGAGGGCGACGGCTTGGTCTGGCGGTATCCGGCGGAGATTGCACCTTTCGCGGCGATGGCTGACATCTCTGACAGAAGCTTCGCAGCACTGCACGCTCTAATCGCGTCTTCGGATCGCCTCGCGCCGTTCACGCCGGAACTTGTGATGCCGCCTAACGATTTCGAAATCTCATGGCCAAGACCGGTGAGCAGATGATCGGTGCAGTGTCGGACGTTGCGGCCGGCACGCCCGGAACGATCGTCCTCGGTCCCGACGACGTACCGGCGATGATGGAGCTGGCCGAGTTGACGAAGCCGGGGCCGTCCAGTGCGCGCACCTATGAGCTCGGGACGTTTCTCGGAATCCGCGTTGGAAACCAGCTTGCGGCCATGGCCGGTGAGCGAATGAAGCTCGACGGCTATAGCGAGATCGCCGCCGTCTGGACGCACCCGTCGAACCGCGGCCGTGGTTATGCTCAGGCGCTCCTGAGTGCCGTCTCCCGTATGATCGCGGCGCGCGGCGAGACGCCGTTCCTGCACGTGTTTTCGACAACGCGCCGACCATCGCGTTGTACCATCGGATGGGTCTGCGCATCCGCCGCCGTCTGTATGTGACGGTTTTGGGCAACCGATCGTGATCGGCCGAGCGCGCGCGTGGCAATCGCCGGGGTGATCGGGCTTCGCCGCGCCTACGATGCCATATTGCCAATGTAGTCACGCTTACCGAGCGCCACGCCGTTATGGCGGAGGATGTCGTAGGCGGTCGTGATGTGGAAATAGAAGTTCGGGAGTGCAAAGCGGGTTAGATACTGGCTCGCCGTCAGACTCACTGTCCCCTCGTTATCCTCGAAGCGCGGCGCCTCCACGCCGACCAGCCGAGCCGTCGCCCGCTTCGCGGTATCGCACGCCGCCTGCACCTGCCCGGTCAGCGAGAACATGTCGGGAAATAGCCGCGCGGTGAGCAGGACGGCCGGCGCAATTTTACGCTCCGCCGCATGCGATTCTGCCTTTTTCAGCAACTCGGCGAGGATGCCGTGTCCACGCAGGAAGACGGGGACTGAGTAGTCGAAAATATCGTTAGACATGGACACTCCTGAGAAAGAGAAGACGAGGCCTGCTGTTAGTGTTTGGCGGATTGGGCCGTAGAGGTGAATTCGCTAGCGACGACAGAGCGCAGCAACGCGCGAAGCTCCGCAGCGCGTTTCGTGCCAAAATTGGTTTCGAATTGCGCTTGCGCTTGCGACCACGCTTTGAGCGCCGCCTGCAGACGTTTTTCGCCTGTATTGGTCAGGTGGAGCTCCTTGGCACGGCGGTCGGAGGCGATTGGTTCGATCCGGATCAACCCATCCCGCTCCAACGGCAAAACATTGCGCCCGAGCGTCGTACGGTCCATGACCATGTCCTTGGCAAGTGCGTTGATGGTCAACGATCCCCGTCGTTTGAGCATCGCCAGAATCGAGAATTGGGTCGTGCGCAGCCCGATCGGTGCCAGGAACCGATCATAGAACTGACTAACGTGCCGGGCCGCGGATCGGACGGCGAAGAAGTTGCAATCCTCTGGTTTGGGCAAGGTTTCTGTCGGCATTTGGCGATCCTCAAGTCTTGGCAAAAGTGTACGTGCACGTACATATACGTGCATGTACGCCTATGTCAATAGGGCGGGCTGCGCGGGGCAGTCATGCACATTAAGTGCATATACACCTATTGACCTCCAGCCATGTACGAGTATATGCACGCAATAACGGGTATATGCACGTGTTTCAGGTAGGCCATAGGCCGCCTGTCACGCATCGGGGGCCGATGGAGAATGGAGGTTCCCATGATTAGACCCTTAGTTATGCTGATATCAATCGCGCTCTCCGCAGCTGCTTTGGCGCCGGCGCAGGCCGCTCCTCTGCGGGATCATGCCCAACATGCGCAGCAAAGCAATCATAGCAGACACGCGCACCAGCAAAATAGCAAAGGATACGCCGCATCGCCGGCCGACATGGGCGCGCAGTGTCGAGCACAGGTCGGCCAAATTTGGCCGAACAAGCCCAGCATATACGGCGGAGGCGATCGGCCCATGGAGATGCTGTTCGAAGCCTGCATGTCGAACGGCGGCAGGATTCCGTAGGACCCGAAGGTTTCCGTGCGGAGCCCCTCGCGAGCAACCGACGCGAGGGGACTTTAGATGGTAATACGTCCCCAGAAATTCGGATCGATACGATCGAGTTCATTTCGGGCGGAAGGATGACCACCGGAGAGTGTCATGATCTCATTGGAGGATTGCACTGCCATGTGTGGCCTCGACGCCCAACAGATCGAGGCGATTGCCGAGCATGAACGCATACCGAATATTCTCGCAGCCGCATTGGCCGATCATTTGCTGCATCAGGTCGGCGGAGCCGATCGCATCCGCCAAATGATTCTGGACGATATCGGTATGGCCACGAAAACTGGTCACGCCGATCGCGTTGCGGAATTGTCTGAAGCGCTGAATCATTTTCTACAAAGACATCCGGTCCACGAGGTGTCTCACACTGAAGGCCGCGGGTGATGGTGACCGTTGGGCGCAAGCTCGACAAAGAACCCCTCGGGCCGGAAATCGGGCGCGAGAGCTGCGCCCCCGATCGTCGCAAGATCCGGGGGGATACCATCGTCGCGCGCCAGCGACCGACAACTTTGCCAGACTGCGCACCACGTCGACAAGTCGTGAGAAAGCCAGTCGGGGATTGGTTCATCGGCGTTGGTTGCCTGGTCGCGATTGTATTGCCAATCGCGATCGGCGTCGCGGCCACGGTTGTGACTGGCAAAAATTCACTATGGCCCGACCGGGCGCTGGCAAACGCCGTCAGCGCACCGGGCGATGCTGACGACTACGTCGAAGGGCTGGCTAGGCTCGGGATCGCCACGCTGCCGTGCTTGCCAGCTGCGCTTTCATCGACCCGGTCTCAAACATGTCACCGAGATGCCCGCTGATGCTCATCCTTTAACAGCTGGCAACCGGCATGGTCCGGAGTCGGTCTGGAGGCATGTGGGTTCTCCCCTTGACATTTTCTGAGATGGGAGCATATGCACTTTTAATAAGGAGGAGCAGTCAGCATGCGCGTCAATGCTAAATCGTTCCAGGCATGCAATTGCCTCACGGTGCGCCAGGCGGCTCGGCACGTCACTCAGTTTTACGACCGGTTTCTGGCACTGAGCGGGTTGCGCACCACCCAGTTCTCGATTCTCGCGAGGTTGCAGGAGCAAGGTCCCATGACGATCAATGCACTCGCGGTAAACCTGGTCCTGGAACGCACGACTCTCGGCCGCAACATACTGCCGCTGGAGCGCGACGGGCTGATTCGGATTGAGCGGGCCGCGTCAGACCGTCGCAGCAAGGTGATCCGTATAACTAAGCGTGGCGAGCGGCGCCTGGAGGACGCCTTCAAACGCTGGGTGGAAGCGCAAGCCCGGTTCGAGTCTGCTTTCGGCAGAGGTCGTGCGTCGGATCTGCGCTCGCTGCTGGGAGCAGTGACGGCAACCGAGTTGGGTGGAGCGGACGCGGCCTTCTGATTCCTCAAGCTGACTTTGATGCTGGAAAGCTGTGAGAAGATAGGGGTATATACACGTTAGGGGACAAGACGTATTGGCAAACTCGACGAGGCATGACGGGAGACCGACTTATGACGAATATCGCTCACGTCGATGATGCTCAGGCGCGTATCATCGAGACCATCAAGCTCCACCCCATCGTTCTCTTTATGAAAGGCACCCCGTCGCGTCCGCAATGCGGCTTCTCGGCCGCGGTCGTCCAAACGCTCGCGCACTATGGCGTGCCGTTTCACGCCGTCGATGTGCTGACAGACCCGCCGGTCCGTCAGGCGATCAAGGCGTTCTCGGAGTGGCCCACGATCCCTCAGCTCTACGTCGACGGCGCCTTCATCGGAGGCTGCGACATCGTCTTGGAAATGCACAAGACAGGTGAGCTTGCGCGGGCGCTGAGGATCCTTCGCGCCGCAGCCCCACTATGACACCGCTCCTGCGCAGTCTCGGCGCGTGATCGAATCCGCCAACAGGAGTACCCAAACGATGAGCTTGCTGCCCACGTTCATGATGCCCCTTGTGCCGACTTTGAAATCGGTACGCCTGCTGACAATATTGCCCCTGCTCCTCCCCGCGCTCGCGGCCTGCGGACAAAGCCAGTCGCAACCGCAGGCCTCGGCGCCTCCTCCACCGCAGGTCACGATTGCCAAGCCGATCAGCAAGATGATTGCGGACCAAGACGAATATGTCGGCCGCTTTGTCGCCGTCGAGTCGGTCGAGGTGCGGGCGCGAGTTCCCGGCTATCTGGAGGCGATCCATTTTCAGGACGGCCAGATGGTGAAGGCGGGTGACCTTTTGTTCACCATCGATCGCCGGCCCTTCCAGATCGCCCTCGATCAAGCGCAGGCCGGCCTCGCACAGGCCAAGGCCACGCTCGCGTTCGCGGAGAGCGATCTGGTGCGCGCCCAAGGCGTTGCCATTGGCTCGGTGATTACACAGCAGACCTTCGACCACCGCACGCAGGCCAAGCGAAGCGCGGAAGCTGCAGTCGCCGCCCAACAGGCGGCGGAGCGCCAAGCGGCGCTCGACCTCGAATTCACTGAGCTGCGCGCGCCGGTGTCGGGGCGCATCGGCGACCGGCGGGTGTCCATAGGCAATCTGGTCACGGGCGGAACGTCGGGAAACACCAGCTTACTTGCCACGATCGAGTCGATTGATCCCATCCGCTTCGAGTTCACCCTGGATGAGGCCTCCTACTTGCGCTACGGGCACTTCACTGACGGCGGCGCGGGGGCGCCCACCCGCGGGTTTATTTTGCCGGTCAAGCTCAAGCTCCTCAATGAGTCGGCGTTTACTAATGAGGGCAAGATGGATTTCGTTGACAACGCTGTCGATCGGTCCTCGAGCACCATCCGCGCCCGCGCCGTGTTCGCCAATCCCGATGGAAGGTTCACGCCAGGAATGTTTGCCCGTGTACGGATGACGGCTGCACCGCCCAAGAATGAGCTGCTCGTGCCCGACGCCGCCATCGGGGTCGAGCAGGTACGCAAGTTCGTGCTGGTGGTCGACGCCAAGAACGTCGCGCGGCCGAAATACGTCACGCTCGGGCCGGTCGTCGATGGGTTGCGCGTCGTCACCGAGGGTCTGACGCCAGACGACAACGTCATCATCAACGGCCTCATGCGAGCGCGGCCCGGCGCAAAGGTTACGCCGCAACAATCGAGTACCGATTCAGCAACGACCGCCGGCCGGCAAGTCCAAGCCAATTGAGCGAGAACTGCCGATGCGCCTCTCCCACTTCTTCATCGACCGGCCAATCTTCGCCGCGGTCGTTTCGATCGTCTTCGTCATCGTCGGTGCGGTGTCCGTGGGGCGGCTGCCGGTCGCCCAGTATCCGGAGATCGCGCCCCCGGTGGTGAGGGTCAGCGGTCAATATCCCGGGGCGAGCGCAGACGTGGTCGCCGCCACCGTGGTTGCTCCGCTCGAGCAGCAGATCAACGGCGTCGAGAACATGATCTACATGACCTCGAACTCGACCGGAGGGCCGTTTTCAAATTGACGTGACCCTCGAGCTTGGCACCAACCTCGACATTGCGCAGGTCCAAGTCCAGAACCGGGTCGCGATAGCCCAGCCGCGCATCCCCGCGGACGTGCGCAATATCGGCGTCACCACGGCCAAGAGCACTCCCGATCTGATGATGGTCGTGCATCTTTATTCCCCGGACAAGTCGCGCGACCCGCTCTTCATTTCGAATTATGCCACAGTCGAGGTCACGGACCAGCTGAACCGCATCTACGGCGTCGGCGCCATAACCGTGTTCGGGGCTCGTGACTACTCGATGCGAGTCTGGCTTGACCCCGATCGGCTGTACGCGCTTGGGCTGACTACGGGGGATGTCATCACGGCCCTGCAAGGCCAGAACGTCCAAGTCGCTTCCGGCGTGCTCAACCAGCCGCCGGTCGCCCAGCCGCGCGCGTTCCAAATAGCGGTGCGGACGCTCGGACGGCTGGTCGATCCGAACGAGTTCGCGGACATTGTGGTCAAGCAGAGCTCGACCGCGGTCGTTCGTCTCAAGGACGTGGGCCGGATCGAGCTCGCCGCCGTCGACTACTCGACCAATTCCTACCGCGATCTCGACCCGGCGGTTGCGCTGGTCATTTACCAACTGCCGGGGTCGAACGCGCTGGCGACTGCCCAGAAGATCAAATCGACAATGGATGAGCTCTCGAAGAAGTTTCCGGCAGGCCTCGAATACACGATCATCTATAACCCGACCGAGTTCATCCAACAGTCCATCGATGCCGTCACCGAGACCATCGCTGAGGCAATCGTCCTGGTCGTCCTGGTGGTCATCCTGTTCCTGCAGACCTGGCGCGCCGCAATTATTCCGATCGTGGCGATACCTGTGTCGCTGATCGGCACTTTTTTCTTCATGGCGATGTTCGGGTTCTCGCTCAACAATCTGTCGCTGTTCGGCCTGGTTCTCGCCGTCGGCATCGTGGTCGACGATGCGATCGTCGTGGTGGAGAACGTGGAGCGCAACATCACCGCCGGCCTGGCTCCGCGTGATGCCGCGAAGCGGACCATGGATGAGGTCGGCTCGGCGTTGATCGCCATCGCCCTGGTGTTGTGCGCAGTGTTCGTTCCGGCCGCCTTCATCACCGGACTTACCGGCCAATTCTACCGGCAATTCGCGCTCACCATTACCGGTGCGACGGTCATTTCTCTCACCGTGTCATTGACGCTGTCACCCGCGATGTGCGCGCTGCTCTTGAAGCCGCACACCAGTCATCAGCGCGATCAGTGGTGGGCGGGCCCGATCCATGGGTTCTTTCGCGCCTTCAATTTCGGCTTTGACGCGCTCAGGCGTGGCTACGGTTGGCTCGTGGCACGTGTCGTGCGCTTCGCCGTGTTGATGGTAGTTGTGTACGCTGGCGTTATCCTGTTCGGTCTCAACGAGTTCCGTAAGGCGCCGCTTGGCTTCATCCCGCAAGTCGATCAGGGCTACCTCATCATCGTAACGCAGCTGCCGGGGGGCGCCTCGCTTGCACGAACCGATGAAGTCAATCGGCGTGTCGCGGAAATGGCCTTTCAAGTGCCCGGGATTACCCACGCGGTAAACTTAGTCGGCTTTTCCGGCGCGACCTTCACCAACGCCCCCAACTCGGGTACCGTCTTCGTCGCCCTCGAGCCATTCGAGAAGCGCGCGAAGGATCCTCGGAAGTCGGGTCCCGCGCTCCAGGCTGCCCTCTTGCAAAAGCTGTCCGCAATCCAGGAAGGGCTCGTTCTGGTCATAGCTCCGCCGCCCGTCCGCGGCATCGGCACCACCGGCGGCTTCCGCATGATGGTCGAGGACCGCGCCGGGCAAGGGCCGGAGGCGCTTCGGGCGGCGGTGTCTGCCATGATGGGGCGCGCCGCGCAGACGTCTGGCCTGAAGCAAGTGTTCTCGCTCTTCGAAAGCTCGACCCCCCAGGTCTACCTCGATATCGACCGCACCAAGGCGCAGATGCTCGGCATCAACGTGCCCGACGTATTCGGCGCACTGCAGACCTACCTCGGCTCCTACTATGTCAACGACTTCAATTTGCTGGGACGAACCTTCCGCGTAACAGCGCAAGCGGAGGACTCCTACCGACTCGATCCGAAGGACGTTCTCCAGATCAGGGTTCGCAATTCAAGCGGGAACACGGTGCCGCTCGGCTCATTTACCACCGTCCGCGACGTAACCGGCCCCTACCGCGTGCCCCGCTATAACCTCTATCCCGCCGCCGAGCTGGACGGCGCTCCGGCCTCCGGCTACTCGCAGGGCCAGGCCATCCAAACCATGCAGCAACTCGCCGCCGAGACACTGCCCGACGGTTTCACCTATGAATGGACAACTCTCGCCTTCCAGCAGATGCGGGCGCACAATGCTGCGGTTTTTACCTTCGTGCTGGCGGTGGTGTTCGTATTTCTGGTTTTGGCCGCGCAATACGAGAGCGTGACGCTGCCGCTCGCGGTGATCCTCATCGTGCCCATGTGCCTCATTGCCTCGATCACTGGGGTGCTGCTGCGTGGACAGGATAACAACATTCTTACCCAGGTTGGCTTTATCGTGCTGATTGGTCTTGCGGCGAAGAATGCGATCCTGATCATCGAGTTCGCCAAGCAGCTCGAGGACCGGGGCCGTGACCGCCGGGCCGCGGCAGTGGAAGCCGCACGGCTGCGGCTCCGACCGATCTTGATGACGTCCCTCGCCTTCATCTTCGGTGTTGTGCCACTGGTTTGGGCAACGGGCGCTGGCGCCGAGCTAAGGCAGACCCTCGGTACCGCGGTGTTCTCCGGCATGATCGGTGTCACGGCGTTCGGACTGATCTTCACGCCGGGATTTTACGTAATTTCTCGGTGGCTCGCCGCCTTTGGCCGGAAGGCAACGACCAGCGCGGTGGCGCTGTCGGAGCCGGCCGAATGAGCCGTGAGCGTTCGGCTGAGGGCCGTGAGATCGATCGCAGCAAGGCGCATCGGCTTATCGGCACTCTTGCACGTTGGATTAACCCTGAGACACAAGCGCTGCCCACGATCGAAGTTGCTAAGAGTATTGGGACACGCACGGCAAGCGTGGCGCCGTAGTCGGTGTTGTGCAGGTTGCGGAGCGCATCCTCTGCGACCTCGGCCCCAGGGTCGCCGAGTCAGTCAGGTAGAAAATGGCGTTCAGTCCGTGCCGCGTACACGTGGTCGACGGGCAGCTCATTCGACAATCGCGGTCGTTTTAGCTGCTTGAGTCTGATGACGGCGCTCGTAAGACACCGGATACGTCTTGTTGCGGAACTGAGTCATCGGGTCCGCGGGTTCGATGCCGGCAGGCAAGAGCGCCGGCAAGAACATGAGCGCGCGTTCGGTCGTCTCGCTGTCCGGCACCACCGAAGCGACGGTCAGCGTCCCGAGCGTCGTGATCTCATTGGTGCTCGCCCACGCCGCCGATGGATCATCGATCTTGTCGCCCGGCGCTGGGAGCTGCAGACGCGCTGACGATCCCACTATAATACCGGCAATCCCGGCGTCCGCATGTTTCGCGCCAGGCGCGGTTGCTTCGATCCTGCGAGGCTGAGCCCGAAGCTCGCAGTTTTCCACAGGCCGGTTGACCCATTTCCACGATTGCGGTTGCGCCGAGCCCCCCTGCGCGACACGCTGACCCCGGGCCCAATCTGCGTATTGTTCGGCTCGCGTGCGCTTGTTCCGCGTAACAGTTCGTCGAATCGCGTCATCGTCCATCGCGTATCGTTGCGGCGGTCATGTCCAGAAAAGTCGAAGTTTGGGATCCGGGCGAGATCGCCCGGCGGTGGTATTACACCGAGCAGGAATTCCTGGCTTCCGTGCGCAAGGTCGCGGCCGAGATCGAATCCTGGGATGCATTGGCCGGTCCGGAACTGGCGGCTTTCAGCAAGGCCAGCTGAAGCCGCGATTGCGCCGGTCGGCCTCGCATGGCGGATTTGACCCCTCAGGAACGTACGATCCTCGATTGGCTCGCCGCGCAACGGCCGGCCATGCTGGCCTTGCTCGAGGCCCTGGTGAATATCGACAGCGGCAGCCACGACAAGCCCGGGGTCGATGCGGTCGGTGCCCGGCTGCGGGCCCGGCGGCGGCCCCAACACCACGATCCTGCTGATGGGTCATCGCGATACGGTGTTTCCGCAGGGCGAGGCGTCGCGCCGGCCGTTTCGGGTCGAGGGCGAACGGGCCTATGGCCCGGGCGTTGCCGACATGAAACCCGGCCTGGTCATGAACGCCTTCGTGCTCGCCGCATTCGCGAAATTCGGCGGCGCGCCGGCGCCGCTGGTTGGTCTGTTCACCGGCGATGAGGAGATCGGCTCACCGTTCTCCCGGCCGCTGATCGAGGCGGAGGCGCGCCGCGCCCGCGCGGTGTTCAATGCCGAGCCCGGACGGCCGAGCGGCGCCGTCGTCACGCG
>WNFE01003676.1_pt1 | contig 11382 bp, 12 predicted proteins | sample 5400451 | NCBI WGS metagenome assembly WNFE01 (sample SAMN13153344, study PRJNA577476) | soil metagenome | isolation source: 200 cm saprolite under Douglas fir tree site 2 hole 2 | place: USA:California | collected 2015-04-18
GGTATCGACCTGCGATTCGAGTGCAAGGCCCCGGATCATGAAATGCATCAAGTGTTCCCAACTGTCAAAGACCTGAGGTTATCCCGATTTATGATATGCTATGCCTCCCATGAAAGGAGGCACCACCAATGGCCAGTGTCCGCTTTGCCGATATGCAGTCTCGCCCCACGGAGTTCCTGGATTTCACCAGCCTGACCCTCGACGAGTTTCCGCAGCTGGTCCCGCCTTTTGAGGCGGCATTTCAAGCGCATATGGCCGCGTGGCGCCTTGATGGGAAACCCCGCACCGCTCGCCAGTTTGCCGTGTACAAAAACTGCCCCCTCCCGACGCCGGAAGATCGGCTGTTCTTCATGCTGGTTTACCTGCAAACCTATGCCCTCCAGGTAGTGCAAGGGCGCCTGTTCGGCATGGGCCAGAGCAAAGCCAACCAGTGGATTCACGTGCTCTTGCCGGCGCTGCTGGCTGCGCTGCGCACCCTCGGCGATGCCCCTGCCCGCTCCCTGACGGCCCTGGCGCAGCGGCTCGGCGGCTCGGAGGCGGAGGCAGCCACGGTGGTCGTCCCGCTGGAGGAGGCGCCAGCGCCCGTCGTCACCGGTCCCACTGCCGCGTCGGCGTCCCCCCTTTTGCCCATGACGGCACCGAACGGCGGATCGTCCGCCCCCAAGACCCTCCTGCACAGGCCGCATGTTATAGCGGCAAGACAAAGGACCACACCATAAAAAATGTCCTGCGCGTCAATGCCCTCCTCATGATCCTCTTTCTGAGCGACACCTACGGTGGCCGCGTCCATGATAAGCGCATTGCCGACGCAACGCCCTCTCCCTTGCCCGCAAGGAGCCGGTTGTTACAGGATCTCGGCTTCCTAGCGTTCACGCTCCCGCAGGTTGAGATCCTCATGCCGACCAAGAAGCCATGCGGCGAGGAACTCACGCTGGCGCAGCAAAGGACGAACCAGGCGCTGCACCAGCGTCGGCTGCGGATTGAGCATGTCAACAGCAGTGTGAAGCGCTGCCGCATCGTGAAGGACCGCATCCGCCTGTGGAAGGAGGGCGTCCGCGATCTCGTGATGGAACTCTGTTGTGCCCTGCACAACTTCCGGGTACGTCCTACGCCCTGGCAACCTATGGTTTAATCGGGATAAACTCAAACATAGACCATGAATCGGGATAAACTCAGTTACTTACACGGCGTCTCCTGCTTACACGCCGAAATGAGGAACGTATGCCCCATATCCCCACCGTCCCAGCCGGAGAACGGCCAGTCATTGATGATCTTGGGGTTCACCACGACCTCAATGTACACGTCAAAGAGCGGAATGATCTCAAAGCTTTCAAACTTATAGTTGCCGATCTTGCGCAACTGCTCGTCATACGCCTGGGAGTCAGTGATCTGCAGCAAGTCTTCCCACATCTTGTAAATCGTATCGTCCTCATACCAGTGTGGCGTAGCCTTGCCCGCGTTGAAGGCGGCGATCTGCGCCTCCACCGCTTTTTTGGAGGGAATACCCGGTCGAATGTACCAGTTGGCTTTGCGGTCGCGCGACACGGGCAAGACAGTGGCCACCACGTCAGCCTCTTCCATCTCCAGTTCGATGCCCACCTCGCGCAACTGCACCTGGATCGCTTCCATCAAGGGAATGAGCTCCGGCGCCCCGGCAAAGGGATAGAGCCAGGCTTTCATCTTAAAGCCCTTGGGATAGCCGGCCTGCGCCAGCAAGCGTTTCGCCGCCGCCGGGTCGTAGCCGTACATCTCCGGGAAGCGCTTCTCCCAGGTGGGGTCCCAGCCCGGCAGGCCCGGATAGTACCCGGCCACATACGTGTAGGTGGCCCGCCCCTTATACAGCACCCGGAGCAGCTCCTCGCGGTTGATCGCCTTGTTGATGGCCTGCCGCACCTCTTTTTTGGTCCACGGCACCGACAGGTCGAGCTTGCCCGTGGTGCCTCCGTTTTCGGTGTAGCGCCCGGTGGCCTTATCCTCCGTGCCAAAGTAGAGCCCGCCAAAGGCCAGGACGATCTGCTGCGCCGTGTCCCGACTGCGGATGAGCTTATGCCCCTTACTCACCGCTTCCTCGATGAGGTCCTTGTTGAGTTCGGTGAGGTGGGTTTCGCCAGCGAAGAATTGCGCCAGCCGCGTCGGCTCCTCGTACGTCCAGGTCATCTGGAGTTCTTTCCAGTCCACCGTCCCCCACTTCCAGTGTGGCGTCGGGGCGCGCTCAAAGAGCACATAGCGGTCTGGGGCCCGCTCTTTGAAGATATACGGTCCGGTACCGGCTGGCCTGGTCTCGAGCGCCATCTCGCCTTCTTTATCCCACTGCGCCTTGCTAAAGATGACGACGGTCGAGGCGCTCGAGTAATAAAACGGCCACTCGAGGCACACCACCTTGCAGTGCATGACGACCTCGTAGTCGTTGACTACCTCAATGCGATTGACGGTGCATATGCCATTCTTATAGCCTACTGTCGTTGGGTCCTTGCGGCCCGGATAGGTGTCGTCGCACCACAGGGCATGACTGTGCACCACGTCTTTGGCGGTAAACTCGCCGTAGCCGTGGTGGAACTGCACCCCCTTGTGCAGCTTGACCCGCCAGGACCGGCCGTCCTTGGCCAGCTCCCAGCTCTCGGCCAGCCAGGGCTTATACTGGCCGTCCGGCGCGACCTCGACGAGCCACTCGAACACCGGGTCATGCTGGATCATGTGGTCTGGGGTGCCATTGATCCATGGACGCCAGTAGTCTCGATACTTCTCGATCAGGCCCAGCACCAGACGGTCCACCTTGGCCTTGCCGGCTGCTGGCTGCGCCTGGGCACCGCTTAGGAGCAGAACCAGCAGCATGGACACTGTGAGGAACAACGTGTGAGGCTTCCAGAACTGTGCCTGTCGCATGATGGCACCTCCATAGAGTTCCACGGTTTTACTTGCAGGGCTTTTCCTGCTTACACGCACTGATGAGGAACATGTGGCCAATGTCGCCACCGTCCCAGCCGGAGAAGGCAGGGTAAGCACATTTGAAAATGAACTGGTTGCGAGTTTTTCGTAGCGCAGACGCTGCTCGCCTCGGCCCAGGGAGAAGGCCACAGCATCAGACGAGAGCGGGGCGCTGAGAGAAATGCGTGGGGCTCCGAGCCAGGGTGTGGCACAGAGATGCCCGTGATCGCCACGTTTTCTGGCCCCTGTGCTTCTGATGCCCTGACCGCGCGCGTCCCAAATTTCTCCCACAAATTCAAGAATTTAGAGAGATTGCCAAAACTTGCAACCAGTTCATAGTAAAATCTTTCCCGGAAGTCGCCTAAGTATCGCTGTAGGGTTAGTCTACATCCTCATCTTCATCTTCATCCCAATCGTCATGCTGAGGTGGACTTTCCCCAACTCGTTTGGTGACTCTCGGATAGGTCCCCTTAGGAATGTCCGTCTGGATGTCGACCACGTTGATTTGATGCCACCAATCATCTCCAAAATCAAACCAGTAGCCAAAAGCGTCATCGACTTTGAAACCGAGAGAACCGAGCCTGGTGCGCGTCACATCTCCCGCCGGTTTAGAGCCACCGAATGTATCCTTCATCGCCATTGGCAACACATAGCATTGGGCTTGCGGGTCTTGCGGACCTTTGCCGCCGACCTGAAATTCATACATATGCTGCTCGGCTCGATCGAAGGCCTTGAAAATCGCCATATGCAGGTCGGCTAAGGTTTGATCGGCCCGGATTTCGATCGTCCGGGAGACGACCGGATTCTTGTCCAAAAACTCGTCCGCTACCGGCCCCCCGACCAGGCAAACCTCTAACGTATACAGGCCCTGGTCCTGCCCGACGGTCGTTGTACGACTACTCTTGCTCTTGGCTGATTTCCGTTTCACCACCAGCACCTTCTCCCCAAAGCTGTCATCAACAGCGTGCAACCCATGGTGTCGTTCCGTCCTGACGAGAAAGACTCCGGTTGTATAGCCCTACTGTAGGCCCCTTTCTTGTGTGAGACAACACGTGCGCTTAGGATGCCGACCGTCACACAAGCGCAGAGCGCTACACGGGTGATAGAGCCCTCGGCGGGCTGACGTTTACGGCCCCTCGGTGAAGCGGCGCCAGCCCCGGACCTCGCGCTCCGCGTCAAAAATGTTCGCCAGCGTCGGCGGTTCGACCCAGATATCCGTGTCGCGACTGACCCGTTCGGCCGCGAGGGCCAGGATAGAGCAGTGCAGGTGGCTCATGAGCGTGCTGACGGCCACTTCCAGCGTGTCGGGGTGGCCACGCTGTTCCATGAGGACCACGAGCACGGCCCCCAGGAGGCCTGCACAGCACTCGTGCATGCTGTCGCCCTCCTCCGGGTCCCCTTCCCCGGGCGCAAAGAGGGCGGCTTCCTCCAGCAGGGCGTCGAGCCAGCGATCCGGCAGGTGCTGGGGTAAGACCGCGGCCGCCCCGCGCCGGAGGACCTCGGCGGAGAATTGTGCGAAGCGTGTCCCTTGCATCGCCCTCCCGCTCCCTGGTCTCTATGGGTCATGCGTCCAGGCCAGGAGAGGCCTCCCACCCCTGGAACCCCCTGCACGGCCCATCCCGTGCGGCCTGGAAGCGCCGCGCGTGGCTATGCCGGTGAGAGCATACCACGGGGCACGCTCGCCCTGCCACACGGCGCTGTGATCTCCGCACCACCCGACACGAGGGGCCAGTGCAGAGGGCGGTGTCCTGTGGACAGACTGGATAGGCAGGGTGCGCAACGCCGGTTTGCATACCAAAAAGTGCCTGTATACCAGGACGGGGATTCCGGTGTGCAGCCACCTATTGTCATCGGCGACAGGAAGGCATACCATTGCGCCTCGTGCCCGCGGCCACGGGCACGAGCCTTCCAGGGGTGCCGTTAGGGTGGGGGAGGCGTGAGCAGATGGACCTGCGGGAAGTACGTGCGTACCCGCCGGGGATCGCGGGTCAAGAGGGCCAGCTCGGCCACCAAGGCATGGGCTCCAATGAAAAAGTCGGGAAGCGGTAACGTCCGTGTCCCACCCCGCTGGCGATACGTCACAAAGGCTTTGCCCGCGAGGAAACCCGCCTCCCAGGGTACGGGCAACCGCCGAAACTGATCGAGGGGCAGGGCGGCTTCGACCTCCTCAATGCGGGCAAAGCCTATGGAGACTTCCGCGTAAATCACCACATTAATATACAAGGGGACGCGCTCGGCCCACGTGGCCAGCGCCTCAGACGACCAGGCGCACCAGTGCGGGTCGTCCGTCACAATATCTAACAAGACGCTCGAATCGACCAAGACCCCCTGGATGGGGCTCATGCCTCCCCTCGCGTGAGGGCGAGAATCTCCTCGGTGGTCATGTGCACGGTGGCACGCCCCCGCAAGTGGGCAATGAGCCGCTGGCCCCGTCCTGCGGTGGTCGTCTCCGGCTGTTTCACGAGATAGACTCGCTCACCCTCCTCGACAAACGCCACCTCCGTCTGTGGCAGGAAGCCATATTTGTCGCGAATGTCCTGGGGGATGGTCACCTGTCCTTTACTGGTCACACGCATAAAGCCTCCGAAGTATTACTCGTATTGGTAAGAGTAAGTATAGAAACAAGGAGGTACTCTGACAAGGGGACCGTGGCGGGCAGGCCACGGACACGAGGCGTCACCTGCCGACCCATGCGGATGTCTGGCCCGCCCACAGCTGGTTGAGAGACCGTCCATTTTCTCAAGCTGTCTTGGTCACGAAGCGTCTCTTGTACTTCTTGGGTCATCGCCCCGCGTTTCGGTATCCGACAAACACGTGTTTCCCGACAGGTCTTCTGCGACTATCCGCACTGATCAAACAGTTTCAGGTAGGACGAACAAGACCTGCAGGCGGACCCCCGCCGTGGGACGCCCTGCAGGCCGCGACGAGACCTCAAGCGGGCTCAGCGGCAGAACACGACCGCCCCTCCGGCCGGGTCTCAATCCCAATCTCCCAGCACGGCCGCGAGCAGGTCCGCCGCCTCGCCTTTCGTCAGGCCTGCCCGCCCTGCCATCCCCAGCTTGCGCAGCAGCGCCGCCTGTTTCTCCGTGGCCGGCTGCTGGCGCCACGGGGCCTCGGCCTCGACCAGCCGCGCCACGCCAAGGTGCCGCACATAGTCTTCCGCCAACCCCTGGGCATAGGGCAGGGGCAAGGTGTCGCCTAGGAGCACGGGGTCCGCATCGCGGCGCACCTGCATGACTTGCCACGTCTCGGGGCCATCCGGGCGCAGCCGCAGTATGCCATGCTGCGCCCCCAGCGACAGCACCCAGGCCCCCTGCCGCGTCTGCACCCAGCGCAAGGCCCGCCGGGCAAACAGATCCACTGGCGTACTGCGCAACGTGCCCGCGAGGAGGGCGTCCTCTTCTTGGCCCTGGTGTGTCGGCCTCTCCAGGATCTCCAGGATGGACTGCCGGGCCAGCCGCGCGGCGTCACAGCCAAACAGGGTGGCGGCGGTGTGGAGCGTATGCCGCGTACTCACCCCGACCACATCGAGGAGCAGGCAGTCGGTCTTGCCCGGATACGTCCGGGTCCCGCGGCCGAGCATCTGCTGATAGAGCAGGGCGCTCTGGGTGGGGCGCGCCACGATGATACAATCGACCGAAGGCTCATCAAAGCCTTCCGTGAGCACGGCACAATTGGCGACCACGCGTGTCTCTCCCGTGTGCAAGCGCCGGAGGATGGCCCGGCGGGTGGCGAGTGGGGTGGTGCCATCGAGGGCCTCGGCGGGGATGCCAGCCTGGCGAAAGGTGTCCGCCATGGCATAGGCCAGCGCCACGGTGGGGGTAAACAGCAATGCCTTGCGCTCCGCCGCGTGCGCCTGAAAGGCCGCGAGCACCTGCGCCGGGGCGTTGGCCGCGAGGAGCAGCGTCTCCAGCTCCGCCTCCACAAAATCGCCCTGCTGCGTGCGCAGGGCATCAAAGTCAGCCTGGAGCAGCACCTGGAGGGCGCGCAGGTCGACGAGATACCCGGCCTGCATCATCTCCAGCAGGGTTTTCTGATAGACAATGCGGTCAAAGATCGGCCGCAGCGAGTGATGATCGCCGCGCTCGGGGGTGGCGGTGACGCCGACCACGAGGGGGCCGTCGGGACGCCAGGCCCGGCAATAGTCGAGGATGCGCCGGTACGTGGGGGCCGGGGCGTGGTGCGCTTCGTCGATGACAATGGTCTGAAAATCCGGCACGAGGCGGGCCAGCCGGGTGCGGCGACTCAGGGTCTGGACGCTGGCCACCACCGTGGGGGCCGTATGCTCGTCGTGCGTCGCCTGCACGACGCCGAGCGGGAGGGTGGGATCCACGAGGCGGAGCTTGTCGACGGCCTGCTGGATGAGTTCATCCCGGTGCGCCAGGATCAAGGACCGCCCGCCGCGGCGTTGCACCAGGAGGGCAAACACAATCGTTTTGCCGGTCCCGGTAGGCAAGACGAGCAGCGGCCGTTGCACCCCCCGCACCGCGGCCGCGAGCAGGGCCGCCACGGCTTCGTACTGGTAGGGGCGGGGGGTAAGCCGGAGGGCCTGCGACAGGCTGGTGGGGTGCGTGGCCGTGACCATGCGGCTCTCTCCTTAGCGCACGGGGATGGCGCAGCACAGCGGCGTGCGGCTCCCCGCCACCTGGTGTCCCCCGTGGCTGGCTTCGCGCCGGCGGCGTGGGGCAGGACGTGCTCCCGTTCAAGGGCCTGCGCATGTTGCGCGCTTCTGTATTATAACATGATATATATCAAGAGCGTATTAAGCCCGCAGGCCCGTGTGCCCCGCTGGGGCGCCGACAGGACCGACGGGCGTAGAGGAATAGACGCGCCATGTATCAGAGTGTGTCCCACCTTTTACACATGGCGTCTTTAACAAGACTATGCAGCTCATGATGCCAACCGTGATCCGTACACCCCATGAGGTAACGCTCAATCCGCCTGCTGAGAAACTTGAAACACGGCCACATTGGGCAAGAGCTTGACGGTATTAGAGCCGCTTGTTCCTGTTCATCCCTTGCCGCTATCCTCTCTGTACCTTATCAGATGGTAACTCTGGAGTGGCGAGGGGGATCAGATGGCAGTGATCGTACAGATGCAGTTTGAGTCGGTCGTTACAGAGATGTACCAAGACGCCTTTGTCGGTTCGTCCATTGAAAACGGCGCGACGATCATTACGTTTGATCTGCGCCACCTCGACTTCCACCAAGAGTTGGGGACGACCTCGGAGATCGCCTGGCGCAAGGACGCATACCACGTCGACATTCATGAACTGTCGACGTTCCATAATCCGATTCAATACCGCTTCCTCGTCGCTCAGGGCTACTACCTGGACGGCCAGAACCAGCGGGTGTACTTCACCCCGGCAATTAAAGGTGTCTCGACCTCCCAGCACATGAGTCACAGCATTATCCGCTTGGCCTGCTACCTCGCGGTGGTGTGCGGCGTCAGTCTCAGGCACATTGCGCTCATCTTTTCCTCGCTGTTCCTGATTCCCATTACCAAGTCGTCCATCAAGAGATGGATTGATGACATTGGCGCGCATTTGCCCACCCCAGAGGAGATGCTGCAGCAATTGCTTGCCATACGTCCTGCTACAGAGTGTCATATTGATGGCTACTACCCGAGGGGCACGGACAACTGTGTCATGGTGGTGAAGGATGAGCATGACCGCATCCTGATGACCCATGAAACGGCGTCGGAGAATGGTGAGGCTGCCCGGACATTTCTGCAGCAATTAAAGGACCTCGGTCTCAACGTCACCGCCGCCTTCTCAGATTACTCACAAAGCTTCACCGAAGCCATCAAATCCGTCTATCCGCATGCGAGATTTCAGGCGGACCATTTTCATACGGCAAAGAATATCTGGGGGCATCTCAAAAAAGCGCTGTTCGCCTACCGCAAACGGATCAAGTCGAGTGGGGAGGAGAACAACGATCAGGACTGCATGAACCTGGCCAAAAAGTTGTGGCAGTTGCGCTGGAGCCTTCTCAAGAAGCCCGGGAATTTATCGGTTGAGGAAAAGCAGGCGATTGCACAGCTGGAAAGCGAGGATGAGGGGTTTGTGCACCACTTCCGAAATATCATTCGGCAGCTGGGGAATATCTTTGACCATTCACACATAACTGGTTGCGAGTTTTGCTGATCAGCATAACCTATTGAAATGTGAGGAGAAAATGCATGCATATGCGGCTCGTACATCTATGGAGTGCACGAGCAAAACATGCAGTGATCATGCGTATTCCATCCTACACGCTGCCTCGACGTGCCGCGTATTTTTCTGACGGCACCACACTCGGCTACCGCTCTTGGTCTACACTACGGTCAAGGTGAGCAGTGTTTGCACTCCTGAAAACTCGCAACCAGCTCAGTGCCAATTGTTTGCGGAGAAAGAGATTCTCCGCCGCGAGTGCCGTAGGGAAGCGCAGACAGAGGCGCAGGAACTGTAGGCTATCGCCCAACAGTGTCCAGAGCGTGCCGATGATCTGAACCAGCGTGCGGAGCCAACGTGGGCATCGTGTCATAGCCAATGGGTCCCTCTACAACGGGGAGCGGTATGCCTTCGTACTTATTGTCGCAGGTGGATGGAATATAGTCCAGAGGCATGAGGAGAGAATTTTTGCGCACCACAGTCCAGCAAGGCCGCCACAATCTCAGCAAGCGTCCACCTCGTGACGGTGCGATGCTGGTCTTGGGGCAAAGCGCTGGCCACCGAGATGACCTGGACGCGCGTGGGAGGGGCAATAGTGCGCGGGCGCCCCGCGCGAGGGGCATCTTGCAAACCGGGTAAGCCCAACGCCCGATAGCGCCGTCGCCATTTGCCCACCGTGAGGTTGGAACACCCCAACTCGCGGCCGATTTGCAGGTTGGTCGGCTGGTCCACCGCGGCAGCCCTTAAGACCATACGGGCTCGTAAGGCCAGTGATGGGGGGGTGGTATAGGCTCGGGCTCAAGTTTGCAGCTCCACCCGGGCGTTTTGCGCTAAAATGATGCGGGGAGCAATGGGCGTTGGCATAGGGTGCCTCCTTGCCAAAAGGCCTTGAGAATGCATCTCTCAATTGCTCCCCATAGTCTAGAATGTCATGCCCAAAGAAGCGACCATAACTTCTTACGAACTTACGAAACGCTCTACTAGGGGGCATTCTGGTGGCTCTAGGGGGCACTGCTACGGCTGTGTGAGGGATGCCTCCCACACGCACCGGGCGCAACTCTGACATGCAGACCAGCCTGGTGGAGAACCGGGGCGTTTTGCCAAGATAATGGCCCGCTTCTGTGTGACCTACCCATGTCCTGAGCCGATTCCGAGCGTTGCGTCTCGGTATTATCGACCACGGGACAGCCCTATACTCACCAGCCTATTGTTACAAGTGTTCCCATCCTCTTGACAGCATGGAAAAAGTGTTGACGCCTACTCGATACCAGAATAAGATGTATCCTATCCCAATTGTCCGACAGCCGAACCACACGTGCCCAAGCCGATCCTGCCCGAGCCAAATCGCGAAGCCACGAGCGCACCATAGCACACTACCCATACACCGAAGGGAACCTGTCACGCGTGGACGATTTCCCGTATGATGTCTCACGGACGGAGATGGGATGAGGTCTCACGGTGTCGCGAGGGTATGCGGTCTCACCTGATGAGCCAGGTGCCAGAGCCTTGCGGAGACCGACTGAGCGTTCGGCCAACACAGAAGCGAGGTGGCTTCAACCATGGACAAGTCGAGGCTCTATCCGTGGCACCGGCGGCTGCTCTCGATTGCCCTCTGCTGCCCTCTGTGCCTGGTCGCCGTCCAGGTGTACGCCCAACCCCGCTTCGAGGGTGAGGGGCGTGTGGTGGCAGTGGACGAGACCCAGGGGACGGTGACCCTGGATCACGGCCCCATTGCGGGGCTCATGCCAGCCATGCGGATGGCCTTTCCCGTCCAACACGTTGAGCGGCTTCAGGGACTCCAGGTGGGTGCAGTGGTACGGTTTGCCCTCCAGGCGCGTGGCCCCGCATGGGTGATCACGACTATCGAGCCCGTCGAGGAGCACCCACCCCCTCGTCCCGCGAGCTTCCCGGCTCCCGACTTTACCCTGCCCACGCTGTCGGGAGCGCCTATCCGCCTCGCGGATCTGCGGGGCCACGTGGTGCTCCTCAATTTCTGGGCCACGTGGTGCGTGCCCTGTCGGACGGAGATGCCGAGCCTCGAAGCGCTCTATCAGCGCCAGAAGGACGCGGGGCTGGCGGTGCTGGCCGTCAATCTCGATATGCTCTCCACCGCAGGTGTGGAGGCGTTCGTGCAGGAGGTGGCAGTGACGTTTCCGATCGTGCTGGATCCCTCCTGGTCCACCGCCCAAGTCTACCGGGTCGTCGGCCTGCCCACCACGTATCTCATCGACCGGGCAGGGAACGTCGTGGTCCGAGAGGTGGGGGAGCGCGATTGGATGGATAGTGTCAGTCAGACGGCGGTGGCA
>WNFE01003677.1_pt1 | contig 11382 bp, 7 predicted proteins | sample 5400451 | NCBI WGS metagenome assembly WNFE01 (sample SAMN13153344, study PRJNA577476) | soil metagenome | isolation source: 200 cm saprolite under Douglas fir tree site 2 hole 2 | place: USA:California | collected 2015-04-18
CAGCTGGCCAGACGTGGGATCTCCCGGCTCCCGTCCAAGGAGCTTCTGCACATGCCAGGTTCTTCGACCACGCCGGGCCGTTCGGACCTTGCGATGGTGCGTCCGAAACGTGTTGCCTTCCGCGCTCGAAACAGCGTCGGCCTCTGACATTGCCCGGCTGTTTTTCCGGGGTTTTCCCGGTCAAAAGAGCCGGCGAGGCGAGCGGATCGGAAGGCCCTCCGTTGATAGCTGTCGGTATCCAGGTTGCTCACCGGCTTTGGTCACCCGTGCACGACGCCACGATCAATGGCCGCGCGTGTTCCATGGGGTGAAGGGGTGCACAGGGTGCTCTTATGCGAGGCGATAGGACGGCCGCTGGTGCGTGCCTGCCATCGCGGCATCCGCGAGTTTTGCTTGTCGCGCGGCGCGCGTGTATTTATGCGACAAGCGCGCCGTCGATCATGTTCGCCTTGCTGCCGGCCTGCGCTGAGAGAGCCAGGCTGTAGGACGCTGCTCCAGATCGCAAGGGCAGTCGTCGGCCTCGACCGCACCGGCATGCCGTCGTGTCCCGGCGCCGCCAATGAGACTTCGCCGCCTCGACCATCCTTTCCCGAAGGCTCCATCCTGCCCCCACCCCCTGGACAAATCGGAGTCCTGTTCCGCCGCCCTGGACGGTCGGTGAGTCGTCGACAAAACGTTGTGGAACCGGGTTGAACCTGTTCAAATCCGAGAGCGAGGGCGCGCCCGTCGGCGGAGGGTAGCGCAGAGGTTGCGGTCTTGATGGTCTTCCGCTACGCCGCGAACACGAAAGCCGCGTCAATGGCCGGTTTCCAACGGCTGTAGCGCGCCCCCGCTACCGTCGTTGGCCAAAGCGTCTGCTGCGGGAACAGAGCACATACAATGATTGCATGGCCATTGTACAAAGTTGCGAGAATGCGCTCGGCCTAGGCGCCTTGCTTAGCCTCCGAGCACTTTGCCAAGTTCATAGCCCAGCGTGGCGTGCGCTCCATCGAAACCAGCTATAGCCGTCAAACGGGATGGATCATGATCAAATCCCATGTCCGCTTGTCGAGGCTAGGCGGATAGCCCAAGGGTGCGTCGCACCTTTGAAACGATTCGCTGCCAAATTGTTGGTCTGCCTTCCCGTAAAATTTGTTCGCCCTTTGTCGCAAACACGTGGCGCAGATATTTGACGCGCAACCCATTCGGCGGTTGGATGTGCCGTGACGTTGACCAGACGGCGTGACCTTGACCAGACGGAATGGGTCAAACCCGACATTGCGGGTCAACCCAGTGGAGGACTCGTCCACAGCATCAAAAGCGGAAGTTCAATCGCTTAAAGTAGCAATTCGGACGCCATCGTTTAGATATTGACAACGTCCGAGCGCGCGCAGCGCACTGGGAGAATCCAATGAAACTTCTCCGTCGAACTTTTCTTCAATTGGCGGCGGGTGCTGTCGCGCCGCTGAGCATGGTGCGCATCGCCGGGGCTCAAACGTATCCAACGCGGCCAGTGCACTTGCTCGTCGGCTATGCAGCGGGCGGCCCACTCGATACCAGTGCACGGCTGATCGCGCAATGGTTGTCGGAACGCCTCGGTCAGCAATTCATCGTCGTGAATCAGCCAGGCGCTGGTAGCAATTTCGCCGCCGAGACGGTCGTGCGGGCGCCTCCAGACGGCTACACCCTGCTTGAAGTTTCGGCGTCGAACGCCTGGAACGCCACACTGTACGACAATCTCAAATTCAATTTCGTCCGCGACATCGTCCCGGTTGCAGGCGTCAGGCGCGCGGGCGGCGTGATGGAAGTTCATCCTTCGGTACCGGTTACAACAGTTCGCGAATTTATCGCCTACGCCAAGGCCAATCCCGGAAAGATCAACATGGCTACAGGCGGCGTAGGAAGCGCACCGCATCTTTATGGCGAGTTGTTCAAGATGATGACGGGCGTCGAACTGGTTACGGTGAACTATCGCGGCGCGGGGCCTGCGCTGCTCGATCTCATTAGCGGCCAGGTGCAGGTCACGTTTGACGTTGTGATTTCGTCGATTGAGCACATCAGGGCGGGCAAGTTGAGGCCGCTGGGGGTGACGACCGCCAAGGGCCTGACCGCATTGCCGGATGTTCCGCCGATCGGCGATTCTGTGCCGGGTTACGACGCGAGCAGTTGGGATGGCATCGGCGCTCCTGCAAACACGCCGCCGGAGATCATCGCAATCCTCAACAAGGAGGTGAACGTCGCGCTTGCTGATCCCGCATTCAAGACACGGCTCGCTGATTTGGGCGCGGAGCCCTTCGCAGGCTCACCTGCCGAGTTCGGTAAATTCGTCGTCGAATATACTGAGAAGTGGCGCAAGGTGATTCGGGCGGCCGGCATTAAGGCGGACTGAACGCTGGCGAGCGCGACTGTTCGTGGGGGTGAGATGAAATGTCCACGCAGAGCCTTCCTTCATCTGGCAGAGTGCGCGCCACGAGCTATCCGGCCAGCTAGCGCCGGCACAGCCGACCCAAAGCTGGCGATCACAGAATTGATCCTGGAGGCTGAGATGAGCCATAACAGGAAGATGACTCCAGATGAGGCCGAGACGGTCCGGGAATTCGCTCTGTTCATCCGCTTGGCGGCACAGGCCAATGACCTGCAAGCATCGCTCTATCAGCGTGCACTGCTCAAGGCGCAGATGGATTTGACCGCGGCGCTGATCGATGCGGCCAAGCCTAATACGGAGCACAAGAGGAAGCGCACGAGGAAACGGCGGTGACAGACCTTGTCGATCGACTACGCTGCGATAATCGACGGGCCATTTCGCTGGAGGCGGCAGGCGGCATGGAAATACTTATATGCGCGTCAATCGCTTGCGTGCGGGGTCCAGCAACCCTTTTAGTTTATTGCGGACCTTTGGATCCTTCTTAATTATGTTCCGGATCGCCGGATTAGTCAGCACGATAAGTTTACCGTACTTTTCAAGGATGTTGCGCTGTGTCTTACTGAGAGTCTTTAACTCATCGGCGGTGAATACGTCGCCTATTCTGCACATATGATGTATCCCCTAAGAATTCGCGTTCACGGTTAGGCGGATTTTCGAGATTGGTCGCTCCGGCTCCGTCAGCATCAGTTCAAGCACCTTGCGGAAATCTCGAAGAAGGCGATCGATTATGGTGGCGCGGAACAGATGCGGCTTGTAGACACAGCATCCCATCAGGCCACGGCCGGTTTCGCGCAGCATCAAAATAACATCGAATTTCGTTATTGTCACCAGCGGCAGTAGCATACTCGGAATGGCCTCCTCGAAAGCGAGCTTGTGTCCGGAACTCGCAATCGGGCGCAACGCGGCGTTTTGTAGCCAAATCATCATTTTAGATAGCGTCTCTGGCTTGACGCCACGCTCTTCCTCGAGCGTCTCGACGAGCTCTTCGAAAGGAAGTTCCTGGTGGGCGAAGGCCGCGAGGGCTGTCGCACGAACCCGGCGCATGACCTCGCGAGGACTGGGATCGCCACCGAGATTCGTCCGGAGAATCACTGTATTGACTAGTGGGCCGATGAGGTGCTCGCTCCCCGGTCGGTTGCGATTGGCGACCAGCGTTGCCACGCGCACGTCCTCCTCAGCCACGTAGAGATGCAACAGCGTTTTGAAGGCGGCGATGAGCGCCATGAACAACGTGCCGCCTTCTTCTTGGCTAAAGCGTTTTAGCGCCTCCGACAGCCTCGGCGGCAACGTCACCTCCCGCCGGGCGGTGCGCAAGTCGTCGATTGTCCCTCTCGGCCGGGCGGAGGCAAGCTTTATCTCCGGCAACGGATCGTGCAGTTGCTCGCGCCAGTATGCGAGCTGCGCACCGATTTCCGGATATGACCTCCATTGCCGCTGCCAGCGCGCAAAGTCCGTGTACTGAATCGGGAGAGGCGCAAGTGGCGTCTGCTGTCCGGCGGAAAAGGCGTCGTATAGGGCTGTAAGCTCCTCAACAAGCACGCCGAGCGACCAACCGTCGCAGATAGATTGGTGAAGGCTGATGAGCAAGAGGTGTTCCCGCTCGGCCAGCCTCAGCAAGCGAGCGCGCATCAGGGGACCTCGCGCGAGGTCAAAGGAGTGAAGCGCCTCTTCTTGAATAAGACGGTGTCCGGCGGTCTCCATCTTGGATTCTGGCAACCCATGCAGGTCCTCAAACCTCAGGGGCACGGTCAACTGTGGTGCAATGACCTGCACGTGACGGCCTTCCTCGACGTCGAAGGTTGTGCGGAGAATTTCGTGGCGCCGCACGATTTCGTTAATGCTCCGTTCCAGGACCGCCGCGTCGAATGACGAAGTCAGTCTGAGCGCGTAAAGGATATTTAAGAAAGGTATGTCGGGCAGCGCATGTTGAAGCGTGCCCAGACGTTCCTGGGCGATCGAGGCCGGTGCCCAACCCTCTTGGGTTGAGCGCGGAATGGCTGAAGAAAGCCGCCGTGCTTGGCCACAATCAACTAGCATCTCGAGATGCTGAGCCATCTCCGCAACGGTCGGCGCCTCGAAAATACAGGAGACTTCAACGTCGAGGAGCAGGGTGTTATGTATGTGAGCGAGAACTTCGGTTGCTAGAAGAGAGTCTCCACCGAGCGCGAAGAAGTTATCGTGGATACCGACCTGTTCGATTTGCAGGACGGTCGCCCAAATGCCGGCCAGCGTTTTCTCGAGAGACGTTCGCGGCGCAAGGCAGATCCGCGGCACGACGCCGCCATTTTCGAATCCTAGCTTCGCCGCCAAGCCGACACGCTTCACCTTGCCGGTCGGGCCTTTCGGCAACTCCGTTACGATGACAACCTGGCGCGGGATCTTGAAGTCGGCGAGCCGCCCGATGGCGAACCGACGAATGGCGTTCGGCGTCGCCACAGCGTTGGGCCGCAGCACGATGGCCGACGCAACGTCCTCGCCAAGCGTAGCGTGGGGGACGGCAAAGGTTACGGCCTCTGCAACAGCTGGATGGTCCAGCAGCACTTCGTCGACTTCCTGGGGGGCGATTTTCTCGCCGCCACGATTGATAATCTCGCGCGTGCGGCCCACAAGAAACAGGTACCCGTCGTCGTCGAAGTAACCAAGATCTCCTGTCTTGAACCAATCGCCGGCAAACGCGGCCTCGGTCGCCCCTGGATTGCCGTCGTAGCCCACCGTGACGGCAGCGCCCCGGACGACGACTTGACCGGTCTGGCCGCTAGGCAGCAAAGCCCCTCGTTCGTCCATGATCGAGACATCCAAGACGGTTGGCAGCCCGACCGAACCCGCCTTGCGCTCGTGTGGCGGCAGCGGATTGCATGCAATGGGCGAGGAAGTGACCTCTGTCATCCCGTACCATTCGATCACAGGACTCTCGAAAGTCCGCTCGAGTTCCGCGAAGACGCGAGGCGGCAGAGGAGCAGACGAGGAGCGGACGAAGCGTAGCCCACTGTTTGCTAGTCGCTTGCGGTCATGCTGCGCCTGGGTGAGAATTGCTTGGTGTATGGTCGGCACTGCGGAGTACCACGTCGGTTGAAACGCGGTCAGCCACCCAGAGAAACGATTGACGTCAAATCCAGGGGTACATACGACACTCGCGCCCGCCGCGAGTGAGGCAACCAAGGTGGCATGGAGACCATGCCCATGAAACAATGGTAGAACATTCAAGCATCGATCAGTTTCTTTCAGTGCCAGTGCCGCACTATGCGCGTAGGCCGATATGCAAATGCTGGCGTGGCTCTGCTGCACAATCTTGGGCCGCGACGTTGTGCCTGATGTGGGCAGCAGCACCGCCGTGTCGCTGGCGCTGACCGGGTCCTCGGACGGCGCGCTACCTTGGTCTCCTGAGATTGCGAAGAGACCAGCCTCTGCCTCGGATGCGATCAGAAGTTCGATGATAGGGATGCCGCGAGAAAGTGCCGCACGGCGCGCATGCGATTCGATTCCAGCTTGCGCGATCAGTGCACGAGGGCGCAGATCGGCGAAATATCCCACCAGTTCTTCGATCCCGAAGGCTGGATTCAGCGGCGCACACACCGCACTCGCTGAGACGGTGAGAATCGTTACCGCCAACTCCGGACCATTCGGTAGTACCACAACTATCCGGTCGCGACGGCCTATCCCCATACCCCGCAATGCGCGCCCCAATTTTTCGACGTGCTGATATAGGCGGCTGTAGATCAGTGGAGCGCGTCCTGGAGCAAGAATCGCCGGCGAGTCGGGAATACGTTGTGCCTGATGTTCCAACAGGTGAGGAAGGCAGGAAAACGGAACGCACGGTCTCGCGTCCAAGGAACGTTCGTTCGGCATGGTTTGCGGGTCCCACCTCCCCAGAGTTAGCTGCTTTCACTACCGGCTGCGTTCGAGGATTTTTGACCAGACCGACCACACGGTTTCACATCGCCGCGGTTCTTACATGAGCTTCGCCTCACGCGGCGGTCGAGCCAGTGTCAAAGCGTCGTATCCAGCGGGAGTGGTTGCATGCCGAGGTCTCGGTAGGTTGCAGTCGCGACGGCATCGGCCTCCTTTGCCCTGACCTGATCGCCGCGTCGGGCATAGATCCCGCAAAGCGTCGTGTTGCAAAAAGCAGCCAGCGGGCGAGCTTCGCATGCCGTGGCGAGGCGAAGGGCAATGTCAAGCTGCTTCTCTGGTTCATCGAGGTTTTTCGGCTCATACGCCGCCAAGTAGGCACGGCCGATCAGGAATCGCGCCCATGCCTCGTCTCCTTTCGCCTCGTGCACCGCCGCAATCGCAGCTGCTTGCTTTCCAAGCGTTAGAGCTGTTTCAATCTGGCGCGCTATGAGGGACACCTGTCCGAGACGGATCAACAATCTTGGCTTGTCCGCTATTAATTGCATCTTATCACCATCGCTGACTGCCTGTTCGGCGAGTTGAAGCCCCTTCTCCGCACGGCCCAAACGGGCATAGGCAACACCAAGGTCAGACACGAGGCGAATGCGCCAAACTCGGAACGACCAGCGATCGCTCAGGTCGAGACCGCGTTCCAGGGCACCGACCGCTCCCGCGATCTCGCCCTTGTGAGAGAGTACGTAGCCGATTGAAAGCCAGCCCAACAACTTGCTCAATTGATGCTCAGCGCCCTCGGCGATTTCGAGCGCGCGCCTTGCGTGCCTCATGCCGGCGCTGAAATCGCCACATTCGACCAGAGCAATCGCCAGCCAAGTCCGGTTCAGTACGGAGGGAATTATATTCAAGTTGTGACGGTCGTGACGGAGTTCATTGGCGTTGAATTCGAGGCCTTGCTCGAGCAGCGAGATCGCTCGCCGATATTCGCCGAGGGCGTGATAGCTCTGCGCGAGACGGAAGAGTGATTGACCCAGCACGACCCGGTCGCCGCATTCGCGCGCAAGGCGGACTCCTGTCTCACCAAACTCGATGGCACGACGCTGTTGGCCGATCAGGAAATGATGATTGCATCGGAATGCCGCGTATTGCGCGCTGCGCTGTTTGTCTCCGAGGCGGGCGAGAATGGGGTCGAGCTCATCCAGAGAGCGCAGGATCCGATCGGTCTTGCCTAGCGGCAGCAGGGCGTTACGAAGTTGGAAGCAAATATCCACGGCCCGCTCGAGATTGTCGCGGGTCTCCGGCAATTTCTTCAGGAGTGTTAAGGCGCGCTCGAAAAAGCGCACGGCATCTTCGTTCGCGTAAAGCGAGTACGCTTTCACGCCAGCCTTGAGCCAGTACTCGATGGCAGGGTCAACTAGACCAGCTTCCGTGAAGTGGTGCGCGACGATTTCCGGTTGGCTCGCCACGATGGCGGCAAACCTCTCCTCGAGTGCACGCGCAATCTGGCCGTGCAATTGCTGCCGGCGGCTCCTGAGCAGGCTCTCATAGGCCGCATCCCGCACCAGCACGTGCTTGAAGCTGTAGACGGCGTCCGGCGGCTGGCCACGGCGGAACACGAGCCCGGCCTGCTCGAGTTGGGCCAGTCCATGCTTCAATGCGCTCTCGTCGCGTCCGACCAACGCGCGCACCAAGGAATACGAGAACTCGCGTCCGATTGCGGCGCCGAGTTGGGCGATCTCCCTCACCGGAGCCAGCCGGTCGAGCCGCGCCATCAAAGAGTCTTGAAGCGTCTCTGGGATGGCGAGCGGTGGCAGAGGCCCCTCGAGCCGATAGACTTCGGCGTCCTCAACCAGGATGCGCGTTTCCAGCACTGTCTTAGTGAGTTCTTCGACGAACAGTGGGTTCCCGTCGGTCTTGGAGACGATCTGTTCCATCACTTCGACGGGGAGCACGCGCCCTGCGGTCACGCGCGCGACCATGTTTTCAACGTCGTTGGAGCTGAGACGACCGAGCGTCAAGCTGCCGACATTGGGGAGACCAACCCACGGCGGCTCGAACTCCGGTCGGAAGGTAAACAGCGCCAGGACCGGTAGTTGGCGCACCCGCTCGACGGTCAGATCGAGTAGCTCGAGGGAGGTGGCATCCGCCCAATGCGCGTCCTCGAACGAGAGCAGGATCGGTTGCTGGCGGGCGAGACCCTCGAATTGATCGAGCAGTGCCGCCAGCGTTCGGCGGCGCTGCTGCGTGGGGCTGAGCGCCAGCGGCGGATACCGCTCGCCGAACGGGATCGACAGCAGCGCAGCAAAAAGCGGCGCTACGCCTTCAATCCGCGATGCGCTCATGGCGAGGGGCGCTTCCAATTTGTCCAGGCGTTGCTCGGAGCTATCGTCGGCCTTGAAACCTGCCGCTCGCTCCAATTGGGCAATAAACGGACGAAGCGCGCTGTTGGTGTGGTAGGGCGAGCATTGATAACGCAGGCGCGTGTGCGGCTCGCTGGCGATGCGCTCGGCGAGAGCCGCCGCAAGACGGGATTTGCCGATTCCCGGCTCGCCCGAGATCAGCACGATCTGCCCTTCGCCCTTCCAGGCGAGGCGTTGCCGCTCCAGCAGGAAGTCGAGCTCGTCCTCACGGTCGATGAGATCGGTCAGACCTGCCGCGCGGACCGCCTCGAAGCGGCTCTCGGAATCGGACACGCCCTCGACCGCCCACGCTGCAACCGGCTCGGCAATACCCTTGACCTCGTGGCTGCCGAGGTCACACAGACGGAACAGATCGCCGAGCAGCCGGCGCGTGGAGGCAGCGACGACGATCGTCCCGGGCTCGGCCAAGGCCTGAAGGCGGGCTGCCAGGTTCGGCGTGTCCCCGACCACAGCGTGCTCCCGCAACTCACCCTCACCGACCACCACCACGCCGGTCGCGATGCCAATGCGAACCGCGAGCGGTTCGGCGGCGCGCGTCTCGAGTCGCGCAACTGCGGCGATGATATCGAGCCCCGCCCGCACGGTTCGCTCGGCATCGTCTTCGTGCGCGATTGGATAGCCGAAATAGGCCAATATCCCGTCGCCCCGGAACTCGGCGAGGAAGCCGTCATACGTTCGCGTGATACGGGCGCAGGCGGCGTGGTAGGCATCGATCACAGCGCGCATGTCCTCCGGATCGAGTCGGGCCGACAGCGCAGTCGAGCCCACCAGATCACAGATCATCACGGTCAGGTGACGGCGCTCGGCGGGGTCCTGCCGATTCGGTCCGGTCACGGCTTGCGGCGTCACCCCGCTGAGCTCTGCGATCGCGCGCAGCATCTTTTTGCGGTGCCCCAGCGGGATGCCGATTTTTTCGAGATCCTGATTCGTCAGATCGCGCAGGACGCTCGCATCGATGCGGTTTTCCGCGAAGCGCTGGGCGTACTCGCCCAGGCCGATCGATGTGAGCCACTCTGCGATGTCCTTCATGCAAGCCCTGACAGCACACCTGGTGCGCGCGCTAATATATTAGCACGAAGGCGGTTCGAGCGGCGGGGCAAACATGCGGTTCGTCGAGATCAAAACGCCCAAGCCGGCATTTGCGAGAATTGGAAATAGCCGGCGTCGCGCCAATGGATGCGGACCTTGGCGATCGTCACCACCGATGAAGCTGGTGGCCACTTCAAGACAGTACGTCGGTGATGCTGGGGTGCGGCTTGCCAGGTCGACCTGATGGGCATGTGGCCGATCGCACGGGTCAACAAGCCCGAGAGCGATAACCCGTCGAGTCTCGAATCGGTCGAGCTGGCAACGGATTCCAGTGGACCCTCTGAGGAACCGATCCGACGCTCAATCGTTCATTTTGCTTGGGAGCGGGGTCATTTGCGGAGGAACCCCGCCATGAGTCTCGTCATGACGCTGGGTGTCGTGTTTGCCGTGTTTTGCTTTGATGCGGCGGTGGGGCAAGAAGGCTATTTGGGTCACGATCATGAAAAGTGGCACCACGGCTTTTATCAAACCCTCGAACGCCCCGATACCAAAAGCCCGTGCTGCAATCTTACCGATTGTCGTCCCACCTCAGGAAGACAGGTCGATGGCCACTACGAGGTGAAGGTGAATGGCGCGTGGGTATCCGTACCTGCCGGCAAAATCCTGAAACAGTCAGCCCCCGACCTTGGATTTCACGTCTGTTCTCCTTTCAAATTCGATGGGCAACCCGATCACCTCTACTGCGTCGTTGTCCCGCCAGAAATCTAGGGTCCGGATCAATCAGTCCCGACCGCGAGGAACACATCGACCTTGCGCGCCGCGAGCGGCCATCCGACCGCCGCGCCACCGAGCAGCGTGATGAACTCGCGTCGCCTTAATTGATCGAATTGCATTCGATCCCCGCCAGCCAAGGCCGGATTGCAGGATATTAGCCCGGATCAGTTAGCGAGTGTATCCGGCCCTTTCACAACCCGTTGCTCACTGCACGACACTGGTGGAGTTCGGTTGGGGTCAATGAACGAACCCGCTTGCGCGGGAGCGCGCTGCGCGCGAGGGCGGAGCCAGGGGCGCCGATGGAGTGACCAGGTGAGATAGGGTGACAGCGGCTTCCAGCCGCCCTCCTGCTTGATGGTCTCAAGATCGATGCCAGCCATGACGCATTAGCTCTGCAGATTGTTTTTTATTTTCCGAATTCGGTCATGCGTACCCTGCGGCGAAAGCTGTTTGGGCAGCAACTCCACCGCGCCGCTGTATTGCCCAAGACCCTCACCGTCTTTTGCTCCGGATATTTCATGAAAGAAGAGCTGCGCAATTATCTGTCCTGGATAGAGGCTCAACGGTGTCTCACCGAGATTGCGTAGCTCTAGCGTTAGCGTTCCAGCAAAATTCGGTTGAATTCCAACGGCAGTCGCAACGATGAGGCCAAGACGTCCCCAGGTCGACCTGCCGAGGACGTACGCCATTAGATTATTCGGGAGGCGAAGATATTCTAATGTGGCAGCTAGGATGAACTGGTGGGGATGAATGACTATTCGCCGCCCAAAGGGCACGTACTGCCGCGTGTAAAGGCTGGATAGCAGTGGCGGTTGGTCCCCTTCGAATTCATCTACAGACTCGACGAGTGAAGGTACCATCAGCGCAAATTGGAATCCCAGCCTCACATCAATCGAGGCTTGGTCGTCTCGC
>WNFE01003678.1_pt1 | contig 11381 bp, 10 predicted proteins | sample 5400451 | NCBI WGS metagenome assembly WNFE01 (sample SAMN13153344, study PRJNA577476) | soil metagenome | isolation source: 200 cm saprolite under Douglas fir tree site 2 hole 2 | place: USA:California | collected 2015-04-18
CACCTGTCTGGACACGGGGCATGATATTTGACTGGATTATTGGTAATCCGCCCTGGATTAAGGCTAATGATCCAAAAGAACCTCAACCTCTTGCTGCTGCATGGATAGACGCACATAGAAAACAGCAACCAGTTGACAATAATAGTGTTGCAGAAGCATTTAGCTGGCGTGTTCTTAGCTTTCTAGCGCCTACAGGTTACATCGGTCTTATCCTACCTGCTGCTCTGCTGTATAACCTGGATGCCAGAAAATATCGTCGTTCTTTCTTTCAACAATGTGAAGTGCGGAGAATGACGAATTTTTCTAATCTTCGAGGAGAACTCTTTGAGGGAAGGGCCACTGCACCCGCTATTACGATAATCTATCATCGAGCTTTAGTAGAGCAAGAAAAGCTACCGATTGAACACTATGGTCCATTCGCTATCAATCAGATTACAAAAACCCATGGCAAGCTCTGGACCATAACGATCAACGAACATGAGTATCAGACCGTTTCGCCCTATGAAGCAGCGCACGGTGATATAGCTACCTGGAAATTTGCTTTGTGGGGAACACATCGCGATAAGCGAGCTATAGCTCGGTTACGAAAGTATTTTCCGCAGACGCTTGAGCAATTATGTAAAGGGCCTACCTGGCATCTTCGAGAGGGGCCACAATTACGTAACGGCATGAGAGACCATAATGAAGAGTTAGAATATGTTCCGCATCTTGTTGGCAAGAAGCGTCTGGATACAGCCACACTTAATAACTCTGGGTACCTCTTCTCAATTCCTGATCACGCACTCGAAGACATTCCTGAAGAAGAGTACTATATACGCAAACGGGGTGGGGACAAGGGCTTACTTGTATCAGAGCCACCTCATATTATTATGAATGCCGCATGGAAATATAGCATTTACAGCGACACATATTTTGTCATTCAGCCTCGGCAGATAGGGCTTTCTGCTCCACATGCTGATGCAGATCACTTGCGAGCATTATCTGTCTTTCTCAGTTCCAGTCTTGTTAAATACTATCTTTTCTTTCAAGCACCTCAATGGGGTATTGAGCGTGATAGGATCACACTCAAAACTGTTAAGAGTATCCCTGTTCCGGCACTTACTTTAGAACAGATCGAGCAACTTGCCGCACTTCAGAAACAGCTTGTCTTGATGGAGTTTGAGCAGGATGCTAAATACGCACAAGCCTATCTGGATGAGCAGGTAATACATCTCTTGCAAGTGCCCGAAAGCATCACGACGCTGGTCACTGAGTTTCTGCAACTGCGCTCAAAGTTAGTTGAAGGTGGTACAAAAGAAGCTGTGCAGAAGGCTCAACAACGTCCTGACCGGGAAGCGTTAGAAGCGTATGCGCGACAACTTAGCAATGACCTTGACGGATTCCTTGATTCTGGCAAGACATATCACCGAGTGATTGTTGAGCAATCTCCAGAACTCATTTGCTGCACTGTAGAGTTTGTCAGGTCAGATCATCCATTCACACCAATAGTCAAAACAGTACCTTCCCCAAACGGGCATATATTCGTCAGGCTTTCTCATGAGCTAAAAGAAGAGTTTAGCCAGTGGGTGTATGTCCAACGAGGTCTGAAAATATTCGGACCATCCATTGTTTCTCTCTATAAAGTACCACAATTGATAAACTGGACGCGCACCCAGGCCATGAATGATGCAGATGATATGATTGCCGAAATTCTCTCCACCGCAAGGCAACACGGATGAGCGATGTAGAAGCAGAGCTACCAAGGGATAAAAATACGGATTTGGAAGAGGCATATGCTGACCAGTATTGGTCTACATATCGGCAACATATACACACCTTGTTAGCGTGGGGCTATGCAGATTCTCGAAACAGAGTTCAGCCCAAACATGATGAGCCAGATATTACAGGCTTCATTGCAGAAGCTATCAAGGACAGACTTGACTCTCCTGATAGTCCTTCTTGGTGCAATCAGATTGGAATTGATGACGACCCTCCTATTCGTGGTGGAGGGCGAACAGGACGTAGTCGGTGGCGACCAGACCTGATTTTCGAGTCAGTGGAAAGAAGGCCACGGCCAAAGTATCATTTCGAGGCCAAACGATTGCGTAAGCAAAAAAGCATAAATGACTACCTGGGAGAAGATGGTCTACAGTGTTTTCTCAGAGGTAGGTATTGCCCACGAGAGTGATGAAGCTGGAATGCTCGGCTATATTCAGTGCGATAACATAAGCATTTGGGTGGAAAGATTGCAGTTGGCAATTGACCAGTCTTGTCAAGACAAAAATGAAATTCTTTTATTGTCACCACAACGAAATGTCCGGATTGTAGATGCATTTCCCCAAGAGTGGATGAGTAAACATGATAGGCATACTGGTAAAAGTATTGTCATACATCATATTCTCCTTGATTACTGTATTACAGTTCCTACTGGCTCTGGAGCAGTTAGTTGATGCTTAATATTATTTGTCTTCTACACGAGCATACTGGACCCACACCTCTTTGCTTCTGTATAGTTGTGGTACAATAAAGGCTGAGATTATACCAACACACCTGGTGACAGGAGACATGGCTTGCATCCTTCCATCGAACAGTGCCTACAGGTCACATTCGCGTACAAGAAAGTAGCAGTGTGCTATGGCTGACCGCGTCGGACATGAAGGCCAACAGCTTGGCAATTATCGCCTGCTTCGCCTGTTGGGACGAGGAGGATTCGCCGACGTCTATCTGGGCCAGCATATCCATCTCAACAGCCATGCGGCAGTGAAGATTCTGTGCACACAGTTCCCCGACGAGGATGCCCAGCAGTTTATACGAGAAGCACAAATCCTGGCGCTCTTCTCACATCCGCACATTGTGCGCATCCTCGATTTCGCGATCCAGGGCAGAGCAAACAGGCAATGTGATGGTGAAGTTATGGTGTTTGATCGGGCAATCCATCTTGTACCGGAAACGTGGGCAGGTAGAGGAAACGCGTCGCAGCAGTTTGCTGGCCCTGGAAGTGGCAACAGCGATACCGAGACCTGAACAAAGTGGTACAGCACAAGCTAACCTGGCGTGGGTTGCCTGGCGTGAGGGAAAGGTAGAAGAAGCGCAAGCAAAAGGCGCTGCTGCCCTGGCATTATGGCGCTTGGAACTACTCTCCTCCATAGTCTATGCGTTCCAGTGGACTGCTCTCTGGCCATTGGTTGGGAGTGCGCTGGAGCTAAACCGTATGTCGGAAGCTGTGAGCCACGTGCGCGCGCTACTCGCGCCTTCGCAACAACGCCTTCCCGACGTCCTTTCAACCCTCCTGGCAGCGACAATCGAGGCATGGGACGCCGGCCAACCGGACTCAGCGCGTGCTCACTTACAACAAGCTGCTGCATTGGCTCGGGAGAAGGGCTATCTGTGACGACCAACGCATCAAAGGCTTCACGGTAGAAATTCCCCCTCAAAAAACACCTCTCGAAACGATTTAGAAACGCTGCCTGGACTACACTCTTCTCAAGATCGCGATGAAGATGATTTTATCGGTGCTGTACCAGGTGGTACGGCAGGAGGTAGTTCCGTATGGATAGCGAAAGGCGGGAACAGGTGCGCCATTCCGAGTTGTTTACGGTGCGGCTCTGGCAGGAAGATCTGGGGGACAACCGGACCGAATGGCGCGGGAAAGTGCAGCATGTGCAAAAGGGAGAAGCGTTCTACTTCCGTGAGTGGTCAATGCTTATTGCAGCGCTCCTCAAGATGCTATCAGAGCCAGAGTCTCATGCGAAGCCAGATTGAAAGGGCACTTTTAATATTAGGAGGAAAATCACAATGGATCTACAATCCACTCCATCTAGCGACAAACAACCGCGCGACACTGCCTACTGGGCGCAGTACGTCTCTACCCTGAAGGTGACGCGAGCGCCGACCGGGGCGCTGAACCTGAATGTCGAAGGGCATCGGCTCGTTGGCCCACTGCAGGGCTTTGGACAAATGTGGCAGAAAATCTACTGGATGGTGCTCAAAGGCAGCAATGTAACACCGACCGAGCTCATCACGGTCTGGAAGCACCACTTTCCAGAGTTCTGGCCCAGGCAATCTCATTTCTATCCATCGCTGTCAGGCATTGCTCCGGGAGAGGTGGCCCTCATTAACTCGACGATTCCTGGTGGGTTACCGGTTCCCGTCTCCAGCGGTGTCTTCGTCCTCTACGCCGACGAGGAATCCTTCACATTCATGACGCCACAAGGGCACCCTGCTTCCGCCTGGATCACCTTTAGCGCCTATGAAGAAGGGGGCGAGACCATCGCGCAGATCCACGTTTTGATGCGTGCCAACGATCCGATCTATGAAGCAGGATTCCGTCTCCTGGGCTCTCGAGGGGAAGATAGCCTCTGGCAACACACGCTCACGTCACTCGCGGCCTACTTTGGTGTGAATGCGCCGGTACAGATGCAAAATAGGTGCATCGATCCAGGTCTCCAGTGGTCGGAGGCCAGAAACGTCTGGCAGAATGCCGGAATCCGCACGGTGCTGTACCTCATGCTGACACCGGCACGCTGGATGCTGGGGCGTCTCAGCCGCGCAGCCTCAACGAAAGGAGAACACAATGTATAGCAAAATCAAGTCAATGGATCACCCCTTACATCTCATGCTCGTCAATTTCCCCATCGGGTTACTGACGACCTCGGTCATCTTCGACATCCTCCATTGGGTTACGGGCAATGGATTCTGGTCAGAAATCGCTTTCTGGATGATTGCTGCCGGCGGCATCAGCGGGCTGCTAGCAGCAGTAGTCGGTACTCTCGATTGGACGGGCATCCCAGCGGGAACCCACGCCAGGCGGGTTGGCGTATGGCACGGAACTGCCAATGGCGTCGTCCTGGCATTGTTTCTTGTAAGCTGGCTTTTGCGCTTGAATGCGCCCGGCAATCCATCCGTTCTGGCGTACATCCTGTCGTTTCTTGGCGCGGCCTTGTTGGGCGGAACGGGCTGGCTAGGTGGTGAATTGACCGGGCGCTTCGGCGTCGGCATAGAAGAGGGTGCGAATATCAATGCTCCCATGACATTCTCAGGTCTACCCGCAAACGCCGTACCGCCTGCAAGCCACAGCAGCCTTACGGGCAAAACACCGGTCGTTGAGTGAAAAGGAGAGACACAGCCAAAACGCTACTTTGCCCTGATCAGCCTTTCAGCCAGGAAAAGATCCTGGGCCGTCGTAATTTTCAGGTTGCCAGCATCACTTTCCACAATTACGATGTGCCCTCCAATACGTTCTACAGAGGCTGCTGTATCGGTACCTAAAAATAGATCACGTTTAGCCTGGTCATAAGCCTTGAGCAACAAAGAAGCTTGAAAGGCCTGCGGTGTTTGCGCTTTCCATGCCTGCCGCCCCTCAAAGCTTCTTTGGATATAATGCTCGCTGCTTACCTGGGCTATCCGTTCCTCTTGCTGTAGGGGAGCCGCGAGAATAGCGCCATCCGACTCTCGCGCCCTGGCAATAAGTTGCTCCACCTTTTCTACAGCAACGAAAGGGCGAGCCCCATCGTGGACGATTACAATTTCAACATCACCTGCATCAATGTGTGGGCGCAATACCTCAAGGGCACACTGTTCAGATTCATGGCGTGTTGGCCCCCCACGAATTACCCGGCCTACTTTAGTACATTGAGCGTGCCCTGCGAGTTTCATCATGTGTTCTTCCTCACCGGTAGCAACCACCAGGATAATCTCATCTATAGCGTGACAACGTTCGAACGTCTCAACCGCATAAATGATGATAGGCTTTCCATTAATGGGCAGAAACACTTTGTTGACCTGGTATCCCATACGAGCGCCCTGGCCCGCGCCTAAAATCACAGCCACCACGCGCTTCGAAGATGCCATTTCCCCGACCATTTTTCACCTTTGTGTACACGCATAAAGAGCACCTTCAGCGAGTGAGCAATTCCTCTACCGCCCCGGCGCTTTCTGCCTGCAATACGCGCTCCACGAGCGCCTGAGCCTGGGTCGTCATCGTATTGCGAATAACCTGCTTGACAGCGTTGAGCGAGGAAGATTCCATGCTCAGCTCATTAATGCCCAGCCCTAAAAGGAAAGCGGTAGCGCGGGGATCGCCTGCCATCTCGCCACACATCCCCACCCAGCGCTCATGCCTGCGGGAGGTAGTGACAATATGCGCAATCGACCGCATGACCGCGGGATGGAATGGGCGGTGCAGGGCAGCCAGGCTGGCATTCATGCGGTCGCTGGCAAGCGTATACTGTGCCAGGTCATTGGTGCCGATACTGAAGAAATCGACTTCTTTAGCCATCACATCCACCAGCAGCGCAGCCGCGGGCGTTTCTACCATGATGCCCAGGCGTATTTGCTGCTTCACCGGGGTACGCAGCTGCCCCTCCCGGAGCAAGTCTGCTTCTATTTCAGCAATCAACGCCTTCGTCTTGCGTATCTCACCAATATCGCTGATCATAGGCAGCATAATCCACAGCGAGGCAGCGGGCGCCTCTGCCGCTCGCAGCAGGGCCCGTAATTGAGCGCGAAAGAGATATCGATACTCTTCGGCCAGGCAGAGACGAATGCCGCGCAGGCCGAGGAATGGATTGCTCTCCGCGGCAAGGTGCAGGTAGGGAATACTCTTATCGCCGCCAATATCGAGAGTACGAACAATCACTGTCTTCCCGGCAAACACCTCAAGGACAGCGCTGTAAGCCGCTAGTTGTTCTCCCTCGTCCGGTGGCGTTGTTCTATCAAGAAATAGAAACTCGGTGCGGAAGAGGCCTACACCGTTAGCGCCTGCCTCGGCTGCCAGCTTTGCGTCATGAGGACTCCCGATATTAGCCGCTATTTCCACCATTACATTGTCGAGCGTAATCGCGGGGAGCAGGCGGAATGATTGCAATTGCACCTGCTGCTGGCGGTGCTTTTGTAGCGCTGCTTCATAGCTCGCAATGGTAGCTGCATCGGGGTCAATCTCGACCGTTCCGGCGCTTCCGTCCAGGGCAACGCGCTGCGGCAGCGTTTGCTGCGACTGGAGTGCAGAGAGCAGCCCTGGCACGCCTACAACGGCGGGAATACCCATCTGGCGGGCCAGGATTGCGGTGTGTGAGGTAGGTCCACCTTGTTCGGTCGCCAATCCCAGTACGTATGTGGCATCGAGACCGGCCGTGTCTGAAGGCAGCAGGTCCCGGGCAGCAACAACCACCGGCTGGTTTAGGAAGCGCAAACTAGGATTGGACTTCCCTTGCAGATGAGAAATAACCCTCGTACGGATATCATGTATATCGGCGGCTCGCGCCTGTAAATAACTATCGCTAAGCCCGGCAAGGATCTGGGCAAATTCTTCCGCAGCCTCCCATAGTGCTCGCTCAGCGTTCATCAACTCCTGCTCTATACGCTGGTTGGCCCCTTCCAGCAGGGCTTCGTCTTCCAGGATCAAAAGATGAGCATCGAAGATGGCCGCTTCTTCCTTACCCAGCCGCGCTTCCACCTGGTCCCGCAGCTGGCTGACCTCTTGCATAGAAGCTTCTATTGCCTGCTGCAATCGTTCTTTTTCTGCGGTAACTGCTTCAGGCGCTATCTGCTGCTGGGGAATAACAGGCGGCTTAGGATCATAGAGCACACAACTGCCTATCGCAACGCCGGCAGCAGCAGGAATACCTCGCAGGGTTGATGACATAGGAAACCACCTTTATGTTTTAAGAACAGATTTAGCGATCCCAGCCGCCCAACGGCGGACTTCTGGCTGTTGACGATCAAGGTCGGATGATCTCGTAGATCAGCGGCCCCAGCGTTACAGGAGTATCGCTCCACGTGTAACAGGCCAGCAGTTCTTCCTGCACGGCAGCAGCTTCGGACTCATTGCGCGCATGAATCTCCACCAGTGGCTCACCGCTACGGCAATAATCTCCCACCTTCGCCTGCAAGATGAAACCTGTCCGGTGATCGATCTGCTCGCCTTTCTTGAAGCGTCCGGCTCCCATGCGCATGCTTGCCAATCCCATCTGCTCGGACTCGATACCCGCGATATAACCGCTGCGCGGGGCGACAAGCATTGAGCGCACCGGCGCGCTGGGAAGCAGGTCAGGCTGCTCGATCTGGCGCGCGTCCCCACCCTGTGCCGCGATCACCTCGGCCAGTTTTGCCGCTGCGTCCCCCGAGCGTATCGCCTGTTCAACGCTTCTCTCGGCCTCGTGCAGGCTCCCCGCTGTCCCGGTCATCACCAATAGCTCTGCTGCCTCGTGGTAGCAGAGTTCTGAAACATCGTGTGGTCCATTACCATGCAGGATAGCAATGGCTTCTGCCATTTCCAGGGCGTTACCAACGGCGCGTCCCAGAGGCTGATCCATCGCCGTAATAGCCGCGACAGTATGCAGGCCTGCCAGGCGCCCAATATCAACCATCGTCTGAGCCAGTTCTCGCGCCTGCTCCACCGTCTTCATAAATGCGCCGGAGCCCGCCTTGACGTCCAGCAGCAGATGGGAAGCTCCAATAGCCAGTTTTTTGCTCATGATGCTGGCGGCAATCAGGGGAATGCTCTCGATCGTACCGGTCACGTCGCGCAGCGCGTACATCTTTCCGTCCGCGGGCGCCAGGTCATTCGACTGACCCGCCAGGACGATCCGGTGCGCTGTAAGTACGCGCATGAATTCAGAGCGCGAAAGTGTAGCACGGAAGCCCTGAACCGACTCCAGCTTGTCGACCGTGCCGCCCGTATGACCAAGACCCCGGCCGGTCATCTTGCCTACTGCAACGCCGCAGGCAGCGACCAGGGGCGCCACCGCCAGCGTCACTTTATCGCCAACTCCTCCGGTGCTGTGTTTATCTACCACGGGAGAGACTACGTCACGCACGTGCAGTTCCTCGCCCGAACGCGCCATTGCCAGCGTCAGATCGCTCGTCTCACGAGCATCCATGCCACGCCAGTAAACCGCCATTAGCCACGCCGACATCTGGTAATCGGGCACTTGCTCATGGGTGTACTGGTCAACCAGCCAGTTGATCTCGTCTGTGCTCAGTATGTGCCCGTCTCGCTTCTTGCGAATCAGTTCAACTGCCTGCATCGCTCATCACTGCTCCGTCAGCACGATGCGCACGGAATCGCTTTCATAACCATTGCCCGTCTCTATCTGGTAGCGTTTCGTCGTGAGACTGCCCAGGCGCACATTGCGGTCGAAAACGAGTTGACCGTTCGTGAATGAGTACGAGTTAGAGTCTTGCGGCAGTACTCCTTGTACGATGATCGTGTCGAAGCGCTCTTCTTGATGTTCCTTGCATGCCTGGAGCAGCGTCGCGACCTGTTGCCAGGGGGCACACCTGGTGTAGGTGACGCGCACGATCTTTTTACGCCCATCACTCGCCGTATCGCTCACCACTGTATAGTTGAGCGCTCCCTGTTCGAGTGTCTGTAGCTGCTCCATAGTGCGCGGTGGGAAAGGTGCAGGCGGCTCTGGCGGCGGTGGCGCGGGTGGTGTAACTGGGAACTCCGTTTGCCGTGGGCGCACAGCCTGTTGCGGTGGTGGCATGGTCGATGCTGGCCGTGCCATTGTAGGCGGTGCCTGCCCTGGCTGCCGGTAAGATGGTTGCTGCTGGGGTGGCGGCTGGTACTGCGGGTTAGGTTGAGGAGGTCGCGCTTGTCTCATGTCACGACCACAGCGTGCGCAGTAGACAGCTCGATCCTGGTTAATAGCCTGGCAATATGGGCAGCGCATAACTTGCTCTCCGTCTGTGTCTTTGTGGCAACTATATCGATGTTGCTCTAGTATACCACAGCAAGAGCTTAGCGGGGACTATCTATTGGAAGCAGGTAGGACCATTCGCAATCTGTAGCTGCGCGATGTTGAATTTTAATATTCAAGGTCGGTCCTGTCATGCTGAGCGCAGCGAAGCATCTCTGTGCCCATCGAGAGAGACCCTTCGCTTCGCTCAGGGTGACAACACTGTACCGATGTTGGCTGTGAAAAATCATCATCGCGCCAGGGTAGGGAGAGGTATCCTATCAGGAGGACATTCCCGGTGTCGGAGTGCAGCCCCTTGGGATATTCATTAGCGTCGCCGATTCCGTGCTGTGAGTCTGGTCGTTTGCATAAATCACGATGGGAACATTCGCGCAATCGATAGTGAAACCATCCTCGAACTGACCATTCGCATTTACAGTTACTGGGGCCAGTGACTTGCTATTCTTCAGATACTCAAGTACCACCGTCACCTTATCGCCTGGCGTAAAGTGATCGCCGCAGAGCATTAGATACATCGAAGTGCCTGCGGCAGAACTACCACAAATGACCATAGAGGGCTGCGATGTGGAGGATGGTGTCGTTGCCGCTGTTACTGATGGCGTCCGTATCGGAGCCACTACATGTTTTGGTGGATGCTTGTGCTTTGATGTCACCTGTGGCGGAGGTACCAGGTTCCCCAGGTCAGGACTGGGCTGAGTCGTAACTATACCCTGGTGAGATATATAGGAAATAAGAGGAGTGTGTTTGGTACTGATGGCATATGCCATTGTGGTTAGAAGCATGGCCAATACCAGTGAAATTGCAACCCCGAGCCTGGCCATTCTACGCTTAAGTCTGTAGTCGCGCAGACTCTGCCTCTTCGCTGCCCTTAACTTACCGCTCTCATACAAATGCTTCTCAACGCTGTAGATCACATGACCGGTCAACTGTGGATAGAAATGTGGTGCTCGCATTAAAGCATCTTCAAGTGTGCCGCTGATGAGCTTGTATTCGTCGCACTGCTGGCTGCAATGTTCGCAATGTTCGATGTGTTGCTGGATATACAGTCTATCGTCTAGGGGTTGCCGGCGAATGTAAGCAAGCAGAATACTCTTATCTGGATGCCTGCCCTGGCGAAGCTTTGCTGCACTGCCATCATCTCTAGTCATCGCTGTTGTCCTACTATGTAACTATATATCCGCTCCCCCTATCTCTACCCCTGGTGTTTTCGTATTGGTCCCTTCCCATATGTCGCGCGAAACTTCTCCACGCCACGTGCTACACGTTTGCGCACCGCCTCGGAGCCCATACCAAAGACCTGACCTATTTCCTCATATGTGAAGCCGTCTCCATAGTGAAGTTGCAGAAAAGCCGCGTCCTTCGGCTTCATCATACTTAGCGTCTGCTGGACGAGAATACGCGTCTCTGCCTGCTCTTCAAGCCCTGCAGCCATCAAACTCGTGTCGAATGACTCGCGCTCCTCCAGGCCTACAAACTGGCGCAGACGCCTGCGATTGAGGTAGCGCAGGCCATAGTTTGTGGCAATACGATACACCCAGGCGTCCAAAGCAAGCTCTGAAGACGTCTTTTCGATCTCTTTGTATACCTGTAGAAAAGTATCTTGTGCCAGATCAAGGGCTACTTCGCGGTCACCCACGAGGCGATGTAAATATCCTGTAACAGGCTGCTGTAGCCGTTCAATCAAAGAACAGAAAGCCTGCG
>WNFE01003680.1_pt1 | contig 11379 bp, 7 predicted proteins | sample 5400451 | NCBI WGS metagenome assembly WNFE01 (sample SAMN13153344, study PRJNA577476) | soil metagenome | isolation source: 200 cm saprolite under Douglas fir tree site 2 hole 2 | place: USA:California | collected 2015-04-18
CATCACCGCCAGCACCGTGCCTATCAAGAAACTCACGCTTTCCTCGCGCGGCGTGCGCGCGCTTCCCTTGGCTATCGAAGCCATCAAGGAAGCCGACTTGATTCTTCTCGGACCCGGTTCGCTCTACACCAGCATTCTTCCGAACCTGCTGATACCGGAAATTGCCAATGCTATTGCCAAATCCCACGCTCCTCGCGTCTACATTGCTAACCTGATGACGCAGCCCGGCGAAACCGCCGGCTACGCACTCGCCGATCACCTTCGCGCCATCCAAAAGCACGTCCCGCATCGCGTTATCGATTGGGTCGTTGCCAATCGCCGCCCGGTCTCGCCCGATGTAGCCCGGCGCTATCGCGCCCAAGGCGCCGAACCTGTCACCATCGATCTCCCCGCTCTCCAAAAGCTCGGCTTCCGCGTCATCCTCGACAATCTCCTCGAGGAGCATGCCGTCATCCGCCACAACAGCCGTCGCCTCTCCCGCCTCCTCCTGGAAGAATTCCTCCGCTCTTAAGTTTCGGGGCGACTCGGAAGGACTGGTGAGGGACCGCACCCCAGGGATATCCCCCGGCAATTCGTATGAATATCAAAAGAAAGGAGCTACAAGATTGCATTTCGTAAGCGCATGATTTTGAAAGAGGTGCTCTTTGGTGAGCAAACGGGTGCGAGGGAAAAAGAGCTTCGGAAAAAAGAAAAGCGGGAGCCCTTCGGTTCCGCTCAGGGTAAACAAGCTCCCGCACTCCAAAACGCAGTTATCTATGAGTGTAAGTATAGTACAAATTATGGATTTGTCAAGGGCGATTTTGAGCTTCTCTTATTTGGTTGGCCTGGAAAGAGTTAGGGGTGAAAGCGGGAATGCAATGGACGTAACCCTGGAGCGCTTGGGCCGAAGTCTGTGGCACCGGGGGTAAGGGTGGCGCAACGCCCTCACTTTGAGGTGGCCGCGCGCGAAAAGCAAAAGGCCCTCCGACTAGGTCGGAGGGCCTTTATGGTTAAAGGTTAGTGCCGCCGTTAGAAGATGATCTTCGCCACGAGCTGGATGTTGCGCTGTTCGCCGGGGCCGATTGCGGGTGCGCCGTTGAAGTCGCCGATGGTGTCCGTTACTTGGCCGAAGCCGCTGGAGGTAGTGCAAATCCCCGTTTTTAATACGGGGTCAGGGGAGCAAGTGCTGCCAACAGACCCGACGCCGGAAGACAGGTTGATACGGTTCAAGAGGTTAAAGAAGTCCGCCCGGAGCTGAACTCTTACACGCTCGGTAATGGGGATATTCTTGATGAACGAGAGATCCACATCGCCGAAAGCAGGGCCGTAGAATTTGTTTCGAGAAAGGTTGTCTGCGGCGCCCGGGCAAGCAGAACCTCCCGGAGAGCAGAACGCGGCCGGGTTCCACCACTGTACCCCGAAGCTTGGATCAAACTTATGACTGATCCCCGCGTACGGCTTACCAATCAGGTCCAGACCCAGCCGGCCTTCGTCCGAGGGCTGCCCGGAGTGCCAGTTCATCAAAGAACTGATTTGCCAGTCGTTGAAAGCGCGCTTTGACCAGGCGGACGTAGCCCAAGGCGCCTTGGGAACATCATAGGTACCAGTGATGGTGAAAAGGTGTCGAGTGTCGAAATCACTGTTGCCGTAATCGAGGTGACGGTTGAAGGCATCGTCCAGGACCTGCCCTCGGTATTCACTGATCTCATCCAGCGCATGCGCCCACGTGTAGGCAAACTGCGAGGATAGTCCGCGCCAAGCTCTCGTGCGGAAAATGGTCTGCAATGCGTTGTAGTTGGACGTGCCAATGGTGTTGAGTTGCAGGATATGGCCGAAGTTCGGGAATGCACCGCCTTGGTTGATGTCAGAGACGATGTTCAGCTTGCGTCCCTGGCTGCCAACATACCCGATCTGGAATACGGCAGAGTTACCAAAGCCCTTCTCGACCTGTAGGTTGTAGTTATAGAAGTAAGGGACGCGGAAGTTCGGACTGACGGAATAGGCTCCCAACCCCTTGGGATCGGTTGCGGCGGCGCAGTTAGGATCGCTGCAAGCTTTGACACCGGGAAAGATCGACGCACCTCCGGCCTGCACGGTACTCCAGTTGTAACCATTACGCGAGTAGGTGGAGACGGGAGTTGAGCCAAATGGATTCCCTTGAATCCCGGAAGGCGCTGAGACGGGTGGCCGGAAATCCAAGAATGGGTTGAGGTTAATCTGGTCATAAAAGACGCCAAACCCTCCCCGAACGACCAGGTCGCCCTTCGCCGTGGGTTGATAGGCGAAGCCTAGGCGGGGACCGAAATGGTTCTTACCAGGATCGAAGAGGGCGCGGCTGCTCTGAAGGACGAATCCTGTTCCAGGCACGAAGTTCGCGATGTTGCTAGGAGTGTCCGACTGCATGGGGCCAAAATACTCGTAGCGCAAGCCGTAACTAACGTTGAGCTTCCTAGTGAGCTGCCAGGAATCCTGAACGTACGCGTTAAAGGCGTTGACGTGCACAAAGCGTTCCGGATTACCAACAGCAATGGTAGAGCCGCAGGTAAAGTTGTTGGCAACGGTATGGAAGTTGTCGCAAGCGGAAACATCGCCGGCGAGGAAGTCGGCCAAAGCCTTTGTTATCGGGGTTTCCGTTGCAGTCACCGGATCATTAGCCCAAGGGCCGGCGGAACCGTCGAAGACGAACTTTCCTGTTCCGCGGCGGTGGTAGAACTCGTTGAGTTTTCCGTGGCGGTATTCGGCTCCGAAGCGGAACTGGTGCTTTCCGATACTGTAGGAAACGATGTCGGTAAAGTGCAAAGTCAGGTCGCTTCGGCCCTCGGGAGGAGTGAGGCCAATCTGTTCGAATCCACCGGAGCCGCTCTTGGAAGGAGGCGCGATGATGATATTGGGAGCGCCGTGGATGGGCTGCCCGTGGTTGGTGGCGTCCGGGCTGAGGAATATGCCCATGGCCTTGGTATCGAAGCTACTGTTGTTGTCGTGGAAGAGCTGGTTGAAGTAGCTGGCGCCAAAAAGGAATTGGTTGGTCCACCTGGAAGACAGCGCAGAATTCAAGACTGCGCCATAGTTTCCGTCGTGGAGAGGCGCTACCTCGAAGTAGTACGCCAAGTTGGAGCTGGCCGTTCCTAGCGCTGGGCTGCCGCCGAGTGGTGCGACCTGGTTCCCTTGGCCGATGATGGCGTGCAAAGAAAGGTGGTGTTTGTCAGAAATCTGGTGATCGAGCCGACCTACGCCGTTGTAGCTATACCCAAACTCGGTGCTGGGACTAAAGAAATTCCCGGTGGTGGCCGGGAGGCCTGCGATGCTTGAACTTCCGCTCCTAGGCCAGAAACCGCTCGTTCCAATGGCGGTCTTCGATGCAGCACTTTCGGTAATGCCATGGGCGGCAAGCACTGCCAGAGCTTGGTTCACCCAGAGGTCCGAAGGTTCCGTTGCAATTCCGGAAAGGCCAAACACGAAGTCATTCTTCTCGTAGCTAGCAAAGGCAAATGTTTTGTTCTTGATGATCGGGCCGCCCGCGGAGAAGCCGTAGTTTTCGTTGCGCTCTCTGGGCGCCTTGGTGCCTGGTGCGGGAACAAAGAAAGGAGAATGATCTGCGAAGGCTTCGTTGCGGTTGTAATAATAAACAGAGCCATGAATATCGTTGGTGCCGGACTTGAGGACAATGTTGGCCGTGCCCCCAGCGTTGCGGCCGCCTTCGGGTCCCGAGGAGGTTTGTACTGAGAATTCTTCAGTTGCGTCAATCGGCAGGACAGTGCCGGCAATCCCCGAGACGCCACCCTGATTGATGGCCGGAATGTTGTGCCAGAAGTCGTTATTGTCCACTCCGTTGATCTGCCAGTTGATCTGGTTGGGCCGCGTGCCATTGAGCGAACCGAAGCCGCCCACGTTGTAGCCGCCGAAACCCGGTGCAATACCGATCATTTGTGTAAAGTCACGACCGTTCAATGGAATGTTCTGGACCACGTCGTCGGGAATGGTCATCGTCTGCGTCTGTGTGGTGGTGTCCAAGGTGAGAGCGGCAGCGGAAACTTCAACGGTGGTGGTCTGCTGCTGGAGTGAAAGTTTCACATTCAGCGTGTAGATCTGGCCCGCGCTAACTTCCACCTTGTCCACGGTGTAGGCTGGAAAACCCGTCGCGGTAACCGTGATTTTGTACTGGCCCAGCGGAATGTCCTGAAAAGCAAATGCTCCGTCGCTGGTGGTGCTGGTGGTGTGATCGATGCCCGTGGCGATTTCGGAGGCCTTTACTGTGGCATTGGGAACCAACGCCCCCGAGGGATCGGTCACTGTTCCGTTAATCGTTCCGCGGAACGTCTGAGCGTTCACCCCTACCGCAAGTGATAGAATAACAAGAATTGCTATGACTAGGCGCTTCATATTCTCAACACCCCCCTTATCGAGATCGAACTGCAATTGACAGCACCCGCGTCCCCCGACTCGGTCGAGGCACGCTTGGAAAAATGAGATTTAATTTAATGAAAAGCCTCATGGCGAACCGTTCGCATTCTGTTGAATGATCGAATTCTGTTTCTGAAAACAAGGACAAGCTCCCCAGACCAGCTCGCCCTTCTCGGTTCATTGAATCAATACAGCTCTACGTCCAATATGGCTTTGGTGTCTGACGTTTTAACCCTCTCCCGCGCGCCTGTCAAGGAGAATGAATTGCATTCAGCCAACCCAAAAATTTCATAGGTTGGATTCGTTTTCGGTGTGCTTTTTCATTGACATTGGCCCTCGAATTTGCGCTGTTTCAGCGTTTTCGAAGGCCAGGCAAACGACGTTGTGCGAAAGGTTCAGTCACCGCGGTTCCCATCCCACGCTTCAGCGTGCAACTTCACTCGGCACTACCCAGGCGCCGCCGCTTCCTGCTACCGTCTTGCAAGCTGTGCGCATCATTATTCTTGCGGAGACTTTTATGCCCACATTCCCATTTATCGAATACCAAGACGCGTCCCCGGAAGTGCGCGCCATTTACGACGACATCATGGCCACGCGCAAAATCGATTGGATCAACAATTTCTGGAAGGCCATCGCGCACGATCCCGTCTTGCTCAAGCGCACTTGGGAGAGTCTGAAGCAGATCATGGGGCCGGGCGCTCTCGATCCGCTCACCAAGGAACTGATCTACATCGCCGTCAGCGTGACCAACAACTGTAACTACTGCATCGCCTCGCACACCGCTTCCGCTTTCAGCAAAGGAATGACCGACGCGATGTTCAAGGAGCTGCAGGCTGTCATCGGCATGGCCAACGAAACCAACAAACTCGTCACCGGCTATCAAGTCGAAGTTGACCAGCGCTTCCAGCCCCCTCTTTCACGCTAGCGTTCACAACTTTCTTGATTCTGCAGCTGTTTTGAATCGCCATTCGTCGTGCCTGCGCCGCGAGAATCTGACCTGTCCGTGCGGACAGGTGTTTCTGGCGAAATGCAGTACGCACGTACTATGGTTAGCCCTCTCGCCCAAGGCAGAATATATAGATGTTAGCGGGGAGCCCCGTCTGGGACAGGGCGACTGAGAAAATCTTTCTTCGCGAGTGTGCCAGCCATGCCTCCTACGGTCAAAGAGAACGAGATTCTAGCTGCAAGGCTGGAAACGGCGCAGCGGCCCGCCCCGACCACCACCTCGCCCGGCGATGCGGCCATTAAGCAGCAGCCCGTTGCATTGGAAGTGCCGGTCACTGTCAATGGAGCGCGTGCCCTCGAAGGCAGCGATAAGCGCGAACCTTTCGCCGAGAGCACCAAGACTGTGCTGATTTTCGGTAATGGCGCCGTCATTCGTCTTTCTTCCTCCGTGGCCCCCGGTCAATTGCTTTTTCTCACCAACGAAAGAACCAAAAAAGAAGTGGTATGCCAGGTCGTCAAATCCAAGAACTATCGAAGTGTGAGCGGTTACGTCGAACTCGAATTCACGGAGCCCGTCGTTGGTTTTTGGGGAATGCGATTTCCCAGTGACCGCATCGGTTCCGGCCCGCAACCCAATGCGTCTGTCCCGGCTGCGCTCAGTTCATCCTCGGCCAGCAGCTCGCCGGCCATACCGCGGCCAATCGCACCCAAGATCGAAGCGCCAGCCGTTTCTGCCAGTGTGATTGCTCCGAAGCCCGCTGCTCCTGTTTCCGTTGTGAAAGATGCGCAGCCAAAGGTTGCTGAAGTCCCGAAGCTCGAAGATCTTCTTCCGCAAAAGCCGATCGCGCCTGTTGCGCCGCTTTCTTCAACTTTGGCTTCATCCTTCGATCCGGAAGCTCCTTTGAAGCTGCCCTCGGCGCCGCCGCCTCCACCTGTTGTCCCGGTTCCTGTTGCCGTCGTGAACACCATTCCGGAAGTGCCCGTGATTTCCGCGGTGGAAAAGCCAGCTGAATCCGCGCCCGTACTTTTTGATTCGCCGCGCGCCTCGGAAGCCCAGGCTTCCTTTCTTGAGCCAGCCAAAGCCGCCGGTGCGGTGACGACACCTGTGACGAATCTGCTTGCTCTCTTTGAAGCCAAACCAACTGACCCTGCGGCCGAGCAAGAACCCGCCGTGCAGGTTTGCGCTGACCCTGAAACCGAGACCCTCAAACACCATACGGCGCGCCTTCAGGAGCAGCTTTCGAACATGATGTTCTCCGGCGAACCGGATGCTGCAGAAACGGTTTCCGTCAAAATTCCGCATGTGGCTGCGGTAGAAATACAGAAAGAACTTGCGGAGAACGCGGCAAAAATCTTGGAAGCGTCGCATATTTCCAAGCAGGAACCAGCGCCCGCCAAGCCCGCTGAGCTTGTGAAACTTGATCCTTTGCCCACAAAGTCATTGCTACAGGACGAAGAACTTAAAATTCCATCGTGGCTCGAGCCCCTCGCTCGCAACGCCGCAGCGCCTTCCTCGACCCAGGAACTAATCGAAAGGGAAAAATCCAAGCGCCTCGCGGAACAGCAACCCAAGGCGGAAGAAATTACCGCAGGTACCGCTACGGTCGTGGAAGAATTGCACATTCCCGAGCTGCCCCTTCCGACCTTCGGCGATTCACTCCCTATTAACGAAGAGAAAAACACACGCGAAAGCGGATCCCGGAGTTCGCGCCACGGCATGCAGATTGCGGTATTTGCAACCGTCGTGCTCGCGATCGTCGTCGGGGCCTGGTGGTACATCACCCAACCGTCCGGTGGCGCCCATGCCAGCGCGGAACCTGCAACGAGCGCCCAGGCGTCCGTCATTTCATCTCCTGTAGAGAGTTCGCATGCGCAGCCGCAGGTGAATGCACCGGTGCCGGCGAATACTTCAGCTCAAACGAATCTGGCGGCGCTCACCAGCGCTCCCGTCCAATCCAATTCGGCCTCGAAAACTCCGAGCATCGCGCCTGCAGCTGTATCGACCGTGATACCACGCAGTTCGCAACCATCGTCGAAGCCGGTCAACGGCGGCGCCGTTGCGGCATCAGCCCCGGCCGTGGAAGTTGCTGAGCAACCGAAGAAGCCCGTCCTCGGCAATGTCCATCTCGCAACCCCGAAGGTCACTTCGAAACGGAGCGCGCAGAACGGCGGAGAAGTTGACGCAGGCCTAATCTTAAACAACGAGGACCAACCCGAGTCCAGCGCAGAAGCGCTCAATGCCGGCCTTGTCGGAGACGGCAAACAGCCTTCGGCTCCCGCGAAGCCGCTTGCCGTTGGCGGTGACGTGAAGCAGGCAAAACTGATTTTTTCCGTGTCCCCGGTTTACCCGACGCTCGCTAAGAACCAGCATGTTTCAGGCAGCGTCATGGTCGACGCGCTGATCGACGCCAACGGACGCGTGACTACCATGAAAGTTGTTTCCGGTCCCACGCTTCTGCAACAAGCGGCCATGGACGCCCTGAAACAATGGAAGTATCAGCCCGCGTCGCTCGACGGCAAACCAGTGGCGATGCATCTGACCGTAACCATCCAGTTCCGCTTGCCGTAGTCCTTCCCCGTTTGTCATTTCGCGCATCCGCAAAGCGGCTGCGCCTCGCGTCAAATTGATCCTGCCATCTGGGCACAGCCGCTTGCGGGATAGCAGGCAGGTTCGTATACTGGCGGCCCGGCCAATTGGCGGTTCCTGCGGTGGGGTAGACCGCTGGTGCTCACCTTCCTTGGCCTGACAAAAAAAGAGCTGACGTAGCCGAAGCATTTGATTCTGCTCTGGAATCCAGCGAAGAGAGATTTCACTCCGTTTGAAATGACGGAAGAGGGCTGTCCGTACCAAAGGAGAATTTCGCATGCCGCAAACTCCCATGCCGGAAGAAATGAATGTCTACCAGAACGCGGAAGCGCGCTTTGAAGTCGCCGCGAACAAACTGGGACTCGAACAGGGGCTTTACCGGTACTTAAAATATCCCAGCAAAGAAATCACCTTGTACATTCCCATTGGAATGGATAACGGGACTCTGCAAGTGTTCACCGGATATCGCGTGCTGCATTCCACGGTGCGCGGGCCGGGCAAGGGCGGAATCCGCTTTGCTCCCGATGTTTCCATCGACGAAGTGCGCGCGCTGGCCACCTGGATGACCTGGAAATGCGCGGTCGTAAATATTCCTTTTGGCGGCGCGAAAGGCGGAGTGATTTGCGATCCGCGGAAGATGTCCCGCGGTGAGCTCGAGCGGCTCACCCGCCGCTACACCGCGGAACTCTCGAACTGGCTTGGTCCAGAGAAGGACGTTCCGGCGCCCGATGTCGGCACCAACGAACAGACTATGGCCTGGGTCATGGACACTTACGCCATGCATCTTGGCCAGGCCACCACCGCGGTCGTCACTGGAAAGCCTATCGAGCTCGGCGGATCGCGCGGGAGGAAAGAAGCCACCGGCCGCGGCGTGATGATTTGCTGCGACAAAGCGCTCGCGAAACTCGGTATCAAGAAGCAAAGCTGCCGCGTTGTGGTTCAAGGCTTCGGCAACGTTGGTTCCATGGCCGCGGAACTTATGCAGAAAGCCGGCTACAAAATCATCGGCCTCGCGGACATCGGCGGCGGTCTCTACAATGAAAAAGGTTTTGACGTGCCGAAGGCCATCGATTGGGTGTACACGCAGAAGAAGCCGCTTCAGGATTTCCCCGGTGGGGGAACAAAAATGACGGCGCGCGACGTTCTCTTTCAGCCCTGCGAGATCGCCATTCCGGCGGCCATCGAAAATCAAATCACCGAAAAAAATGCCAAGCAAGTGCAGGCCAAGATTCTTTGCGAAGGCGCCAACGGCCCCACCACCTGGCAGGCCGACGCGATTATCGACGCCAAAGGCATCTTTACAGTGCCGGATATTCTCGGCAACGCCGGGGGAGTCACGGTCAGTTATTTCGAGTGGGTCCAGGATCGCCAAGGTTTCTTCTGGCGCGAGAGCGAAGTGAACGAGCGCCTCTTCGACGTCATGGACAATGCCTTCGATGAAGTAGTGCGCTTCGCGGAACTGCACAAGGTCAACAACCGCATTGCGGCCTATATGCTGGCCATCGACCGCGTCGCCAGCGCCCTCAAGCTCCGCGGAATTTATGCCTAGCTTCTGGAGGCAACTTGTATTAGTTTCTTTTTCGCTACTGCCGTGCTAATGGGACCGGCATGAGTCAATCTGTAACTCCGCTACGGATTGTGTTCGGATCAATTCAAACTGAAGGGCTTGGACAATCATTTTCGAGCCAGGAAGGAGTCCGCCCGTGACCTCGGACTCACTTTTATCAGGCCACGCCAAAAGCGAAGAGCAGCACCGCCGCGAGATCTGCATTGCCGGACGATGGATGTACGAGCGCGGACACATCGTCGCCTGCGAAGGAAATATTTCCGTGCGGTTGGACGACGGCAGCGTTCTCACCACCCCTACCTGCATGAATAAAGGGATGCTGGCGCCCGAGGACTTGGTCATCACCGATCTGCACGGCCGTCAGCTTGCCGGCGATCGAAAATTTTCCTCCGAGCTCGCGATGCATCTCCTGTTTTACCGCATGCGGCCGGACGTGATGGCCATCTGTCATGGGCATCCGCCCACGGCCACTGGATTTGCGGTCGCCGGTCGCGCGCTGAATCATGCCTTGCTTCCCGAAGTTGTCGTAGGACTTGGGCAGATTCCGCTGGTGCAATATGCCACGCCGGGAACTCAGGAGTTGAGTGAGGCCATCGAGCCGTTTGTGCCCCACTACGATGCGCTGCTACTTGCCAACCACGGCGCGGTAACTTGCGGCCCGGATCTGCTTACGGCGTTCTTCCGAATGGAAACCATCGAGCACAGCGCGAAAATCACGCTGGCTGCGGAAATGGCCGGTGAGCCGGCGTTGCTCTCCAGCCGCGAAGTCGCCAAGCTTATGGCGGCGCGTCCTCGTTACTTTGTCTCGCCTCCGCCGGGCGGCGGAGCTGAATTGCCCATCACCCGCGACAGCGGAGAAAATTCGGGCGATGACGTGACGCTGACGCGCAGCGAACTCGATGCGCTGATCGACGAAGCGGTTCGCAAAGACCGCACCCGGCGCTAGTCCCCAAGAATCGCGCCGCCTCAAGTCTCTCTGTCGGTTCATTTAATATGCCGGTCCTCAGCTTGTGCGTTGACGGGCGAAGGAAAAGCGGCAATACTGGCGAGCGATGATTGGCCAGCTTCGCGGACGCCTCGCCGAAAAAAGACCGCATCAAGTGCTCGTGGACGTAGGCGGAGTGGGCTACGTCGTGCAGGTCCCGCTCTCGACGTACGCCACTCTCGGCGAGTTGCATACTGAAGTAACCCTCCTAATCCACACTCATGTGCGCGAAGATGCGCTGGCGCTGTATGGGTTTGTCTCCTCGCGCGAAAAACATTTTTTTGAGATGCTGCTTTCGGCTTCCGGCGTGGGGCCGACCTTGGCGCTGAAGATTTTGAGCGGGATGAGCGTAGAGGAACTTGTGCCGGCGATTCGTGGGAGCGATCTGGCGCGGCTGACGAAAATTCCAGGCGTGGGACGCAAAACGGCGGAACGCATGGTGGTGGAGTTGAAGGACAAACTGGAAACCGTGACTGCGGAGACGGAGAAGCCGGCGGCGTCTTCGCCCGCGGGAATCGAAGCCGATGTCGTTTCGGCGTTGGTAAATCTCGGATACGACGGGCGCGCCGCGGAAACCGCAGTCGGAGAAGCCAAGCGCGAGGCGGGCGTTGCGAATTTTGAGAAGTTGCTCCGCGGCGCACTACAAGCGCTGAGCGCGCCAAAAGGACGCGCTGCGCGCGGGGCGTAGTTCGTTGAAGCCTCGGTTGTAGGTGTGCAGCATGTTGCGCCCCTACGAGTGCAGACTCCGGGATTGGGAGACGGGGCGGGAAGAGAAGAATGGCGGATGGAACGGCAAAACGGATGATGCCGCAAAGACAGCCAGAGCGGATTGTGTCCGGGCAGGCGTTTGACGAAGACGCGCGCATCGATGTGAGCGTGCGGCCAAAGCGCCTGGACGAATACATCGGACAGAAA
>WNFE01007398.1_pt1 | contig 11375 bp, 13 predicted proteins | sample 5400451 | NCBI WGS metagenome assembly WNFE01 (sample SAMN13153344, study PRJNA577476) | soil metagenome | isolation source: 200 cm saprolite under Douglas fir tree site 2 hole 2 | place: USA:California | collected 2015-04-18
CAGAGCTATCAGGGTGAATTGCGCGATACCTTGGCGCTCCAGAGCAAGGTGGCCAGAGCCATTGCAGATAAAATTCGGATCAATTTGAATCCACAGGAACAGGCTGCGCTGAAAAACGTAAGAGCTGTTAATCCGGAAGCTTACGAGTCCTATCTAAAAGGACGCTTCTTCTGGAATAAGCGAACGGCGGATGGCTTGAAGGTTGCTCTAGCTTATTTCAATCAAGCAATCGACCAGGACCCGAACTACGCCCAAGCTTACTCTGGCTTAGCCGACACTTATGCCTTGTTGGGAGACTGGCAGTATGCGGTGATGACCCCCAAGGAGGCACTCCCAAAAGCAAAGGCCGCCGCGATCAAAGCTCTGGAATTGGACAGCGCGCTCGGCGAAGCCCACAACTCGCTTGCATTCTGCTTGGATGGCTTCGACTGGGATTTTGACTCTGCCGGGAAAGAATTCCGGCGGGCCATTGAACTGAACCCAGGCTACGCAACCGCTCACCATTGGTATGCCTGGCATTTGAGTCTGCTGGGCCGATATGACGAAGCGATCGCGGAAATGAGAAAAGCGGAAAACCTGGATCCGCTATCTCTCATCATTAACGCCGATTTGGCGGAGCTTCTTGTCCTTGCGCATTCTTATGACGAATCGATCCGACAGAGCCGCAAGACGATCGAAATGGATCCTAATTTCGCTCTAGCACATAATCAACTCGCGCAGGCATACCTCCAAAAACACATGAACCATGAGGCGGTCGCAGAACTGGAAAAAGCGGCCCAGCTTTCCGGGCGTAGCCCGACAGTCATAGCTAATCTTGCTCGCGCCTACGCAGGATCCGGTAAAAGGAACGAAGCGGTAAAGCTACTGAACGATCTGAAAAAGCGCTCAAGCCCCGGTTATTCGCGTGCTTCGGAGATTGCCGTGATTTATGCATCCCTTGGGGATTCGGATCAAGCAATGAGTTGGCTCGAAAAAAGCTACGAAGAGCGATTTAACCCGGGCGTCCTGCTGCGGCCGGGCTTCGATCCTCTCCGCTCAGATCCGCGCTTTCGAAACCTTGTGCGCCGTATCGGCCTCCCGCGTTGAACCAGGGAATTTGATGACGAGAACGAGAAAGAACAGGCGCGCTAATGACGCATTGCTCCGCCGCCACCAGGGCACATTGCTCTTTCGTGAGCTCGCGTGCACCCGCTAATCCACAACTATCTGGCCCTTCATCCCTCTATGGCCAAGACCACACGTATGGCAACACTTAAACGTATACGTGCCTGGCGTTTGGGCCAAGAACTCAATCGTGGTTGTTTCTCCCTTCTTGAGCTGCCAACAGTCCTGTGCCGAAGTGAAAATTAATCCACCAGCGCCGTTCGGTACAGCGCCATCTGGAACAGCCGAAATTTTGAAACCATGATCGTGGTCGGTGGCTGTGATCTTGAGTTGAACTTTGGTCCCGATCTTCACATGAACCGGCGAGGGCGAATACTCGTACTTCTTCGCTATCAGTTCGATGACCTGCGCCTTTTTATCCTGTGCCACGACTGGACTGGGTTGCGGAAGACAAAAGGCGAGCGCCACGGAAAACGCCGATAGAGTAGGCACCAGAGCACGGATCGCAATTCCCTTCATCAAGCCTCCTGATACTTCGAGTGACGCGGGCTGAAACCAACGCTCGTGAATCTCCCCTGAACCTGTCCATGGTGTTTACGTCGTGTCCCGTGCAGCGGTTGTACCAACCACAGGTTTGCAAATACCGTTGTAGTTGTCCTCGCTCACGATTCGCGTCGGGCCTCATCCGCTTCCCGTGCCAGCTGCAGGAGAAATTGCTGGAGCTCTTTCGGCTGGCCGATGAAGAGTCCGTCGGCAATGAAGCCATTGATAGCTCCCGTGGCATCAAGCTGCCCCGCACCGGTTGGACGGATGATGGAGCATTCCGGCAGGCCTTTGATGAAGTCTGTTGGCTCCGGCATGATCAAGTTTGCTTGGAGCGACTCCGGCTGGCCTATGGCCAAGTTGACAAACGTTAATGTCCCGCCGGGCTGATTGTCAGTTAGCGGAACCGCATTGCCGGCTTTGTCGTGCCAGACCTGGAAATGCAAGATCTCCGACCCGCCGATGCTGATGGTGATGCGCAGTACTTCTGGGCTCGATACCCGCTGACTGAGCGTGGCGTAAAGACTGGTGCCAGCTTGCTCGATGAAACCGAAGTGAAATCCCGCGGTGTTGGCAATCGCCTGGATGTGATTGGGATCGTTCAGATCGGATGGGGTTGCGGGAATGGCGGGATGCTGTCCCTGACTCAAGCTTGGGACGGCTTGAGGGAAGGCCGGTGCTCCGAGATCGAGATTTTCTTTGCTTCGGTAGCGGGTCCACCAACTCGTGTCCACGCTCAGCTGCTTCAGATTGGTGAGGCGTCCCGTTTGCGGCACCCCTGACACGGTGCTAGGCGGCAGGTTGTGGGCAAACTTGTCGAGATTGATCGGCTCGTGTCCCTTGGATTTCAAATACGCGCGCAGAAACGCGACGTGGCTGATCTCATCATCGGTATTGTCGGAGATGTATTGTGGCATGTCTCCGTCGAGCTGCACGAGCCCGTTCACGTAGGGTTGAACGACAGGATTATTTGCCGCGGCTTCGACCCCGCCGAGTTCCTTGTATTGCTGCCACAAGTCGGTCTCGATAATCTCTGCCGCCAGCAAGAGCTGCAGAATCGCCACGTCTCCCCTAGTGAGGCTTCCTTCTTCCCGATCCTGGCCGAACGCCGGTGACTCTTTGGCCAGAAGCCCGGCGCCCACCGCCGCCGCTCCTACGCCCAAGACTCCCTTCTTCAAGAATGAACGACGCGCCGCACGTTCCTTGTTGCCAGTTCCGGATTTCTCCATTGGTTTCTCCCTTTCACAAGAATTGAGTCTTAAATAATTTCAATTGCGGAAATTCGTGAGCTGATCCCACATATCTCTTCTGAACACAACGACATGCCCCTGGTCCTTCAGCAGTTTCCATGGACCGGCTAGTCGCGAATCCGAGAGTTCGGTGGCTTCTTGGCATGGCAGCAAATCAGATTCGATTGCAGCCTGTTTCTTCGCAAAACGCTGTTTCTTCGCAAAACGGGCTAGCCGCGCAAAAAACATCGCTGCACTTCGACGATAACGACTGAACTCCCATCCTTTTTATTCCGCTCGCGAAGACAAAAATCTGGATGAAGTATTTTGCTTGCTACAGTGTCTGTACCGTGCGGGTAACGTGCTGCGCGCTGGCAGGAGAGGCGCAACAATCAGGAAGAAAGGAAATAACACAATGACCACAGTCTGGAACTGCGGACCAGGACGAGTCATCTCGATCAAGGGTGCTCCGCCGCTCGGAGTCTGACCCTCAACTAAAAAAGGAGAGAAATGTATGATTTAGCTCACTTATCGGCTTCGAGAACGAGATAATGGAGGCTACCGAGCCGTTCAACCTGCAACGCTATTGCATCGGCGGTCTTGAGATCGTCCAGCACTGAACGCAGCGAGTCAATACTGTCCACGGGCATTCCGTTCACGGAATAGATTACGTCTCCCGGGAGTGGCCCATCGCCCTGGTAAGCTCCGTAGGTCTCTTTACCTGCAACGACAACTCCAAATCGATTGCGCAGCGGCGGTAGCATCGGCACAAGCTTCTCATCGAGAGTGAGAGCCAGAATTCCGAGTTGCGGAATCTTGGCCTGTTCCCTTGTTACCAGGTCGGCAAGGCGTTCCTGCACGTCCTGTTTTTCGCTCACGGGTATTTGATAAGAGATATTCTGTTTGCCGCGCTGAATTTCGAGTGTGGCCTTCTCGCCCACGGCAAAAGGATAGAGAGCTAGCGCGAATTGACGGATATTTTGAACTCGCTTTTCATTCACCGATAGCACGATGTCACCGGGCATCAAACCGGCGCTCGCCGCTGGGCCCTCTGGAATCACGTCCTCAATTACGATACCGTCTTCGCGGTCGAGACCTAATCCCGATGCCAAACCGGGCGTGATATTACGCGCAGAAACACCGATCTGATGATGGTGCACGTGGCCTTCAGTTCGAACCTGGTTGTAAACACTACGAACTACATTGCTGGGAATAGCCAGACCGATCCCTTCATTGCCGCCTGACTGGGTGAGAATAAGCGTATTAATTCCGACGACGCGACCGCTGGTATCTACTAGCGGTCCTCCACTATTGCCCGGATTAATGGCCGCATCTGTCTGCACATAGATCGTCGGACTGTCTGGATCTGGTTGTCTCGCGACGGAGCTTACAATCCCCATACTCACAGAATTATCGAAACCTAGGGGGCTGCCAAAGGCCAATACTAATTGCCCTTGTTTTAGATCGCTCGAATCAGACAATTCCAGTGTTGGCAGATCGGTTGCGTCGATTTTGAGCAATGCAAGATCCGTGTCACGATCAGCCACTACCAGCTTGGCATCGAATAAAGCGTGGCGTGATCCTCCATTGTCTGGTGCAGATAACGCCGCTTCGTGATTAAGCTGAACCCGGATCCGACGTCCTCCTTGCACGACATGCGCGTTTGTTACGATCCACCCATCGGAGGCAATTATGATGCCCGATCCGGAGGTCAGGCCACGCGACAACAGATCCGTGTTTCTATGCTCGCGGTCGCTATCTGGGTTGTAGCCCGTGCTAAAGATCTGTACAACACCGGGGCTAACTCGTTTCGACAGCAACTGCAGAGATGTGCTTACTTGGAGAAGCGGATCAAAACTGTTGTCCAAAATTGAGTTTTTGGTCTGAACCGAGGTGGATGCCTTGCTGGACTGCGCCGCTAACGGCGAAGATGCGATAAGTACTCCCAGGCAAAAGACTACTGACCTAATCAGACTGGCCTGCTTACAGACTCTTCCTTGAAAGATTTTCATAAAGAATCCTAATTCCGGATGCCTTCGTCGAGTCGTTTCGCCAGATGTTGCTTGATCCTTGTTTGTTGCTGCTTGATAAAAAGGTGCGAGGTCAGGTTGCACTTCTATGGTTCTTCTTTGGAACCTGCACGTGCAGGAGCCCATCCACGCGATTCACATCAGCCTGAGTTGTATCAATTTCTTCTGGAAAGACGTGGACAGATACTACATCTGGCCCACGATCGATCTCTCCGTTGTGTCGAGCATGGCTGCGAAAAACAATCATGCTATGAGTTGTCATGCTAAGAATCGTGGTCACCTCCGGATCTCGCGGAGACTCAATAAAGAAATCAAATCGGGAGGTGTTCCCATTAAAGTCGTTCTGTAAAAGTTCCTTCTCGGCAGTGATCCAGTCCTCCGAGTCAAAGCCATGTGCGCAACCACGCCGTTCGAAAAGCTGGTAAGCACGTTTGGCGATTGTCGACAGAATGATCTCCTGGTGTTGTTCGTTTCTGCTTTCGACCGTAATCACCCAGTTGTTGCTACTCTTTCTGGCCCGTTTCTCCATGCTCGTACCTCCTTCTGCATCCATCCCTGACACTTATTCCCCCACACGTTCTGTTCCACGGTTTCCGGATCGTGGATGCCACAATATCGGCTCAGGTAAAGCAGACAAAGCCTACTGGTGTGTCGGCTGGCTCTGTTGATGCTTCAACATCGCCGGTTCACTGCTCTGTATGATAGAGATGGTTTTTTCTGAGGATTTTGATAAGCGATCGGCCAGTCTGCATTTTTCAATGAAGCGCGTCACGAAGGCGACTACGTTTAGAGCCAGCACCAGTAGCACAAGCCATATCACGATTGTTGTCCTGAACATTGTTGATCCCTTCCGTACTTCAATTGCCTTCATCTCTGAATACCTGTGTCACCAGTGTTCTATTCCACATTGTAAGGAGTGCCGTCGCTTAAAGATGAAGGACAAAGCCGAACGCGTGACTGCTTGATTTTGTGTTTCCAGTTCGTAGAAATGGAGTTGCGTAATATTTATTCGCGGCTTGCCTACGCGGAAGAATCGATTAGCTGGTGGAGCTGCTCAAGGTCCACACGATCTGCGTCAGAGACGGCGCAGAATTCCATTTTCCCCTTTCGCCAATCAACCCATTGAAAGCCTTGCCGGGACCCGGTGCGCGCTGAAGTGTCCGGTTCTCGCGTGCGCCAGATGAATACGTTAATTAGATGTCCGGGGCGCGCATAGACGAGCACCGCGACGGAGCGGCCTTCCACAACGTCAAGGCGCCCACCCTGCAGCGCGAATCCGTCGTTCGCGAAATCGCGGACAGGGATAGCAAACTTAAGTTTGGCGTCGAACCATCCCTTGACAACGCGCTCATCGTTGGAGGCGATGCTGTTCATGTGGCCTGGTTGTAGCGAGCGCACGTACGCGTCGACAATTTCTCCGGCAAGTTCGGCTTGATAATCGTCAATGTGAAGCCGGGGACCCACTCTCCCCAGTACGATCGCGACGAAAAGTAGTGCGGCCGCAGCTGCCAGCCAGTGCCAAAGGAGAGGCTGCGACGCAGCAGTCGTGGGTGCGATTGCGTGGAGAGGTGCGTTAATCTTCCGCCGCAGCGAGGCGGTGGCAGGCTCATAGAGTTGAGCGAGTTGCAATCTATCGCGCAACAAATCCAGGTCCACGAGCTCAGTGGCACAGTGGACGCAATGTCGCAGGTGACGCTCGAATTCGCTAGCCCTACGGCCACTCAGCTCACCGTCGAAATAGCCCTGAAGCAGAGAGTCGGCAAAGTCACACCTCACGGGCGGCCTCCTTGTGACCGGAATTCGTCAGCGCGGAATACAACTGGCGGCGAGCACGGGAGAGCGAGGACATGACGGTGCCAATGGGAATCGACGTGATCGCAGCGATCTCCTTGTAGGAACAGCCTTCGAGCTCTCGAAGGACAAGAACTTCGCGGAAGCGCGGCGGCAGGGTCTCGAGGGCCAGGATGAGGCGCTTGCGATCATCGCTAGCAATAGCGAGGGTTTCAGGCGTGGCGCACGTCTGCAGGTGTAACTCTTCATCGAATTCCATGCTTAGCTCCATGGGACGATTCTTTTCCAGCCAGGTGTAGCAAGTATTGCGCACGATCTGCAGCAGCCAGGCGCGCGCATCTCCACCATGAAAACCGCGGAAGAAACGGCATGCACGGAGCAGGGCTTCTTGAGCGACATCCTCGGCATCAGTGCGCCCGCGCAACAGCCAACGCGCGAGGTTGAAAGCGGCATCGACATGGGGCAGCACAAGTTGCTCAAAGCGCGCACGGTCTTCGACACCCAGCTCACTCACAATTCACTCCGAACAGTGAGACCTCATGAGCGGTAACCGCTTCAAGCCTGATTTTATTCTCTCTCGTCGCCCGCCAATGAAGAGCGGACGGATGACAAGTGTGCGCGTGAGTCTGGAATAAATGGGCTAGTGCGTCGGTCCTGATAGACGAAGCACGTGGAATGCCGAGCGCGGGAACCCCAATCCCGCGCCGCCGTTCTCAAAGGCACACCTAAAGAAGGATGGGGAAAGTGGTTTACCAGGAGAGTGAGAATGTCCGAGAAGAAAAAAGATGAACTTTTGCACGACCACAACAACGATGGGGTCAACCGCCGCGGTTTTCTAAAGTGCATGGCCTGGGCAGGAACCGGCGCCCTTTGCGTGATGCAAGGCGGTGTATTGAAATCGTACAGTCTGAGCCGTCTTTCTGAATTGAACACGGCCGAGGCCAAGGGCGAGCTGAGCTTTGTGCAAATCAGCGATAGCCATATGGGGTTCAACAAGCCGGCCAATCCGGACGTAGCGGGAACACTGAAAGCCGCGGTGGACAAGATCAATGGGCTGACGGCGGCGCCGGAATTCATGTTGCATACCGGCGACATTAGCCACCTTTCGAAGCCGGAAGAGTTCGATACCGTCGATCAGATCCTGAAGAGCGCGAAGCCGAAGGATGTGTTCTACGTGCCCGGCGAGCACGATGTCTTGAACGATGACGGAAAACAATTTCTAGAGCGCTACGGCAAGGGCAGCAAGGGCGCGGGCTGGTACAGCTTCGACAAAAAAGGCGTGCATTTCATTGGGCTAGTGAACGTGATGAATTTAAAGGCCGGTGGGCTGGGGACGCTGGGACACGAACAGCTTGAATGGATGGAAGATGACGTGAAGCACTTGAAGCACAGCACGCCCATCGTGGTGTTCGCGCACATTCCGCTGTGGAGCGTGTATCCGGAGTGGGGTTGGGGCACGGATGATAGCGCGCAGGCACTGGCGTATCTGAAGAAATTCGGCTCAGTCACGGTGCTGAACGGGCACATTCACCAGACCATGCAAAAGGTTGAAGGCAACGTGACGTTTCACACCGCGGCCTCAACGGCATTTCCACAACCACAGCCGGGCAAGGCCGATTCACCGGGGCCAATGAAGGTGCCGGCCGAGCAACTGCGAAGCGTTCTGGGGATCACGGACGTGAACTACGTGCAAGGCCAACACGCGCTGGCGGTGGTGGACTCTTCGCTCGCTTGAGCAAGACGTAGCCACACTCAGAAATCAATTCGAACTTGAAATAGATAAAAAAAGGAGAAAAAGCATGAGGAGAAGTGTGTCCATTGCAGGTCTAGCAGCGGCACTGGTGCTGGGAACGCTAGGTTTCGGCACAGGTCAGAAGAGTTATGTAGCAAGCGCGCAGGAGAAGACGTCGACGATGGAAGTGAAGATCGACAACTTCAGTTTTGGACCGGTGGAGTTGACGGTGCCGGTGGGAACGACGGTGACCTGGACGAATCGCGACGATATTCCCCACACAGTGGTGAGTACGGACAAAGTGTTCAAGTCCAAGGTGCTGGATACCGACGAGAAGTTCTCTTACACCTTCAGCAAAGCGGGGACTTATCCGTACTTCTGCTCGATTCATCCGAAGATGACCGGCAAAGTCATCGTGCAGTGAGCGAGGAGCGACCTTGCATCCGTTCGACATAAAAACAGTAGTTTTCGCAAAGCATGCGCAACACGTCGTGCTGATTCATTTCCCGATCGCGCTGTTTATCATCGGCGTCCTCTTTGATTTTCTTGCGCAATGGAAGACGCAACGCCTGCTGGCTGCGGCAGCCTACTACAACTTACTTGTCGCGGCGATCGCAACCATACCCGTGGTACTCACCGGAATTCTCGCGTGGCAGTGGGAACTCGAGGGGCAGAAACTGAAAGGCATCCTTTTGATGCATCTAGTGATGGGATGCGTGTCAAGCGTCCTAATCTGGGTGGTGTGGCTTATCCATAGGAGAACCCGACGGAAACAAGAAGAGGTCCTGCCCGGATACCGCTTGCCGATCGAGGCTGTGGCCGTAGTCATCGTCACACTGACGGGACACCTGGGCGGCTTTCTCAGTGGAGTGAATGGACCGGGATAGAAGTGTTCCGAAACTCCTGAGATGAGAGTGGTTGATCCTCCAACAGGACAATTTGACGCAGCGGAGGATTCGGCAAAGAACGTAGCGCTGCCTGCGTTTGCAATGAAACATTCGGAGAAGTCCATGGCGGAAAAGGAGCATGAAAATGAAAACTAAAGTTCTGTTGGCGGTTGTGGCGCTTTCATACGCGCCGCTCGGAGTAGCGGGAAATAAGGCGGAATACCCCACTGAAAAAATAGCCGAGTTTGTAATCGAAAAGCTGGATGTAACTTCGCTGCCGTCCACGTTCCGGCCGAAGAAGGAAAAAGGAAAGAAGACATTTGCGGATTACGGATTCACGGTGCAGACGGTGGACGAAAACGAAGCCGTGATCGAGGCCGCGGGTGGAGTGAGGAGGCTGGCGATCAAGGTTCTCGACCAGAAATCCTCAGGAATCTACGTGTGTGTTGCGGAACCCGGAGAAAACGGCGGCCAGGCAAAGACACAAAGTGTGCTCCTGCTGAAAAGGAACGATCCGAATGCATTGCTAAAGGGACGCGAATCCTTTCGAGAATTTGCTGCATGCCCGGTGATTGGCGGAAGCGACTACACGGCAAACTCGTATGGAGGGGACTGAGGAGTTACGTCGAAACACGGTGTTCCAATCACACTTGTGGCTTTGGCGTTGTCGCCCCGACAGACCCAAGGAGGTGTTCATGGGCGACACCGATGTGCGATCTTAGCACCTCCCTCCCAATTGCCAGAATGAATTCTGCCCACTCTACCACGCGAGACTCTTATCTGAACACGAACGGAACGCAGTCGGTAGTCTGCGTGGAGACAATCTGTTGATAGAAGCATTCCTTGAAACGGCCGCTCCGCGCGCTGCCAATGTAGTTCTCGTCCTCGAAATCGCCATGGGGATAGGTCTTTTGCTTGGCGCTCGGCTTGCTCGCAAGGGGCACTTTCGGCAACACGCCTGGTGCCAATCCGTCATCGTGCTTCTGAATCTTGCGGTGGTCGCGGTGATGATGATTCCTTCATTCCGCGTTCATGTGCTTCCCAGGGTTCCGGCCAAGCTGGGGAAGGCTTACTACGCACTGGCGACGACACACGCGGCGTTCGGAACCGTCACCGAACTCGCGGGGCTGTACATCTTGCTGTCTGCGGGAACCAGCGTTTTGCCGGAAAGATTGCGAATCACCAAATACAAGGTGTGGATGCGAAGCGTCCTCGTGCTCTGGTGGGTCGTGCTGTTACTGGGAATAGCAACATATACGCGCTGGTACGTACCGCATTTGTTCCGGAAATAGATTTGCGCTGGTGATTCAGGGGAGGGAGATTGAAGATCGTCCCAATTTGCTTGCTTTGCATTTTGAGCGTCCTTGCTCAACTCGGTCGAGCACAATCGGGAACGACATCCGTGCCAGAGGCTAATCCGGGAAGACCCACGGTATCGACGCCGGCGACACTCACGCCGGTTGGATACCTACAGTTCGAGAATGGCGCGCTCTTCGCAGAAGGCTCGACAGAGTTTTCGAAGCGCATCGGGATCGGCCAAGTCACGAAACTGTCCGTACTTCCGCGGCTGGAGCTGTTCTTGCAGAGTGAGCCGCTCGCAATCAGTCAGTCAGAAGACCAGACCGCGGTGCATGAAGGAGAGGTCTTCGCAGGTGTGCAAAGCATGCTCTTTGTCGGTGATGAATCACGGCCAACTGTTTCGATCAGCTATGTTCGGCGGGTTCACACAAGTGTCGCCCCGGAACTCGACGTTGGCACTTTTCAACAATCAACCTCGATTCTTCTGAGTCAAGATCTACACGGATTTCACCTCGATACGAACGGGATACTTGCCGAGCAGGTTCAGGGCGATCTACGTCGAGCGCAGTTCGGACAAACACTGTCCATTTCCCATCCCCTGGGGAAGTTCACAATTTCCGGGGAGGTATGGCATTTCTCACAACCATTCGAGAAGGGCAACACCGTCGGTAATCTCTGGGCGGTTTCCCGTGCCCTTCGCAAGAATTTGGTGGTCGACGCAGGATTCAATCATGGACTGACCGAAACGTCCACTCGGTGG
>WNFE01003686.1_pt1 | contig 11368 bp, 11 predicted proteins | sample 5400451 | NCBI WGS metagenome assembly WNFE01 (sample SAMN13153344, study PRJNA577476) | soil metagenome | isolation source: 200 cm saprolite under Douglas fir tree site 2 hole 2 | place: USA:California | collected 2015-04-18
AGAAAAGCCGGCCAACCGGCCTTGGGGGAACCGCATGGCAAGCTTCTACGACGCTGAAGGGTATGTCGTCGAGATTGTCGGCCCCCTAAAGGCTGTCGAACCGTTGAAAGGCGACTAGGACTTTTTCCGGCGTTTCTTCTCAGTGGTCATTGGAGCAGGGGTGCCAGGAAAGAGGTAGGGCATAGTTGCCGCGGCTGGAGGCGTAGTGGTCGCCGCGTCTTGTCTAGTATGCGTCACTAGGTGGGGAGGAACGATTTCCAATATTCCAGATTGGCTCAGTACCCGGTGATCGTCGAGGCCGTTGTGGCGTAGAAACTTGTGCAAGAGCAGTTTGACTTCCTTATGCTTGAGGCCTTCAACTTGAATGTGGTTTCCCTTGGTCGAAACGCGCCCATTGAGGCTCTTGACATGTTCTCTGAGAAAGTCTACAGCAGATCCAATTCTTCCAGGCAGTCTTGCGAGGTCCACTGTCTGCTGCTCCTTTTTCTCTTTTCCAACGGGTTTTGAACCGCTCTTCAATTTGAAGTTGATAGCCCCGAATCTCTCGACAGGTTCCTCTTTATGAATCTGAGTCGAATTTAGAGCTCGCCAGTTCTTGATCTGGATGCAGCTTCGGCCTCGACTTTGTAGAACTCGGCAAGTTCGAATGATTCCTTAATCTGTTTCTCCAGTTCCTCCATCGGAGGATAAACGGATCTATAGATCTCAAGAGGACCCACGTGAGACTTTACATGGATAGTATAGGTCGGGTAAGCGGCGTGGCCGAATATTCGCTTACTGTTCCAAGATTCACGCTTGTCGCCGTCTTGGTAGTTTACGTGATAACTTCGGAAGCGAATCTTCTCGGGGTTTTCTTGGCTCATCTTTTCCGCGAGCGTCCTGAAGAGGGGCTTCTGGGTCTCGCATCCTGAGCAACCCTGACGGGTTAGTGCGGTGACATAGACGATCCCGAAGTCGCTTACGAGTTCTGCTAGTGCTTCTTCTGCTGTTCGACTCTTCAACTTGTTGAAATCTACCATTTCCGGGATTTCTCTCGTTACGACCTCTGCTGAGAGGGTCAATACTGTTCGTACAAGCTATTGAGAGGACGCCGATATAATTCTGTAGTTTGCTGCCGTCCGAGCCTTTGAGATTGGAATTTGTGATCTAGGCAGAATAAAGAAAGGGGGAAGGGTCCAGTTAAGGACCCGAGCTTTTCCACGTCACTGAGAAACTGTTGCCGCTGCTGGATAGTGATGATGGCTGGGCTTTGACGGCTCCGGAGTTGGAAACCATTGTGATCACTTGGACCGAGGAGCCGAACGATCCGATAGTTCCTGGGGTTCCACTCACTGTTGCGGTGCACAATGAGTATGAGACTGTTCCAAAGTCAGCTAGGGGTAGTATGCCTCCGCTGGAAGATGGTGCTTCAGCAATCCATTCCGCTGAAGATCGCTGGGCTGAGTGTACTCTTGCGGAGGTGCTGAAGGATTGGCTTGTAGATGTGTCGGTTATGGTTACGGTGAAGGATCTTCCGTTGAAACTGGCTTCGGCGGTCATTTGGTCTCCCGGTCTAATGGTGAGTCCGTTGATGAGGAAGGAGGGGTGCGGATAGAATTCATACCACGCATAGTAAGTCGGCGCGCCGTTCTGGCAGTCAGAATCTGTGCCTGTCTGTTCTACTGTCCCAGAGCTAAAACCGTCTATGCCTACCCAGAAAGATGAGTACTGGTTAGTGCCTGGGCATGTTCCTTGGATTGCTGGAACCGTCCATGATCCTTTAGCGTCGCTGACCGAGCCAGAGGGTCCGGTTACTGCGTAGCCGCTCCAGTTCGTACTCTGGAAGCTACCATCATGCACCCGGGGCGCAAGGGACAGTTGTGGAGCTGGGAGCGCTGAAGCCGCCATGAGGAACGAGAGAACGATGAACGTAGCTGTCGTGGCAGATGAGAAAGATATTGTCTGTAGTTTCATTTTCAAGAACCGCTGGGCCGTAAATAATCTAGATAAGATTTGTGGACAGGATTCATCACAAGTGAGTCGAATAGGAGTTCGAATAGCGAAAAAGGGTGGAGGCGGAAGGCAGGTCTCAATTTGGAAAAGTCGCGAGCTAGCTGAGGTCATTCCGAAAGCTTGAGAAGGCCAGCCCCTCCATCAGTCCACCCGTAGATCGCGTGAAGAGATGCTTTCGCTTAAGGTATCCTTGTTAACATGTGTGCTACTAGCTACGTCCCTGTCCCTTGCCATTGATCATGCTGCATTGATTGAGCAAGAGCTGAACAGTCAGATCCTTCCGACCCTAAGGTCCGGTAACATTGATGCCACTCGACCAATTAGCACGTGTGCGCTATCAGACAGCCTTCCCAGAGGACACCGTGGCAATGGCAGTTGCCCGCTCAACTTTATCCTAGCGCTGAGCCAGGAGAGTCTCACTCAAGCTCAAGGGTCAACCGGCTCAGTTGAATTGTCAGTGACCTTCGTCTCAGGCGTCTCCGCGCCTGTAACCGTGTCTGCGCAAGGTGTGCCTGCTGGCACGGAGATTCTGTTTGCTCCCGCATCGGCAAAGCCTTCGTTCTCATCGACTATGACGATCTCAACGAGCGAAGGAGCTGCCCTTGGTCAGTTCAACATCACGATTCTGGCGGCCGGAGGAGGACTTGAAAAATCAGTAATCCTGTCCCTACTAGTCGTCTCCATTGTCCATGACATAGCAATAGTCTCATCCCTAGTCCAAAGGACAGCTATAATCGGCAGCATTGTCATGATCAATGCGACTGTCGCAAATTATGGATCAATATCCGAGGCGTTCGAGCTCCGAGCCTATGCTAACACCACCTTGGTCGCTGATCGATCTTTGCCAAACCTAGCGCCCGGAGGGACCTATGCGAGTCGGTTGATGTGGAACACGTCTGGATTTTCGCCCGGAACATACACGGTACTCCTAGCTATCCCTCCAGTACAAGGCCAGCTCAACTTGCTCGACAGCAGTCGAGAAGCAGGCAATATCCTTCTAACCCAAAGCCCAGGTTCTAGGCCAAGTCCTTCACCTGCCGCGTCCGGAGGGGAGCAGGAGTTCAATTATGGACGTCAACTCGCTATTGTCGCAGCGATTGCAGAAGCTGCCATAGTTTTCTTAGTCGTTCTTCGTAGCAAAGCCAAGGGTTCAATCAGAAACGGATTAGTTGGATCTAGAAAGAACCAGACCTGACATTGGTGGATCCTTTGAAAGAACCTCACCTAGTGAGGAACATAGGCTATTCCCTGAATCTCTACCTTCATTCCAAACAGGAGATCAGCTCGGACTGTGGCCCTCGCAGGCTTAGGGTCGGGGAAGAACGAGGAGTATGCCTCGTTCATATCAGAATAGTCGTTCAGATCGCTAAGGTAGACGGTTGTCTGAAGCACGTATTCTAGCCCAGATCGCGCTGCTATCAGCACTCTTCGAAAGTTCTCTAGCGTCGTATTAGTCTGGGATTTAACGTCTCCCGGTACTACTTTGCCGTCCTGGTCGATGGGTCCTTGACCCGAGACGAAGATAAGATCTCCAAATTTTATGCCTGGTGAGAAGGGCAAGTTCATCGGTGCTGGCCCCGCTCTGACAAGTTCCTTTCTCATCGTGCGTCGATTCTGGATTTGCTATGTTGGGGGTTTAAGAGTTGAGCATGATCAGGAGTTTATGGTCAAGAGCTGATTTGCTAGCTAGCAGTCACGTCTTGGAACCGATTACGATTGATCAGATAGAGCAAGCGAGTGCGAGAATCCGTGGACTAGTACTGCGGACCCCTATAGTCAGATTGAACGTCGACCCTGACATGGAGATCTATCTGAAGCTTGAAAACTTGCAACCCACGGGCTCGTTCAAAGTTCGGGGAGCTTGCAACGCTATCGCATTGGCAGGACTCGTAGCAAAGTCTCGCGGCGTATACACTTGTAGCGCCGGAAACATGGCGCAAGCCCTAGCCTGGCAGTCAAGGCAAAACGGGATCCCTTGTTCAGCTATCGTTCCAGACAATGCCCCTGAAACTAAGTTGCAGGCCATCAAACGGTATGGAGCCAAGATCGTCCAGGTCTCCTTCGACGAGGTCTGGAAGGTGGTCACCACCCACAGATATGGCCCATTGGAGGGTTCGATTTTCATTCACCCTTTCAGTGACGAAAAGATGATCGCTGGAAACGGAACTATAGGATTGGAAATTCTTGAAGACATTCCAGACGTGGATTCAGTAGTGATTCCTTTCGGAGGCGGGGGTCTTACTGCAGGAATCGCTACCGTGATTCATGAGAGAAAACCGACGACGCGAGTCTATGCAGTTGAACCGGAAACTGCTGCTCCACTTGCGGCTTCGTTCAGTTCAGGAAGGGCGATGGAAGTAAACCGGATTCCCAGCTTCGTGGACGGCATCGGCGGAAAGAGTGTTCTTCCTGAAATGTGGGAGATGGTCAGGCCATTGATCCAAGGTAGTATTGTCTGCTCTTTGAGTGAGATCGCCTCGGCCGTCCGTCTGCTGGTCGAACGGAACCGGGTAGTGGCAGAAGGCGCTGGTGCTGCATCCGTAGCTGCTGCTCTCACGGGCAAGGCGGGCAAGGGGAAGATTGTCTGCGTGGTGTCTGGAGGAAACATTGACACTACCAAGCTCGAAACCATCCTATCCGGCAAAGTTCCCTGAGATGGGATTAGATTGATAGCGGAGATCGACTCGACCCAACAAACGAAGAGTCACCTTAGGGTTGCGGTTAATGATTTGACATCGTAGCCGAAGGGTTGCAAGAGGTTCGCTGTTGACGAAACGAGTAGGTCAACGTATCTTTCAGGATCATAGACAGTATCGTCGTCCGCCAGTTCTGGGGGTAAGGCTTGGCTTTCAGGAATTGTTGATGGGTCAATCGTCAGAACGTAACTTACCTGCTGTCCTGCATGAACTGTTCCTCCTTCGTCGATAAGATACTGGGCCGCGATCGCCTGGGGTACTCGATGAGTATACTCGTTAGGCATCTTGCTCAAATTCTTCGTAATTATCAGCTCCTCGATAGGAACCGTGCCGCTTCGCAGCTTTGCAGCATACTCTCTGAGCGTGTTGAGAACTTGCGGAATAAGGGCTTGAAACTCCTGTGAATTATCAGCTTCCTTGAAGATTCCAAGCATTTGTGTCTGGCATTTCTCAACTATCTTAGGAGTGTCGTGGCGTCGAACATCGATTCCCCGAACCTTGAGAGTCCGGTCTTGAAAGATGCCGTAGTACCGGTTTAGGACTGGTGCTTGCGGGTCTGTTTTTGAGTTGAGGAAAACTATCCACTTGTACTGGCCCTCAAAACTCAAGGGGAGTTGCAGGTCCTCTTTGATCACTGCACAAAGCTCTTCGTAGTCAGCCGCTGTTGCATCAGTTTTTGTAAGCCACATAGAATCGACGATTCCATGCACGAGTTTGAAGCCCCTGGCTTGGGCTATGGCTATCGCACGGTGGAGGAAGACTCGTGAGAACGCGCATGTTGCAATGTGGGCGTCTATCTTTCCGAACCGGGCGTTCTTAAATCCAAGATAGCCGAACGAGCAGACCAAGATCCATTTTAGTGCTGACTGACGTGCATCATACTTCTGCCGTTCGAGTTCATCTTTTTCGTCTTTCTTTAGTTGCTTGTAGCTCGACCTTCTATCAAGGAGAATTTCGAGAGATAGAGGGACGATGCCTCGCCATCGGTCGCAGATATTGTAGTCTAATTCTGGAACCCGACGGAGCGAGTTGGGACAGCATTTGCACTTGACCGTTTCTCCACTAAGGTTCTGGTCCCGCATTATGGTCGGATAGAGGCTGGTAAAATCAAGCTCTCCCACTTGATCATATATCCCAATCTCAGGTTCGTGAATGAAGCCTCCCCGGTCGGCGATGACTAGTTCGTTACTGTCTTTCCATTCTTCAGGCTGGTTCTTGTTCCATGGGATGAGAACGTTTTCTTTGACAGCATGATAGAATTGTAGGCTGGTCATGTTGGTGCCAATGGTCGCCCGGCTTGCTCGCTGAATCGGGATAATACACGTCCGAGAGATTTCGATTAGTCCTTCGAGTCCACAGTCAGCACTGATGAAGGCGTTGTGGTCGTCAATGTGTAGCCTGCCAAGCAGTCGGGCGGCCGTCTCTCTGTACAGAATTTTTCCGTAGGAGAAGTAGGAATGACCTTGAACTTCATAGACTCTCAGCGGTGATTGATCCCGGCCCAGAACTAGCCTGTTGAGCATTCCGTTTTTGCATGCAAGTCTTGCCAGGTATGGGAAGATGAACGAGTCTCCACCTTCCGTAATGACAATGTCCGGATCTATTTCGTTGAAGGTCTCAACGAGGCTGAGGAGTTTCTCCTCTTCACTGCCTGAATCGAGAACGAGTATTTCTTCCCGATCGGTCTTGATTCTAAGGGAGTCTAGTTCGTCCTCGAAGGTTCGAATTCTCTTTTTCTTTCGGGTCTTAATTTCTAGTCTGATCTTTCGAAGCGGAGGTAGTTTGTAGTCTATTGTTTTTCTGGAATCTCTCAGGGTCCATTCAATTTTCTCGTCCCTTTCCTCTGCCTCGACGAGGGCTAGCGGGAACAGATCTTTCTGGTAGAGGTAGACTTGGGGAGAGGGAACGTCTACATCGTAGAGTCGGAAATTGGAATAGCTGCTTTCCCGCTGTATCCTCCGCGCAAGCCTTGCAGCCTCCTCATCATTCTCTACTACGACCTCAAGGACTCGGGATTTTTCTATGTCGCCAGCCCTTTCAAATTTGTCGACAAAAATGGAGTTTTCGATGTAGGATTTGCAAGCGAGATCAATTAGCTCTCGGTAGTCGCCTCCCACGTGAATTCTCGGCTTCCATCTGTCTGTGAGCCTTACACACTTTCCGTCGGCTTTTTTCAGCCATACTACCATCTGGCCTGGTTTGTGGTAGAGGTCGAGAATCCAGCCTAGATGCTTCACGAAGAACCAAGATGTGATTCTCTATTCTGGGACTAATTCGGAAGAGCGGGACGAAGAGCGAATGTGAAACAGATGTGAAACTGTAGGAAAGTAAACGGAAGGGCTACTGATAACCAAGTAGCGTTTTGTCCAGCGTAATAACCTCGTCTTCCTTCTGAGGGGTGAAGGGGTGACGGGCTATGATGAGCTGTGTATAGGCTCCTTTGTCCTTCAGTCTCGCAGAAACATGGGCAGTATGCATCAAAGCGTCTGTCATGGTCTTGTTTCTTGCCTTCTGATTCGTGGCTATAATTATCATGTTTCTCTGCTCAGCCGTTTTTCCTAGAAATTGTACGCTTTGTCGGAAGATGTCCAGTGCTTCTTTCTTCTCTCGTACGTCAGGATCGCAGAAGAGGGCCGTGATGTCAGAGACAACAGCGAACCTAGCTCCATACTCATCTAATGCTGCGGTTAGTTTTTCCACAATGAGGCTGTGAACTTGGTGATGAGTGAAGGCTCTGCTGAGATGAATACGTTGCTGCACTCGGCCAGATTCCAGTCCGAGATTGACGATGTGCTGAGAGATGGTGTATGTGTCGAAGAGGTTACCTGCATCTACGAAAACAACATCGCTATCCAAGCCTTGGGAGAGTGTTGCTCGGACGCAGAGGAGGAGAGAAAGAGCATGCGATGGTTCACCCTCAAGGAAGACAAACTGGCCCGTTTTGAGAATCAGCGCCTTGTCTAGAGACTCTATCCCGGTGGTTATGCCCGGTTGGACGTCTCGGGGGAGGTTGCTTCCCCGACGTGTTTGGTATTCGATCTGGTCGTCTGGCTCTCTCAGGAGTTCAGGATCTTTACATTTCAGGCTGGTGAGGAGGCGTCTTCCCGGAGGAAGAGGGGAGGCTCGGCAGCCTAAGACCCTGTCCAGTTCGAAGCCGCAGCTGGGACAGGTTCCGTCGAATACTAGTTTGATTTTTCTAGGATTGACTTGTTGTTTTGATAGGACTAGGGCTTCGTCGCAGAGGATACAATGGTACAGGTAGCCCTCGCTGCCTTTCTCTATCTGGTCTATCTGCCATGTCTTGGGTTGTAGAGGGTCGATGGTATGGCGTGTTTCCATCGCAGACCCCTAGGGTTGTTCTATTCGTCGCGTCTGCTTTTTGGAGCGGCGTCTTCCACGCCTTTCGCGGTAATCTGGAAGTAGGTCTCAGACTCTGGCAGGTAAGGTGAGTCTATGATTTTGGCAACTCGTAGTCCCTGGCTGGCTTTCTTCAGCATGACTCTGTGTGTGGAGGCGTGAGCTAGAATGTTTCCGCCTGCGGGACGCATGGGGTCGCCGAAGAACGCTTGAGGGTTCGCTTGAACCTGGTTTGTTATGACGACTGCTAGGTTGAGGGCTTGAGCTATTCGGAGGAGTTTGTGAAGATGGCTGTTTAGGCGTTGTTGGCGTTCGCTTAGAGACTCGCGTCCGATGTATTCGCCTCTGAAGTGTGAGAGGATCGAGTCGACGACTAGGAGTTTGATGTTTTCTTCCTGGCAGATTTTGAACGCGTGGTCGACCGTGAGGATCTGGTGGTCGCTGTTGTAGACGCGGCTGTAGATGATGCCGTCGAGTATCTTGTCCGCGTCGAGTCCCATTGCCTGGGCCATCTGGTAGACTCTTTGGGCTGCGAATGTTCCCTCAGTATCGATGAAGAGGGCTTTGCCTTCGAGGCCACCGTCTTTGGCTGGTAGCTGGACATTAACGCTGAGCTTCATACAAATCTGTGATTTGCCTGCCCCGAATTCTCCGACAAACTCTGTAATGGCCTGGGTTTCAAGCCCGTTTCCCAGTAGCTTGTCAAGATTAGTGGATGCAAAGCTGAGTCTCTGGAGGCTCAATCTCCTCTCGTAGAGCTGTTTGGCGGTGACGAAGTCTGTCTGTATCGTTTCCCGAGCAGCTCGGGAGATTTTGAGGGCGACGCTGTTCTCTAAGCCTGCTTTTTCGACTAGCTCTCGTATTGGTGCGATGGCTAGGGATGCGATGGAGTCGTAGCCTGCATCGCGGAGCTTGCCGGCGGTTACTGGTCCAACGCCGTTAAGATCTTGAATATTCACTATCTCTTCAGCCAAAGACTATCGGAGCGAGGGTAGTCTGGTCATGGCTTATCTCCCAGAGTGAGGACCGTAAGTGACAAGATCTAGGCTAGGAATCTGTTCTGGTTGTGTTCAATTTGAGGCCTTTAGAGAGTAAATGCCCCTAGAGGAGTGAAAGTATTCGACCCTAATTGGGGCGTCTGGTTGAGGCTCTTAGATAGTACCCGACGGAACGGTCAGCCGTAATGTGACCTGCCCAGCCGAGAAGTGGCCATTGGATTGCTCCAGACGACATGCTCCAGATGGCAAAGACGGGAATCCAGACGAGAAGTGTGTGGAAGAAATTGTAGAGCCCGGGTCCCCAATGGGGCCATTCCTTGGCTCCGCGCATCGCGAGGCCGATAGGGATGAAAGACGCGAGGTCGGGAAAGACAATCCAGAAAACTGTGGCTAACAGGTTTAGGTCCTTAACAACGAATAGCCGCCAGTAGAAGAGAACGATGAGTAGAATGATAGTAATCAGTAGCATTTCAAGATGGTAGGCCATCGAGTTCAGACGGAGGAAGCCGGGGCCGGCGCGCGGAGGTTTGGCATCCTCAGAAACATCCTGACGGGAGGGTTTAGAGAGAGAATGTTCAGATAGCCCCTCAGCCCTACTTGGTGTGGGACGCAGTAAACTCATGGCGCAGAAACCCGAGCAAGCGAGTATTTCAAAAGCTCTAGAGGTTGCTACGCTGGCGGCCGGGTGCTTCTGGTGTACGGAGGCTGTCTTCGACCAGTTGAAGGGTGTTGTGAAGGTGAAATCAGGCTATTCAGGCGGAACCGCTCCGAACCCCTCGTATGAAGAGGTGTGCACTGGAGACACAGGCCATGCTGAATCGATCGAGATAACATTCGACCCTAGTATCATATCGTTCAAGGATCTTCTGCAGATATTCTTAACGACCCACGACCCAACAACGTACAACCGCCAGGGAGGCGATGTGGGAACCCAGTACCGCTCGGCTGTGTTTTATCACAACCCGGAACAGGAAAAGATTGCCCGTCAGGTCATTCAGGAGTTTAACGAGTCAAAAGTCTGGAAGAAACCTATCGTCACCGAGGTTGTGCCTTATCGGGAGTTTTACAAAGCGGAGGATTATCATCAAGAGTATTACGCAAAGAATTCGAGGCAACCGTACTGCCGTGTAGTAATCGAGCCGAAGATTGCCAAGCTGCGAGAGCATTATCGCGAGAAACTGAAGCAGTAATCGACATTCCTGGAAACTTGCGCTATTCGAGTCCAATGCCGTCTGTCTGCTCGCTTCATATTCAGTCTGCAAGCGCAACATGTTTGATATTGGAAACCTAAGAGGAATGGTCCCGCATCATGTCCGAGTCACTGGAAAAACAGCAGCGTTGGAGAGAACAGAAGGATGAGGCAGACCGTCAACGAATGGGTGGGGCCTATATCCAAGGTTTCATTGAAACAGCCGCGGCGTTGGTCGGAGAGGAACCACTCTTCAGCAAGGGCTACTGGAAATGCGCTAGCGGCTGCAAACCGTTCGGCTTTGGACTTGCAAGGACCCCGAGAGAGTGTCCGAACTGCCACAAGCAGCTAATACTTTGGGTGCCCGGGCCATAACACGCCGCTTCGGTTCAAGGTAGAAATAGTCGTTTTCAAACCCGCTTACTTCGAACGGGATTGACGCTCGAGACTAGACGTCTTGGAAAGAGCGATCTCAAGATTAGCAAAGTCGGAGTAGGAACCGCTCCGATAGGCTCAACCCCGGAGTGGAGAGTCTGGTGGGGGCCCCAAGACGAAAAATCGGCCATTCAAGCGATCCGCACCGCCTTGGACGAGGGAGTGAACTGGATCGATACCGCGCCATTCTACGGATGGGGAAAGGCGGAGGAGATCGCGGGCAAGGCGATCAAAGGTCGAAGAGACGATGCCTACGTCTTTACGAAATGCGGAACGTTGCCCGATGGTAAAGGTGGTTCCATTGAGAATCATAAGCCAGAGACTATCAGGAGAGAAGTCGAAGCCAGCCTAAAACGTCTGCAGACCGACCACATCGACCTATTGCAATTTCATGATATGGATGCAACAACTCCGATCGAGGAGTCCTGGACAGCGCTCCAGGACCTTATTCGTCAGGGCAAGGTCAGGAACGGTGGATTGTCAAACCATACAGTCGACCTCATCGAGAGGGCGGAGCGAATCGGCCCCGTCACGGCCAATCAGGTTCAGTATAACCCCCTCCAAAGAAAGATCGAGAAGGACATCCTACCTTTCTCACTGAGCCATCAAATCGGCGTCCTCGGCTGGGGGTCCTTGGCCGAGGGTTTTCTCGCCGACAACTTCAGCCTATCCTCCCTCGATCCAAAGGATTTCCGTAGAAA
>WNFE01008864.1_pt1 | contig 11368 bp, 11 predicted proteins | sample 5400451 | NCBI WGS metagenome assembly WNFE01 (sample SAMN13153344, study PRJNA577476) | soil metagenome | isolation source: 200 cm saprolite under Douglas fir tree site 2 hole 2 | place: USA:California | collected 2015-04-18
AACCGCCTTGGCGTAGAGTTCACTCCGTGACATGCCAAGACGTTTAGAGAGTTCCTCAGCAGCTTGAAAGACATTGTCTGGTATCGAGATGGCTGTTTTCATGGTCGGAGTATAACCTTAGTTATACTTTGCATCAAGCCCTTCAGCTCCTATTACTGCCCCTCCACCTGGGGTAGCCAAAACCGCATCGCCATGGCTCAGTCAGCCTCCCTCGCACCGGCTGCCGTCCCCGCTCATCCCTGCTTCAGGCGCACGTCCTCGAGGGGCGCAGCCCAGGGGAAGGGGTTGATCAGCATCAGCGCTGGTTCCTCCACCCGCGGCCCGATGCCGCTCGGCCAGATGTAAAGCCAGATGGGGGCGAACATCACGCGCTCGTGCATGAGCTGCTGGATCTGGTGTAGCAAGGCCTCGCGTTTCGCCCGGTCCATTTCCACGTCCTGCTGTTTGAACAGCGCATCAATGTCGGGATAGCCGCCGCGGGCGAACGTGCCATTGCTGACCACGACTTCCTCGAGGCGTGCGGCGGCGTTGCCGTAGCGTGCGCTGACGCAGATGCACAGGCCCCGCAGTTTCTTGGCCGCCCGATCCTGCTGAAACGCCGCCCGCTCCATGGTGCGCAGTTTTGTCTTGATGCCCACCGCCGCGAGATAATTGCCGACCGACTCCCCCAGCGAGAAATAGGGGGGATTGGGCGTGATCTCACCGGCGTCAAAGCCGTTGGGATAGCCGGCCTCGGCCAGGAGCCGCTTCGCCTTGTCGGGATCGTACGGATACGGTTCGAAGGGCAACGCGAACTCGAAGGTCTCAGGGATAATGCTGCCCGCCGGTGGCGAGGCCCCCAGCCGCTCTGCCTCACTCAGCGCCTGGCGGTCCAGGGCATAATTGGCAGCCAGCCGCACGCGCCGGTCATGCCACGGCGACTTTGGGTCCCACTGCTCGATGAAATCAAGATAGAAAGACCCAATCCCTCCGGAAAAGGCCAACCGGAGTTTGGCATCCCGTTTCACCTCCTCGGCGGCCTGGGCATCCAGGTCGTAGGCGATATCGACACCGCCCGTCTTCAGCAGCGCCAGCCGCGTCGCCGGCTCCGGGACGCTTTTGAAGACCAGGCGCTTCACATGCGGCACTTGGCGCCAGTAGTTTTCAACGGCCTCCATGACCAGTTCGATGCCGGGGGCATGGCTCACAAACTTATAGGGCCCCAGCCCGATGGGATGCTTCTTGAAACCGTCATCGCCCACCTGCTCGATGTACTTTTTCGGCACAATCCATCCCGCCGCCGAAGCCAGGGTACCGTAATAGGTCATGAAATCGGGCCAGGGTCGGTGCAGATGGAAGCGCACCCGGTAGGGATCGACGATCTCCACCTCGCGGACTTTCTCCTGCAGGATGTTGAGTTTGTAGCGCAGGAAGCTAAACTTGACGTCCTCGGCGGTGAAGGGATCGCCATTGTGGAATTTCAGCCCCTCACGCAGCTTAAATTCGTACACCAACTGGTCCGGGCTCACGGTCCAGGACTCCGCCAGACTCGGGGCCATGGGGTTGCCAGGCATGGGTTTCACGAGGGCGTCATGCAGGGCATAGCAGAACCAGAAGGGCGTACCGCCCAGTGCCGCCACCTGCGCCGGATCGAACCAGGCGGGGGAAATGGTCACGTAGAGCGCAAAGCGCATCTCCCCCTCCGGCTTGTAGGCGGCAGCAGGTGTCGCCAAGAGGCCGCCGGCAAGCAGGACACACAACCAGGTAGCGATACTCAACATGAACCGCGGTGCGATCGTCTTTCTCATATGTGACTCCCTCCTGAGGATAACCATTCGCTTGCAGAGCGCGGTTGTTGCCCCAACTATCGTGCTTACAGCGTGTGCAAGTGCCTTACCGCATTGCGACGCGGAAAGAAAGTCCTGTACGGGAACGCCATTATAGCACTATATACGATGTCATCCCCTCATAGATAGCAGGTCAAAGGCGGCGCCTTACTCCCTCCTTGCAACGTGTGCTCTCGTGCGTTACTGTTTCCTAGGATGGACGTTTCTGCAGAACAACCGTGATAACGGTGCATACCATGAAAGAACTACTCTTACACCTGCCTGATCATGCCTATGAGCGACTCGTCATGGAAGCGGCAGCCGCCCAGAAGTCGCCCGAGCAGTGGCTTCTCGACCGGCTCTTTGCCCAATCACCGCCGCTAGCCCTAGTTGAACCCGACACACTGCTCGCTGCCGCCTTGGATGCACTCGGCTTTCAGCGCTTAGAACCGGAGAAAGTCAGGCGCTTGAGTACGCTGCTTGAGGTACGCACAGCACGTGCCTTGTCTCATGACGAAGCCGACGAACTACACGCTTTGCTGACGGAAGCTGATGCCCGCGAGATCGAGGGCCTGCAACGCCTGACTGCTGCTGTGCAACGCTGAGGCATATGCATGGCGGCAGCGGAGAACACACGTGCCGCGGTAGCGCGTCGTGCGCGCTACCGCTGTGAGTACTGTGGATACCCCGAAGCTGCCAGTAGCACCCCTCTAGAAGTTGATCACATTGTTCCGGAAGCGAGGGGCGGCCCCACGACGTTCAGCAATCTTGCGTTGTGCTGTCGCGGATGTAATCTGCACAAACACGTCAAAACTGAAGCTGTTGATCCCGTCACCGGTGTCATGGTCCACCTGTTCAATCCACGCACGCAGCAGTGGCCTGAGCACTTTATGCTGGACCGCGACACAGGCGAAGTAAGCGGCTTGACGCCTATTGGCCGGGCCACAGTCGTTGCTCTCGTGCTCAACTCCGCTCACGCCCTAGCCACACGGCGGCTCTTGATCCGACTGGGACTCGCGTAGAGGCCAAACGATGCCTCAGACCACCTGCGCCAGCGCCGCTTCTGCCTGGGGTAGCCAGAAGGTCATGTCCATGGCACGGTACGACGCAATGGCGGTGGACAGCTCGGTACGAGCTTGCTCTCCCCTACCTATCTTGCGATAGAGCAGGCCGAGGCCGAGGTGGCAGTGGGCCACGAGCGGGCGCAGGCCGAGTTCTTCGGCCAGAGCGAGAGTCTGGCGGTAGTGAGCTTCGGCCTGATCGCGCTCCGGGGGCTCACGCTGAGCGTGGAGCTCGCCGAGAATCCGCAGGGCCCATCCCTCGGCGCCCCGCTCACTGTGCTCGCCTGGCGGAATTCACCCAACTCGGCCAGGCGGTCGGCATGGAGCCACTCAAGGGCCTCTATGATCCTGGCGTAGAGGGCACGGCGCCGCTCCTGGAGCAGACTCCCGTAGGCGACCTCGTGCGTGAGGGCGTGCTTGAAGGTGTAGATCACGTCGGGGAAGAGGCGAGTCTCGTAGAGAAACTCGGCGGCCTGCAAATGCGCCAGGCCGTGGTGTAGGGCTACCTCGGGCGACTCGGTAATGGCGTGGAGCAGCGGCAAGGGCACCTCTGTCCCAATCACGGCGGCGGTTTGCAACAGGCGCTTTTCCTGGGGCGGCGGCGGTCGATGCGCGCTGCCAGCACCGCCTGCACCGTGGCGGGCACCTGAATACTCGGCACGGCCTGCGCCAGGCGATAGGCCCTCGGCGTGCCAACCAGCACCCCAGTCTCCACCAGGGTGTGCACGCTCTCCTCCAGAAAGAAGGGATTGCCCTCGGTGTGTGCAATAAGGAGCAGTGTGAGCGGCTCCAGACTGGGGTCGTCCCCCAGGAGGGCGTGCAAGAGTTCGGTGGCGCTCACCGGCGGTAGCGGGTCGAGCCGCAGTTGTGTGTAGTAGGTCTTGTTGCCCCAGCCGTGCTGGTACTCCGCCGGCGCTGCGGCGGGTCGAACGTCAGGAAGGGGCTGTCGGCGGGCAATGCGTCCAGCAGCGCTAGCAGCGCCGGGATGGTCTCCTGCAGAGCCTCGTCTAAGGTTAGGAGATGCCCCGTCACTTTGGCCCGGACTGTGCGCGGCCTCGGTATACTCGCGTATGGCGGCCTGCATGGCCAGGGCGGCGTAACAGGCCCGCAGGGCGTGATCTTCATGGGCAATGGGCGCGCCAAACAGGGCCATGATGCCGTCGCCTAGCACCTGGTTTACCGTGCCCTCGTAGCGATGTACGGCGTCCATCTTGCGCTGAATGGCAGGATCGAGGCGTTGCTGGGCGACCTTAAAGCCCCTCACCCTAACCCTCTCCCGGAGGGAGAGGGAACAGAAAGCGCCTACCGCTCCAGCCACATCTCGGCGACGCGACTGCCATAGTCGAAGGTGAGGTTGTGGGCGAAGTGCTTCATATACGGCTGCCAGGAACTGGTGATCATCACCGAGAACAGGTACACATAGTACTGCTGCTCTGCGGCGTAGCGCTGAAAGTCGACCAGGATCTGCTTGCGCGCCTCTGGATGCTTCGTCCGTCGTTGCTCCTGCACCATGGCCGTGAGCTTCGGGTCGTTGATATGGCCGCGGTTGCGCGGTTGGTCGGGCATATACGGTCCGTACAGCGCACTATCCCCTTCCCAGGCAACAGCGAAAGGGCCCATGGCCATACCCTCGAACTTGCCCTGGCCCGTTGTCGCTTGATACGCGCCATATTCCTGGATCTTCAACTCCACATCAATGCCAACATCTTTGAGATAGCGCTGCACCAACTGCGTTGCCTCGATCAGGTCGCGGCCATAGCCACTGGAGACCGTGAGCGGCGTTTTCAAGCCCTTGGCATACCCGGCTTCGGCTAGCAACCCCTTGGCATCCTTGGGATTGTACTGATAGTACTTCGCCCCCGCGCCAAGCTGGTCGATGGGTAGCGACCACTGGGCCAGGCCCCGGCCAATCGCCGGGCTCGGCTCGCCCCGCAGGTAGACCGCCTCAATGAGCGCCTGGCGATCGACCGCCTGCGAGATGGCACGCCGCACCCGCACGTCGTTGAAGGGCGGCTGATCCGTGCGCATCCAGATCGTTGTCGCATTGATCGCCAGCATATCCTGGTAGTGCAGGTGGGGATGGCTCTTCTTAAGCGCCTCCAGGTCTTCTTGCCGCACCGTCCAGTTGCCTCCTGGGCCGGTGTCGAGTTGTCCGGTGCGATACATCGCCAGCCCAGTCGATTCGTCCTGCACAACCAACCACTCCACACCATCAATATATGGCAGGCCCTGGCGGAAGTAGTCCGGGTTGCGCTTGAAGATCGTCTTGACGTTCGGTTCATAGCTTTCCAGGAGGAAGGGGCCCGTGCCAATGGCGGTCTCGACTTTCTTGAAGTCGCCATATTTCTGCGCCACTTCGGGAGCGACAATCCACATGCACATGGCATTGGCCAGGATGTCGAGTAACCAGACGAACGGCTCTTTGAGCAGGAACTTTACAGTATAGCGGTCTACCACCTCCACCCGGTCCACGGACTCCAGCAACTGCCGCTCGGGATTGCCCGGTACTGTCAGGAAGCGGTCGAAGGAAAATTTCACGTCCTCAGCCACCAGTTCGCGCCCGTTGACAGGCGGCTTATTGTGCCATTTGACGCCCTGGCGCAGATGGAAGATATAGGTCGTGTCATCCGGCGCTTCCCAGCGTTCGGCCAGATCGGGCTCGACAATGAAGGTGCCCGGCTGCACATCCGGGCCGACTTTGTGCCGCAGGAGCTTGTTGTATACGAAGCTCAGCGCCGTATGCGTCATGAAGGCACGCGTCAGATGCGGATCAAAGTGCGGCGGATCCCAGCCGCGTGCGTGCAGGATGCCGCCGCGCTTGGGCGTCCCCGCTTCTGCGCCCCACAGGACGGGCGGGTCATACAGGGGCCAGGCGGCCAGCGTGGCCCCTGCAGCCAGACCGGTCTGCAGGAGCCGGCGACGGCTTATACCATGAGTAGTCCGGTGCTTTGTAGGTCTTGTCGCCATTGACTCCCCTCCTTTGTACAGGTTGCCATCTCCGCTCACCCCTGCTTCAGGCGCACGTCTTCAAGAGGTGCAGACCAGGGGTAGGGGTTAATCGACATCAGCGCCGGGTCCTCCACCCGTGGCCCGATCCCGCTCGGCCAAATGTACAGCCAGATGGGCCCGAACATCACGCGCTCATGCATGAGCTGCTGGATCTGGTGCAGCAAGGCCTCACGTTTCGCCCGGTCCGTCTCACTGTCCTGTTGTTTGAACAGCGCATCAATGTCGGGATAGCCCCCCCGGGCATACACTCCGGTGCTGACCACCGTTTCCTCGATGCGCGTGGCGGCATTGCCGTAGCGTCCGCTGGCACAGACGCAGAGGCCCCGCAATTGCTTGGCGTTCCGCGCTGTTTGAAACGCCGCGCGCTCCATGGTGCGCAGTTTCGTCTTGATCCCCACCGCTGCCAGATAATTGGCGACCGCCTCCCCCAGCGAGAAATAGGGGGGAGCCGGGGTCAACTCGCCGGCGTCAAAGCCGTTGGGATAGCCCGCCTCGGCCAGGAGCCGCTTCGCCTTGTCCGGATCATACGGATACGGTTCAATCGGCAACGCGAACTCGAAGGTCTGAGGAATGATACTCCCCACCGGCGGCGAAGCCCCCAGCCGCTCTGCGTCGCTCAGGGCCTGGCGGTCCAGGGCATAAGTGGCAGCCAGCCGCACCCGCGGGTCATGCCACGGCGACTTCGGGTCCCACTGCTCGATGAAATCCAGCCAGAATGTCCCGATTCCCCCGGAAAAGGCCAGGCGAAACTTGGGGTTCCGTTTCACCTCCTCGGCGGCCTGGGCGTCCAGGTCGTAGGCGACATCGACCTCGCCCGTCTTCAGCAGCGCCAGCCGCGTCGCCGGCTCCGGGACACTTTTGAAGACCAGGCGCTTCACATGTGGGACTTTACGCCAGTAGTTTTCAACGGCCTCCATGACCAGCTCGATACCAGGCGTATGACTCACAAACTTGTAGGGCCCCAGTCCGATGGGATGCTTCTTAAAGCCGTCATCCCCTACCTTCTCCAGGTACTTTTTCGGCACGATCCAGCTCGCCCCCGTAGCCAGAGTCCCGTAATAGGCCATGAAATCGGGCCAGGGCTGATGCAGATGGAAGCGCACGCGGTAGGGATCGACGATCTCCACCTCCCGCACTTTCTCGTGCAGGAGGGGGAATTTGTAGCGCAGGAAGGTGAATTTGACATCCTCAGCAGTGAAGGGATCGCCATTGTGGAACGTGAGGCCCTCCCGGAGTTTAAATTCGTACACGCGCTGATCGTCGCTCATGGTCCAGGACTCCGCCAGGCTGGGGGCCATGGGGTTGCCGGGCATGGGCTTGACCAGGGCGTCATGCAGCGCGTAGCAGAACCAAAAGGAGTTGATGCCCGATATCGCCACCTCGGCGGGATCGAGCCACGCCGGGGAGATGGTCACGTATAAGGCCCAGCGCATCTCCCCCTCTGGCTTGTAGGCAGCGGTGGGTGTTGCCCAGAAGCCGCCGGCAAGCAAGATACACAACCACGTGGCAACGCTCACCAGGTATCGCCGTGCAACCATCCCTCTCCGTCTCATGTGTTCTCCCTTCTGTGTGTTGCAATCATGTGCTAGATACCGAGGTACTGAGCCTTCACCTCCTCGTTCTGTGCCAGGACGTGCGGGGGGGCTTCGTAGACCATCCTCCCCTTGCTCATGACATAGACATAGTCGGCGAGTTGCAAGGCAAAAGGCAGGTTCTGCTCCACCAGGAGCATGGACAGTCCCTCCGCCTTGAGCTGCTGGATGATGCGCCCTAACTCCCGCACCAACAAGGGCGCTAGCCCTTCGGAGGGCTCGTCCATCAGGAGGAAATCCGGGTTGCCGATCAGGGCTCTGGCCGAGGCCAGCATCTGCTGCTCACCACCGGAGAGGGCTCTCCCGGAGTGCAGCAGCCGCTCCTGGAGCCGGGGGAACAGGCCGAATACCCGCTCCAGAGTCCAGCGCTTGCCATTTTTGGCACTGTGAGGCCGTGCGGCGATCGCGAGGTTTTCCTGCACGCTGAGGGAGGGGAAGATGCGCCGGCCCTGGGGAATGATCCCCATCCCCATGCGGGCAATGCGGTATGGTGGCAGGCCAGTGATGTCCACGCCTTTGAACCAGAGCTGACCGCGGCGGGGTGGCGTAAAGCCAATGATCGAGCGCATCAGGGTCGTCTTGCCCATGCCGTTGCGCCCCAGGACCGCCACCACGGTGCCATGCTCGGCCTTCAGGGAGACGCCTTGCAACACGTAGCTGTCCCCGTAATAGGTGTGGATATCGCGCACCTCCAACATCCCCTTGCCTCCTTATTGGACCCCCAGGTAAATCTCGGCCACGGTGGGATCCTGGCGAATCGCCAGCGGCGAGCCGTCGGCGAGCAGCCTACCCTGGTGCAGCACGGTGATATGCTGGGCGACTTGAAAGGCGACCGCCATGTCGTGCTCAATGAGTAACACGGTAATGCCCGGGTCCAGGTGCTGAAGCATGGCGACGACCTGCTGCGTCTCTGCCGCGGAGAGACCCGCTGTAGGTTCATCCAACAACAACACCTTCGGCGTATGGGCCAACGCCAGCAGGATCTCGATCTGACGTTGCTCCCCATAGGAGAGCTGACGCACCAGGGCATGCCGTTTCTCCCACAGGTCCCACTGCTCGAGCAGGCTCTGAGCTTTGCTGAAGATGTGCTGGTAGCTGGTGAGAGGGCGGTACAGCACGAACCTGACCGGGTCGAGGGCCTGCACGGCCAGCACTATGTTCTCCAGCACAGTCAAATTGGGGAATAGGGTGGTGAGCTGGAACGTGCGGGCCAGCCCCAGCCCCGCCCGTCGGAATGGGGGGAGGTGCGTCACCTCCTGACCATGGAGGAAGATCCGCCCCGAGCTGGGGGACAGTTGACCACCGATAAGGTGAAAGAGCGTCGTCTTGCCGGCGCCGTTAGGTCCGAGGATCACACGCCGCTCGCCTGGCTGGATCTCCAGGGACAGGTCGTGCAGAGCCTGCAACCCCCCAAAGTTTTTGGCAAGCCTGTCGATGACCAGGGCCGTCATGACGATGCTCTCCGGTAGAGTCACGAGGAAACTAGGCCTATCATATGCTGTCCTGGGGAGCCTGTCCAGCACCCCGCCCCGCATGCAGGATGCCGCACAGCCTACCCTAGAACACAGGCCAAGTATGGCCCCTTCCCCCCTGGCGGGGGAAGGTGGGGATGGGGGGGCAGAGGCAGGGATGGACGCCGCGAGCCACGCCTGACCTCACCCCCACCCCTGCCCTCCCCCGTCAAGGGGGAGGGAGTTTGCCCGCACTGGCTCTCCGAGCGATTACTTGACCGAGGTTCTAGACCGCGTCGAGGGGCTTCGTCCCCACGGCGCAGTGAAAGGGCGTGGCGATAAAGAAGGTGCCGGCGGCCTCGGCCTGCGCCACGGCGTTGCGCCACTCCTGCACGGCGTCTGGAGGGAGCGTCGGCAGGATCTCTCCCTGCAAAGACTGCAAACGGGACTCATCGAAGGCGGCAAACTGGGGGAATTTTTTCACCTGGGTCAGCCCAGCCTGGTGCAACCGCCTGTACAGGCTGGCATCATCACAGCCCAGTTGGTGGCCCCGATCACTCGCCCAGCCCGGGGCTTCCACCCTGGCCTTCAGCTCGGCTGGGAGCGCCAGGTTCACCCAGCGCGGCAGGTCATGGGCGTGTCCCACCACGGCGACCCTGCCTCCAGGTTTGGTCACCCGCACCATCTCGCGCAGCATGCGCTCGGCATCGACCCGTTGGATGACGGTACTCGACATGGCGACATCAAAGCTGTTCTCGGGGAAGGGCAGCGCTTCGGCACTCCCTTCCCGGAACTCAATGACGCTCTCCAACCCTTCGTTCCTGGCCAACGCCATGGCCTCGCGGAGCAGATAGCGGCTGATGTCTATGCCGACGATGTGATGTGCCCCGCCCGTGTGACGGGCCAGCCAGCGGTCCAGGACGCCAGTACCGCAGCCCACTTCGAGGACGGTCTCACCAGGTCGTAGCTGGGCCTCCTCGATAAGGCGGCGTACCACGCCCAGGTATCCCGCGGTGCGGCCCCGGGCTTCGAGACTGCCGATCATGCCCAGGTAGGCACCACCCAGGATAATCGTACACCAGCGCTCCCTGAGCCTGGGGACAAGCGGCTCCCATTGGGAAGGAGCCACGCCCAGGGGCAGCAACACCAGCGGTGGTCCTGACCCCTCTATACGGTAGGAGATCCCAGCTACCTCGCCCTCCCCCTTGGGCAGAGCCACCGTCCTGGTCCCCTGCACCTGGTCCATGCGTGCCAGGAAGTCCATCATAGCGGCGCCAATGTCGGCGCTACGGTCCGCGACGACGTCGGCATAAATCGTCGGGCTGACATAGTCGCGCAGGGTTATGGGGGTCGCCGCCTGGAGGTGTGCCACGGCCTGGCGCACGAGCGCATCCGGTCGGCCCTGGTCGCCAGCCAACACCAGGAGGCGCGGTGCCAGGGTGTCAAGCGCACTGGGGTCCATGCCCCGTGGGCAAATGAGGGTGAGTGATGCGATACAGTCTGGATGTCTGGCAGCCAGACCTCCCCAGTCGCCTCCGCCACGGGCCGCGACGTGGGCGCGCTCGATACCCAGGTGCTGGAGAAGCTGCAAGAGACGTTCCTCTACAGGCAATTCGACTTCCGTTATCATAGTGTCCCACCTTCCTTTGGTCAGAGTACCACCGGAACCTCGTCGCCCATTGGCCTGACGCCGTATTATAGCCTAACGTCCCCAGATCAGACTAGCTGCTGGGTCCTACTTGTGCCCCCCAGGAAGTAGGCGTACAATACCCCAAACAACCTACTCTCGCAGGAGGTGAGCCATGGCAGAACTGCAGTTGATCTCCTCCGACTCTCACGTCAGTGAGCCACCAGACCTCTGGGTCGAACGCATCGACACCAAATACCGAGACCGGGCGCCCAGGGTGGTGCTCAACCCGGAAGGGCAAGAGGGCGCGTATCTCGTGTATGAGGGGTATCCGCCGCACAACCTTGCCATTGGGTTGGGTGCCGGCCGGACGCCTGAGGAGCTGGCCGCCTTTCTCAAAACTGGCACCTACGCCGACGCCCGCCCTGGCGGGTGGGACCCGGCCCAACGCTTGCCGGATATGGAGCTGGACGGGGTGGAGGCGGAGGTGCTCTACACAACCCTGGGATTCCGGCTGTTCTGGCTCAAAGATGCCGGATTACAGCGCGCCTGCTTCCGTGTGTACAACGACTGGCTGGCGGCGTATTGCAGCTATGCGCCCAGGCGCCTGAAGGGCCTCGCCCTCATCTCTCTCTACGACCCGAAGGAGGGTGCTCAGGAACTGGAGCGCTGCGCCAAGCTGGGCCTCAAGGGGGCCATGATCTGGTGCTCCCCACCTGCCGACCAGCCCTACAGCTCGGAGATCTACGACCCGTTCTGGGCGGCAGCGCAGGACCTGGACATGCCCGTCAGTCTCCACGCCATCACCGGCATGGAGCGCATT
>WNFE01003687.1_pt1 | contig 11366 bp, 11 predicted proteins | sample 5400451 | NCBI WGS metagenome assembly WNFE01 (sample SAMN13153344, study PRJNA577476) | soil metagenome | isolation source: 200 cm saprolite under Douglas fir tree site 2 hole 2 | place: USA:California | collected 2015-04-18
CCCAAGCCTTGCAAGCTGCCGGCCTCAGCGCCCGCGACTTGCAAGCGATCGTGGTCGCCACGGTGTCCGGGGACTATTATTTTCCTTCCACCGCCTGCCTGCTGCAGGCCCGTCTTGGCGTGGATAGCATTCCGGCTTTCGACGTGGGCGCCGCCTGCGCCGGATTTGTCTATGGTATGTCCGTCGTGCACAGCTATGCCAAGAGTGGAGAGTATGGCCGCATGCTGCTGGTCGGCGCTGATGCGCTCAGCACTATGGTCAACTGGCAGGACCGCTCGACCTGCGTCCTGTTTGGCGACGGCGCCGGCGCCGTCGTGGTGGATACGCAACCGGGTGAGCGCGGACTGCTCAGCACGGTGATCGAGTCGAATGGAGCCTTGTGGGAACTCCTCTATGTCCGCTCTGGGAACCGCCAGGCCTTCGATCAAGAAGGGATACAGCCTAAAGAGTGGGGTATCCAAATGAAAGGGCCGGAGCTGTTCAAGGTGGCAGTACGCGCGCTCTCGGATGTGGCCTGTAAAGCCCTGGAGCGTGCTGGGCTGACGCCCGCGGATGTGCACTTGATGGTCCCGCATCAGGCCAACTTGCGGATCATCCAGGCGGTTGCGGACCGCTTGGGACTCGGCATGGACAAAGTCCACTGCAACGTGCAGCGCTTTGGCAATACTTCGGCCGCCTCGATCCCCATCGCTCTGGATGAAGCAGTGCGTGAGGGCAAAATCCACGACAATGATATCGTCGTGTTGAACGCCTGCGGCGGCGGCCTCACTTGGGGGGCGTCAGTTGTCCGGTGGTAGCCGTGCCGCCGGACCGTCACAAGTTGATTGCCGCCTCGGCTCTCTTCGCTAAGCGTCTCCTTTTTCTCATCGGGAAAGGCGGGGTCGGGAAGACCACCATCGCCGCTGCGCTTGCCCTGGCCAGTTCGAAGCAGGGGAAGAAGACACTCCTGATTGAGTTCGACGGCAATACCCGAGCCGCCCATATGCTTGGGCTCCCTCCCCTCGACGAGTCAACAGACGTCCTGCGCCAAGTCTCTCCCACCCTCTCTGTCCTCTCCACTACTGGTCAGGCTGCGCTCGAAGAGTATCTTCGGCTCATCATCCCGGTCGGACGTTTGCTGCGCGTGGTAACGGAGAGTCGCCTTTACCAGTACTTCGTCGCCGCGGCACCGGGACTCAAAGAGCTGCTGACGATGGGCAAGGTGTGGTATGAGGAGCGGCAGCGCGACCCGGAGACCCAGCAGCCACGCTGGGACATCCTGATCGTGGACATGCCGGCCACCGGCCACAGCCTGCAGTATCTGCGTATGCCGCGCGCCGCCCGCGATACCTTTGGCGCCGGTCTGGTCCAGCGCGAGTCCGAGCGCATACTGACGTTGTTCCGCGATCCGGAGAAGACCGTCGTCAACCTAGTGACCATTCCTGAAGAACTGCCGGTGAGTGAAACGCAGGAAACCCATCAGCAACTGACCGAGGATCTCGACTTGCCGTTAGGCGTCCTGTTCATCAACCGCGTGCACCACTGTCCCTTGCCGCCGGCCGTGCTGGCGAGCGCGCAGATTAACACGAAGGCTTCCGTTGCGGACCGGCGCTTGGCCGAGCAGGTCCTAGCAAGCGCGCAGGCAGAGGCCGCTTTAGTGGAGGCGCAGGCACCCTATCTGCAGCAACTGCAACAACTCTCGCTCCCCACTGTGCAGGTCCCGTTCTGTTTTGCCGAACAGTTCGGCCTGTCGGAAGTGGCACACATTGCTCAGATAATTGCGGTGTCACTCGGGGAAAAGACAGGGGAAAAAGGCGAAAAGGGGAAAAAGCGACGGCGAGAAGCGTCAACTGCCCAGCCGGGTGATCTCGGAGGAAAAATGGCTGCAGGAACTGAGCGACATTCCCGTAAGAATCTTCGCCAGCCCTAATCTCAATGGCTGGGCGATACCGATGCTGGAGCACAGTCTGTACCAGTATGCTATGGTGTCTGGCGAGGTGAACCAAGCGGAAGCCGGTACCTGGCTCAGTGACATCAAGGCACGAGCGCAAAGTGGAGACTATTTTTTCTGTTTGCCACAGTTTGTCGTTTCAGCAAGCAAACAATAACCCAAGGAGGAGGAAGAGCATGGCAACAACGTTGATCAATCCCCCTGACCTAGCTCCCCCACGCGGCTTCAGCCACGGCGCGATCGGCACTGGCCGTCTTCTCTTCGTCGCTGGTCAGACCGGCACCGACAAAGACGGGAAGATCGTGAGTGATGACCTGGTCGCGCAGTTCGACCAAGCTCTGAGCGGTGTCGTGCGTGTGGTACAAGCAGCAGGTGGCAAACCCGAGGACATCGTCAAGATTAATCTGCTAGTGGTCAACAAGAACGAGTACCGAGAAAAAGGTCGAGATATCGGCGCAGCCTATCGCAAATATCTGGGCCGTCACTTCCCGGCTATGACTTTAGCTGAGGTGAAAGGCTTGTTTGAGGACGATGCGAAAGTAGAGATCGAAGCGGTAGCGCTGGTGCCGTGAGGCGTAGTGGGAGGTGCAAACCGCACTGCACTGGGGCGCACGCCGTGCGCCCCTACGATAACCCCCTATCTTTTCTCCCACCGTATCTGCAGTTGCTCCTACATCCGCTCGTCGAACTGCAGAATGATCCCGTCCGGGTCCTGAAACAGGCAGGTCAACACCTTTCCCCCGGGCTCTTCACCGTAGGCGACGGTATCTGACACAAGCGGAGGCACGAGAATCGGCACGCCGGCCGCCTTCAACTTCTCCGCTTTGGCGCGCAGGTCTTTGACCCAAAAGGCGAAGTGGTGAATCCCGACCTGATCCAACTTAATGGGCTCGCCCGAAGGCGGACCCACCGGCGCGGATAGCACGATGAAGCTTGCCTCCGGTCCATCTTCCCAGCGCATATAGACGGCCCGACGCTTGCCTTTTTGCGGATCACGGAACAAGCTCGGCAAGCCGCCAACATTTTCTACAGTGTCAAGTGTGACCCGCAGGCCGAGCAGGTCGCGGTAAAAAGGTAGAGATTTGTCCATATCACTGACACCGATAGCTACGTGAGAAACTCCACGCATAGGGATTCCCTCCTTATTCATCATTCCTTATTCATCGTTCATCATTCATCATTGCTCACTTCCCCTGTCGCATCATTGCTCCGACAGAGAAAAACTGCGCCGGTAGGGGCCGATTATAGATGTTCTTGCTCGGGATCCACACCGTGGCCCGCCCGGTTTTGTAGTCCACCCAACTGTTCCCAACAAACATGGGCACCCGCAAACCTCGGTTCAGGGTGCTGTAGTCGGGGTGGCCAAAAGAGAAGAAGAACGTCCGCCAATGCTGATCTTCTTTATCGAAGATGACCGAGAACAGAGGAGAGTAGTGCTGGCGGTCTACATACAAGCGACGGCGGCCATAGGGATGATTCGCCACCCGCGGTATCATGTCCACTACCCGCACCCAGCGCAGTTCCCAGGGATCGACCGGGTAGCAGTTACACGTGCCGCCTAAGTGCACAGCCTCACCTTTGACAACTCCGGGAGCGAGCACGACTTTGTCTTCCACGAAGCGCCAGTCATAGGCGTAGACGTGACCCTCGAACCCGGAGAATTCTTCGCTGAGGAAGGTTAACCCGGAGAACGCATCGTAAGGATTGTAGACAATCTTGCGGGTGCGCCGTGTCTTGGGGTCATAGATCCAGCGATCGTCTTCTTTAGTGTCCTGGTTGTGGCGGATACCCATCGACTGCGCCCCCTCTACATCGGTGGGGCGCAAAGTGATGGAGTAGTCTTTGTACAAAACCCCATTTTCAGCCCACTGGGCGATGTTGCGCTCGGGGTCGGGTCTGTACATGCCGTACATACGCGTATAGAGCGAACTGGACGAACGTTCGACGTTGCCCGAACTGTTCAGCAGCGAGGTTGTGCCCCAACTCTGCGAGATGTCGGCCCGGTCGCGATAGCGTAAGTTCCAGCCCAGTTTGAGCCCGGCCTGGGGGTCGGCCGGATCAAGCAGCGGAAACGGGAGCCCGGAGACATAATTTGAGAGCGTTCCGTCCGGCTCGATTGCGACCTGCGCGGCGTGCGCCACGGTCGCATTAATGTATTCCTCGCGCACAGGGAGATCAGTCGTCGCTTGCACGGTGATTTCCAGGTCTCCGGCCTGCACGACTTTGAGAACCTCTGGCGGCAACACCGCGGCCGCGACCTGGGCATTGTTCTTGTTGATCGTCATTCCCGGAGTGATGCCTTCGACTTGCGGGGCTCCCTGGCGGTAGGGGTAGAACTCCGCCAAGATTTTCTCCGTGAGATCAGCAGTCTGAGCCACGTCTGCCTGGACAGGCAAACCGCAGACCAATAGAATTAGCAAGATGCTCAGGCATATCCCTCTTTGCCATCTAGGTTTCCCCACAGCGCGGCCCTCCTTTGCGTACGGGGTGCTTGCCCCTTCCCCGGGGGCTACCAGCACATATCGCATTGGAGCATAACCGCGTCAAGGCAATTCACATCATACAGTACACAGGAAAGGAGTCCGGCCATGCCTCTACCGCTTGACCACATTCAAGTTATTGATTTGACCCGTGCTCGTTCAGGCCCGACCTGTGTCCGCCAGCTTGCCGACATGGGTGCGCAGGTCATCAAGGTCGAGCAGCCTGACGATGAGGAAGGTGTCGGCCGTCATAACTCTGACTTCCAGAATCTGCACCGCAATAAGCGCAGCCTCGTGCTGAATCTCAAAGACTCGCGTGGGGGAGCGATTCTCAAGAAGCTTGTGACGAGAGCGGACGTGCTGGTGGAAAACTACCGGCCCGAGGTGAAAAAGCGCTTGGGTATCGACTATACGGATTTGCGGCCACTCAACCCGCGGTTAATCTACGCCAGCATTTCCGGCTTCGGTCAGACTGGTCCATACAAGGACCGGCCAGGCTACGATCAGATCGCCCAAGGCCTGGGCGGGCTCATGAGCATCACTGGTCCGCCGGGGGGTGGTCCGTGGCGCGTCGGCATTCCGGTGGCGGACCTGAGCGCCGGCCTCCTGGCCGCTCAGGGTGTTCTGGTTGCTCTCATCGAACGCGAACGCTCAGGCGAAGGACAATGGATACACACTTCCTTGCTGGAGGCTATGGTGTCGATGCTCGACTTTCAGGCGACCCGCTGGCTCATCGGCAAAGAGGTGCCCTCACAGGCTGGCAATAATCATCCCACCGGCATTCCCACCGGCACGTTCAAGGTGAAGGACGGGTATATCAATATCGCCGCCAGCGGGCAGCATATGTGGAAGCGTCTGTGCGACGCACTGGGCGCGGCGGAGTTGTACGAGGACCCGCGTTTTTCCTCACCAGGTCGGCGCTCCAAGAACCGCGATACCCTGACGGTTGCTCTGGAAGAAAAGCTGCAAAGCAAAACTTCCTCCGCGTGGATCGAGGCGCTCAACATCGCCGGCGTGCCGTGCGGACCAATTCTGACGATCGACCGGGTATTCGCGAATGAACAGGTGCAGCACCTGGGACTGGCGCACGAGATCGACCACCCGCAACTTGGCTCGCTTCAGATCCTGGGACTGCCAGTGACTTTGAGTCGCACCCCTGGCGCAATACGAACTCCGACCCCAGAGAAGGGAGAGCACTCAGACGAGATTCTGCGAGAGTTGGGATTGAGCGCTGACGAGATTCGCCAGCTGCACGAGGAGGTGGTGGTGTAAGGATTGGACTGAGCATTTTTTCCCTCTTCCTCATTGCGGAAAAGAACACTTGCGGAGAATGAACAGCCAAGAGGTAAAATACTCTATGCTGTGGCCTGAAGCGCCCGGTCTAGCTCTCCTGTGCCCCCGCGTGGTCTCTTCCCCTGTAGGAAGTCGATGAATTCCTGCACTGCCGGGGTGAAGCGTCGCGCCCGCTTCGAGATGATACCGAGTGGTCGAGCCACGACCTCGTCGGTAAATTGGATCGCCTTAAGAGTTTCGGCCTTGACCTCTTGAGTGATGCTGGGCTCAGGCACGATGGAAATGCCTGAGCCGATCTCAACCACCCGTTTAATGGTTTCGATGTTGTCCACCTCCATGACGTATTGCACCTTGATCCCATGTCGGCGGAAGATTCGGTCCAGCGCCCGGCGGGTAGGAACGTCTCGCTCAAAGCCGACAAATTTTTCACCGTTCAACCTCTTAATCGAGAGGCGGTGAAATTCGGCAAAAGGATGCTGAGGCGCGCAGACCAGCACAAGACGATCCTCGCGAAAAGGGGTAACCAAAATTTGCGGCCGTTTGCTGGGATAGGCGACAATGCCTAGATCCATGTCCCCGCGGATCACGTCCTCATAAATCTTATTGGCCCGGGTGTATTCGAGGTGGATATTCACGTCGGGAAAGGTTCGCAGGTATTTCTTCAGCGGAGAAGACAACTCATAGAGCCCTACACTGTAGACGGTGGCCACCCGTACCGTCCCGGCCACCGAACGTGACAAGGTCTGTAAGCTGTCCTGGATCTCCCGGTACTTCTGAATGATTTCCTTCCCGGCTTGGTACAACACTTCCCCGGCTGGAGTCAGCCGCACGTGTCCTTTGGAACGCTCCACCAATTCTCGACCATAGCGCTCTTCGAGGCTGCGGATTTGCTGGCTGACCGCGGACTGGGTAATGAAATTCTTCGAAGCCGCGAGAGAAAAACTCCCGTTCTCAGCCAGATCACAGAAGACCTTGAGCGTCTCAATATGCATAATTCTAATACTTTAATAAAGCTTTTTTTATTTTACTTATAGCCTGGCTTTCGCTATGTTGCTACATCATTCTTGCTCAAAGCCTTTGCCAATTCAGAGGAGATACGCCATATGTTTGAGCCCGACACCCTCTTGCCGGAGCAGTTCTTTAGCTTGCTCAGCAGAAAGCCTCTTCAGGGAGAGAAACGTCTGCTGCTGGCCATGTTAGAGGATGCGGTCCACTGTTTCCAGACCTATCTTCTGGCGAGAAAACCACATGAGCGCCGACTCTTTCAAGAAGCTGAAGAGTGGATCGACTCCAAAGACTCGCAGTGGTTTTTCTCTTTTGAGAACATCTGCGAGATCCTCGGCATTCATCCCGGCCGTTTGCGCGATGCACTGAAGCAGTGGAAGGTGGAACAAACCCTGCTCCAGGCGGGACAAGGCCAAGCCTTGGTCAACATTGCCGTAAACGGGAAAGAGCTTGCCGGGATGCAGCTTTAATTCTTTCCTACACTAGCCCCCCTGCCCGTATCCCTGACGTGCTAGGGGGCGCATTCCGCCTCTCCTTCTCTCTCCTCCTCCCCCTGCACCTCTGCAACTCGTCTTTCGGCTTTCTTGCCTGGTTTGTTCTGCCGTGCGAGTTGGTGTAATTTGTACGCGTGCGTAGGACTCGAACCCGGAGAGCAAATCGCTTCAGGGAAGATGGCCATACTCATAAGGGGGAACTATGCAACTCGATGTCGAAGGACGGAACACTGAGGTTCAGCCACGCTGGCGTGGACTCATCGAACAGAAGCTTACCAAGCTTGAGCGTTACCCGAACGAAATCACCCACGCCCGGGTAACGATCACCCACAACCCGCACCATCATCTCGGGGACAATCGGGTCCAGATCGTACTCTCCATGTCAGGCCGGACCTTAACCGTGAAGAAAAGCGGGGCGGAGATCCCCGACGTTCTGCGAGCTGCGCTCTCCGCGGCTGAGCGTGAAGTGAGCACGTATCATCAGAGCCGGAAACGTTTCGTGAAAGAACCCGGCCTCCGTCCTATGGGTACGATCGCGCGCGTGTTCCGTACCAAAGGGTATGGATTTATCCAGACTGACGGCGATCGCCAGATCTACTTTCACCGTGATGCGCTCGACCGGCTCTCTTTCGATGAGGTGAGCAAGGGGCTGCCGGTTGCTTTTGAATTGGAAGAAGGAGAAAAAGGCCCGCAGGCGGCGCGTGTCTTCTTAGCCGGCAGACGCTAATGTCCAGTGACGACTGTCTCTAGTAACACGAAGAGACACAATGTCGCGGTTTCCACCAACTCCCCGAGGGCGCCGAGCGTATCGCCGGTGACCCCGCCGAGCCGGTGGTTGCAATAGAGGGTGAAGCCCAGGATCAGCGCGGCGAGAGGGACGAACACCACTAAGCCGAGAATCTCCATCAAGGAGAAAACCACGGCCAGCGTGAACACGCTGGCTAGGCCAAACTCGCGGAACTGCGTCCCGCGCACGAACGTCGCCCCCAATCCCTCAGCTCGGGCTGGCCGGGACGTGTATGCCATCACCACACATGCCCAACGGCTGAGCATCGGTCCTAGGATAAGGGCCATCCCTCTGTATCCTCCCTGCAGCAGATCGAGAGAACGTACTTTGAGAAGCAGAATGACAACTACGGCAAGCGCGCCGAACGTGCCGATGGTGCTGTCTTTCATAATTTCCAGACTGCGTTGCCGATCGCTGCTCCCGCAGAGACCGTCCGCGCTGTCCGCGAGACCATCAAGATGAAACCCACGACTCAGTATTGCCAACACCGCCACCAAAAAAACACTCGAGAGCGCAGAGGGACAGAAAGAGCGGAAGCCTCGGTCCAGACCCCAGACAATGGCCCCGACCAAGAGGCCGACCAGCGGGAAAAAGACCCCGGCTCTGCCTAAATCGGTTTCGCCGAATGGCAGCGTTTGCCTGACGCGGATGATCGTCAAGAACTGTAGGGCGATAAGAAATTCAGTGATCACCGCGGGTGCTATAGCACTTCAACCATCTTGCGCAAGCGGCCAACGTTTACTCGGACCTTCGTGGGTCGTATACTTCTGCGCACTGCCGTCGAACCGAGGCGAGTGTGCTTGACTCTCAGACTAAAAAAATCCTCGTCCAATTTGTTCAAGAATTGCGCCACCTCCTTGCCGATGAGCTAGTTGCGGTGGCCCTTTACGGTAGTGGCGCGGGAAGCAATTTTGTTCCTGGCACTTCGGACCTCAACATTGCTATCGTGGTGAAAGAGGCGCGGTTCGAGGTGCTGGGGAAACTCCAACCGCGCATTGCCGCCTGGCATACCCTGGGATTTGCCGTGCCGCTGCTGCTGGATCAGGAGTTTTTGCAGCGCGGCCGTGACGTCTTCCCCATGGAATTCCACGACATCAAAGACCAGCATCGTTTGCTGTGGGGCGAGGAAGTGTTTCGCGATCTGGAGATCGACACGCGACATCTGCGCTTTCAGGCTGAACATGAAGCGCGCAGTAAGCTGTTGCGCTTGCGGGCGTTGTATCTGGAGTGTGCCGCAGATCAACCGCGCCTGCGGGCCCTGATGCTCGACTCGCTCAAGACGTTTCTCATCCTCATGCGCAACCTCGTCCGTTTGCACGGCAAGACGGGCTTGCTGACCTACGTGGAGGTGCTTGAGCAATTTGCGCGGCATTTCCAGCACGCTTTTCCGCAGATGCGCCAGCTTATCGCCATCCGGGCGAGCCAACAACAGTGGCCCGGGACGCCTATTGCCGACTTCTTTCGTGACTATCTGGCCGAGGTACAACAGATAGTTGCGGTGATCGATCTCCTCCCTTCACACGTTTCATCGACCCATGGCTAACCTGGGGAAGCTCTTGCTCGCTTGCCTGTTCGTTCTCGGGCTGTGGCAAGCTGCTGGCGGCGAAGACATCAAGATCCCTGCTCCTCAGGGATTAGTCTCGGATTTTGCTGGGGTCATTGAGCAGTCCACGCGTGAGCAACTCACTCGTCTGCTCCAGGAACTCAAAGACAAGACGGGTGCGGAGATTGCCATCGTTACAGTCGAGACCACCCAACCGCTGACTACTTTCGACTACGCCATCAAAATTGCCGAGGCCTGGAAGCCTGGAGCAAAGGGCAAAGACAACGGCGTTGTCTTCCTCGTGGCGACCAAAGATCGCAAGATGTTCATCACCACTGGCTACGGCGTGGAAGGGGTTCTGCCTGACGGCAAGGTTGGTGAGATTCGCGACGAATACGTGGTGCCGTACTTCAAGCAGGGGGACTATGCTCACGGTATCCTTGCTGGCACCCAGGTCATGGCCGACCTGATCGCCGCGGAGTACGGAGTCCGCCTGAGCGAAGGTCAAGTCTCGCGCGCTCGCACCCGGGCCGGGGCGGAAGCTCCTCCGTCCTGGATGCTATTCATCTTTGCGCTTATCGCGCTTGGCTTGGTCGTTGCGGCCTTTACGGGCACGTGTCGTTCGCGCTATACCCGCTTTGGTGGGGCGAGGTATGAGGGTGGCGGTTTTGGTGGCTCTGGGTTCGGCGGTGGCGGTTTCGGCGGTTTTGGTGGCGGTGGATTTGGTGGGGGCGGCGCAGGCGGGGATTGGTAGTACCGATTGATGATTGCCGATTTCGGGTTACGGATTGGAGAAAGCGTAACCTTCGCGAGAGAAAGGGAGGACGATATGTTCGCCGATCGGATCGAGACCAAATGGATTGAAGCATTCAGGCACGAGTTTGCCCTGTGCGGGGTGCAATCGGGCGATGCGGTCGCCATTCTTTCTGAGAGCCAGAGCCGGCAGATCAATGTCCAGCTGAGCGAACTTGCGCTGGGTTTGCTCGGAGCGCGAGCGTTTCATGTCGTAGTACCGACGCCACGCCAGACCGCGCCGGTTCCCGTCCGCTCAACTGGCGCTTCTCAGGCCATCGGCAATCTAGCGCCAGTGCTTGCCGCGCTGGCTTCCTCTACGCTGGTGGTAGACCTTACGCTTGAAGGGCTGCTGCACGCGACTGAACTCCCCAAGATTTTGCAGGGTGGTGCCCGTGTACTGATGGTTTCCAACGAACACCCCGAAGTATTGGAGCGACTGCCTTCCGACCCCGCCATGCAAGAAAAAGTAAGAGCCGGTCTGAAGAAACTCCGCAGTGCCAAGCAGATGCAAGTAACCTCTGCCGCCGGTACCAATCTGGCCATCCAGGTTGAAGGCGCCCCTATTGGCGGCTCGTGGGGATTCGCCAATCGACCCGGTATGATTGCGCACTGGCCCGGTGGGCTTTGCCTGTGCTTCCCCAAAAGCGGCGCGGTTAACGGCAGGTTGGTGTTGGCGCCTGGAGATCTCAACCTGACCTTCAAACGCTACATAGAGACACCGGTGACCTTGACTATCGCGAATGACTTCATCGTCGAGGTGCAAGGGACGGGAGTCGATGCTGCTTTGTTCGAGAGTTACATGTCGGCCTGGGGCGACCGCAACGCCTACGCCGTCAGTCATGCTGGATGGGGCATGAACCCCAAAGCGCGGTGGGATACGCTGATCTGCTACGATAAAGCCCACGTCAATGGTACCGAGGCACGGGCGTTCGCAGGCAACTTTTTGTTTTCCACCGGCGCCAACGAGGCGGCTGGCCGGTATACCGAGGGCCACTTCGATCTGCCGATGCGCGGCTGTACTATCGCACTTGACGGTGAG